>CEVM01055395.1_pt1 | contig 13139 bp, 11 predicted proteins | sample 531481 | NCBI WGS metagenome assembly CEVM01 (sample SAMEA2623649, study PRJEB7988) | marine metagenome | biome: marine biome (ENVO:00000447); feature: mesopelagic zone (ENVO:00000213) & marine oxygen minimum zone (ENVO:01000065); material: "saline water (ENVO:00002010), including plankton...
GAAAATTTGACTCAGGTTCAATCCCAGAAACAGAAATTGCCGCAGCAAAGTATTTTTCCTCTGAAATGGTCTCTCGTGTAGCTGATCGGTCCTTACAAATAATGGGGGGGGCAGGATATCTTGAAGGTAACCCTATTACTCGTCTTTTCCGAGATACAAGACTATTCAGACTTTATGAGGGAACTTCACAGATCCAACAAAGAAATATAGCTCGTAATATCATAAAAGAACTAAAGTAAAGAAATCTTATGAATGCTTTCAACAATATAATAGAAGCGATCGGTAATACTCCTTTGATAAAATTAATAGGACCTTCTCAAGAAACAGGTTGTGAAATTTATGGAAAAGCCGAATTTCTTAATCCTGGTCAATCCGTGAAAGATAGAGCAGCTCTTTACATAATTCGAGATGCAGAAAAAAAGGGATTACTAAAAAAAGGAGGGACTATTGTAGAAGGAACAGCTGGTAACACGGGCATAGGTTTATCAATAATCGGTAATTCCTTGGGATACAAAACCGTTATCGTTATTCCTGAAACTCAAACCCAAGAGAAGAAAGATGCTATCAAGTTTACTGGAGCCGAACTTATTGAAGTCCCTGCAGTTCCTTATTCTGATGAAAATAATTACATAAAATATTCGGGTCGCTTGGCCGAAGAATTGGATAAGAAACTTGAAAATGGCGCTTTTTGGGCTAATCAATTTGATAACACAGCCAACAAAAATGCTCATTTCGAATCTACAGGACCAGAAATTTGGGAACAAACTGATGGAAAGGTAGATGGCTTCATATGTGCTATAGGAACCGGAGGAACATTATCCGGCATTAGTACGTTTCTTAAATCAAAGAAAAAAAATATTCAGATTGGTTTAGCTGATCCATATGGGGCATCAATGTACAATTATTTCAAGAATGGAGAATTAAAAGCTGAAGGAGATTCAATTACTGAAGGAATTGGACAAGGCAGAATTACAAAAAATGTTGAGGGCTCAATAATAGACTATCCCTATTTAATAGAAGATGCTGCAGCCCTTAATATTTTATATGATCTGATAGAAAAAGAAGGTTTATTCTTAGGCCTATCCTCAGGCATAAACATTTGTGGAGCTATGAGACTTGCAAAGGATATTGGTAAAGGAAAAGTTATCATAACAATTTTGTGTGATCTTGCAGACAGATATAAAGCTAAAATGTTTAATTACGATTTCCTCAAAACGAATAATCTTCCTATACCGAAGTGGTTAAAAAATGTTTGAAAAAATAAAAAATTTTTGTAAGCGCTATTTTTGGCTTTGGATTTTTTATCAAGCTATTAAAGGGGTAATAACTACCTCACTGATATGGGTTCCTTTGATTTACTTTTATTTCATTAAGTAGGTGATGAAATGTTACAACAAGCAATAGATTTTAAAGAAGAAAGCGATGCTCTTTTCAACCTCCTTAAGAATCAAGAAGGGGAAATTTTTCAAAAAAAGACTCAATTTAAGGGTTGGACTATTGATAACGTGTTACATCATCTTCATGTCTGGAATGTTGCCGCTGATATGTCTTTAGTGAGTGACGAAAAAATCATGAAATTTTTAGAAGATTTTTTTAATGCAGTAAACAAAGGCTACAACCCCAGACAATACGAAAAAGAATTATCCAACGATAAAACAGGTAAGGATTTATTGTGTCTTTGGAAAGAATCTTATGAAAAAATGACAGAAAATTTTAAAAATTCAGATCCAAAAAAAAGAGTGAAATGGGCTGGACCAGACATGAGTGTAATATCAAGTATTACAGCACGTTTGATGGAAACTTGGTCCCATGGACAAGAAGTTTATGACATGATTGGTGTTAAAAGAGTAGACACCGACAGAATAAAGAATGTTGTGATTATAGGAATAAATACCTTCGGTTGGACTTTTATTAACAGATCCCAAGATGTACCAGGGGAAGTTCCGAATATAATCCTTAAATCCCCGTCGGGTGAAATATGGGAATGGAACCCAGAAAACAAAGAAAATAAAATTCTTGGAGATGCTACCGATTTTTGTCAGGTTGTCACTCAGGTAAGGAATATTGATGATACAAATCTTTTAGTTGAAGGAGAAGTAGCGCAACTTTGGATGTCTATAGCTCAATGTTTTGCAGGACCACCAGAGGACCCTCCATTAAAAGGAACTAGATTTACTCATAATGGATAAACTTGAAAATTTAGCTAAAAAAGCATCAGAAATTCTAATAGAAAATAATCAAACAATTTCTGTGGCCGAATCTTCATCTGGTGGTTTAATATCCTCTGCTTTATTAACTCAGCCAGGTGCCTCAAAATATTATTTAGGGGGTCAGGTTATTTATACTGCCGCATCAATCCGAGTATTATCAGGAATGAGAATTCGTGATCTTAAAGAAAAAAAAATTCGATCAAGTAGTGAGCCTTTTGCTCTTTTGATGGCAGAGAAAGTTTGTGAGATTTATGGGTCGAATTGGGGTATTGGTGAAACAGGTGCAGCTGGCCCTACAGGTAATGGTTATGGCGATCCACCCGGTTATTCTTGTTTAGCAGTTTATGGAGAAAGAGAAACATCTACTCACGTACTAACTAACTCAAATAACAGAAGAGAAAACATGGAGGCATTTGCCTTAGCTGCTTTGGATTTATTTATAAAAAATTTTTAAATTATTATTTTGGAGCCCTTTTAGCGAGAATTCTTTGAAGAGTTCTTCTGTGCATTTTTAAACGACGAGCAGTTTCTGAAACATTTTTGTTACATAATTCATATACCCTTAATATGTGTTCCCACCGAACTCTATTTGCGCTCATAGGCTCATCTGGGGGAGGTGTTTTCTTGTCTCCATAGGTAAACAAAGATGAGAAAATATCCTCAATTGTAGCGGGCTTTGAAAGATAATCTATTGCTCCAATTTTTATTGCAGAAACTGCATTAGCAATATTTCCAAAGCCTGTAAGTATAATAGATCTAGAATTTGGATTTACTTTTCGAAGCTCAAGGACAACTTCTAATCCATCGCCATCATCGAGGCGAAGATCGATCACTCCAAAATCAAAGCTCTCTCGTGAAAGAATATCAAAGGCTTCTGTGACCGATTTTGCTTCATGAACATCTAATCCTCGTCTAGACATTGCCCTGGAGAGTTGATTAAGCCATACGGTATCATCATCAACTATTAGTATTTTTTTATCCTTATATAATTTATTCATTACTACTTCTCATGAAATATTTTTATGTTTTTCACTCCACTCTTTTTTGGGAATTAACAAAGATACTACAGCCCCATTTTCCGGTTTTGCTTTATTATAAATCTCAACTCTTATACCCAATCTTTCAAAAAGGGTCTTGGAAATAAAAAAACCAAGACCTAAACCCTTTTCCTTTGAACTATCACTAGAGCGGGAGGAAATATAAGGATCTCCTAGCCTATTCATTATATCGTTGGGAAAACCTTCGCCATCATCTTCGATCTTTAAGTGAATCTGACCTTCTTTCTCATCAACGCTTAAAAGAACTAAATTTTTTGCAAACTCAGCTGCGTTTTCAATAATATTAGAAAGACCGAGGAGCAACTCCGATCGTCTTTCTATTAGGTGAAAGCGTAAGTTGTCATTTTCACGGCTAAATACTATCTTCGGATTTATTCCCTTAACCTTGATTAACTCGCTTAACTCTTCTAATAGAGCGTGCAGTTCTATTTTGTTAACAATATCATCATCTAAAGAAGATTTTTCTCCAAGAGAACTTAAAATATTTTTACATTTATTAATCTCTTGCAAAAGAACTTCCAAATCTTCTTTTCCTTCTTTACTAATCTTTTCGTTTTTCATCAATTCACTTGCAATTAAATTGATGGTACCTAAAGGGGTTCCTAACTGATGTGCCGCTGCAGCGGCTAATCCGTCTAAAGATGAAAGGTTTTGTTCGTTTGAAAGAAGTTCTTCTGTAACATTTAGGGCTCCAGCAACTTCACGTGATTCTCTTGTTAAACTGCCCATATATGCCGAAAGAAATAATATTGTTACTAGTAAAGAAATCCAAATTCCTATGATCAATATTGGTGGATTCACTAGGTAAGTCATGTCTTCTTGTATAAGAGGATAATGAAAAAAACCCAATACAGATATTAACGCCAGGGTGAAGACTATTAAGATTGACGTAGATCTTAATGGAAGATTAGAAATAGAAATAGCTATAGGAACTATAAATAGCATAACGAAAGGATTTGATAGTCCGCCAGTAAAATAAACGAGCAAAGCTAGCTGAAAAATATCAGCACATATAACAATAGTTGTTGCGGTCTCACTTAATCTATGGTGCCAGGGATACCTTGGATATAAAAGTATATTTGATGCTGCTAATGCAAAAATGGTTAAATAGACTTCAAACCACGGAAGGTTGAAATTTAGAATCCCACCTACCACTGAACAGGTTAAAATTTGTCCAAAAACAGCTATCCATCGTAAGTAAACAATTGTCCGAACCCTAACTCCTAATTCTAAATTCGGAGAATATTTTCTTTCACTAGTCATTTCTCAATTAAAGAAACATTAATTAACATTATCTAATTCTAAGAGCTCCTTTACCGTTCTGATAGTTTCATCGGGATCAATTACCTTAATAGTAGTCATTCCAAGTGATCTAGCAGGTTTTAAATTTATTCCTAGATCATCAAGATAAATACACTCCTCTGGATCAACTTTTAAGGCTCGATAAGATATTTTATAAATTTCAGGATTTGGTTTTCTTATACCAACCTTCGAGGATTCAATTATGTGATCAAACAAAAGCATAGCGTTCTTTGATTCATTTTTGTTTAAATTTTCTTCAAGATTTTTTTCTAAAGGTCTTATATTGTTGGTAATACATCCTAATTTATACCTTCCTTTTAACTCTTTTAGAAATTCAACCATATTTGGTCTTACAGATCCAGAGAGCAATTTTACCACTTCTCTGCCTTTTACGTTGTATCCTTTTTTTTGTACCTCTTCTAAAAAGAGCTTATCAAACTCATCTAGACTTATTTGATTGCTTTCAAATTTTGCCCAGGCATTAGAATCGGAATTCTCGGAATTCACAGTTCTAATTAAATCCTTGGGCAAATTGTTTTGTTTTTCGAAAATATTAAATGATTCAAAAGGGCTAGAGGTAATTACGCCACCAAAATCCCAAATTATTGCTTTATATTTCATTATTATTTAATCCTTTGGAAACCATAGCTCTCATTGAAAAAACAAGCTAGAGTAGAATATCAAAATTTGGAGGAACATATGCGAGGGGAACCTATTACACCAGAGAATAATGAGATATTGTATATGGAGAAAGATAATATAGTAACTCTTACACTCAACAGACCCGATAGACTTAACGCCTACACCGAAAGTATTTATATGGGTTTGCGGGAAGGCATAAATAGGGCCTCACAAAAACAAGACATAAACGCCATAGTTATAACAGGCGCAGGTAGAGGTTTTTGTGCTGGGGCGGATATGGATAACCTAAAAAAAACAAATTCTGGTAGCACTATAACCCCAAAAAGCAAGCAAGAAGATCAACTACCATCTGAAAATCTTGGCCCCTCTATTGCCGAACACTATAAAACCCGCTTTGGCTTTCTGGCTCTTTGTAGAAAACCAATAATAGCTGCAATAAATGGTCCTTGCGCAGGAATAGGTCTTGTAATGACATTATTTTGTGATCTAAGATTTGCTGCAGCAGGTTCGAAGTTTACGACTGCTTTTGCTAAACGCGGCCTTATAGCGGAACACGGAATAAGTTGGATATTACCGCGATTAGTTGGCCATGCTCATGCGATGGATATATTATTCACTGGCAGAGTCTTCCTTGCCGAGGAGGCTGAAAAAATAGGATTAATAAACAAGTGCTTCTCTGCAGAAAATTTTATTGAATCTACAATGGATTACGTAAAAATGCTTTCAGAAACTTCGTCACCTCGTTCCATATCAGTAATGAAGGCGCAAGTTTATAAAGCTTTTTTCCAGGATCTAAATAACGCTGCCAAAATTGGCGATGAAGAAATGCAAAAAAGTTTTAGTTCTGAAGATTTTAAAGAAGGGGTATCTCATTTTGTTGAAAAAAGAGCTCCTAAATTTTCTGGAAAATAATTAAAGAATTTCATCAAATAAAAAATGCTAAAATCTACTTTTAGACTCTTAATCCTCATACCCTTTTTAATCTCTGTATCCGCAGAGGCAGAGACGAAAGTATCGTATTATATAAATTTAGGGGGAATAAAAATATCTGATACAACTCTGTCAGTAAATTCTAATAATGAAGTTTGGAACATCAGATCCGAAATAAGTGCCGCAGGAATAGTTGATATTATAATTGAATTTAGAGCGTTCTCGGAAAGCAGAGGATTCATCAAAGGAAATAAATTAATTCCTGAAACTTACAGTTTTTCTTACGAAACTGGAAAAGGTAGATCACGAAAAGGAACTTTGAGCTATGACATGGGAATTCCATTTAAATTAATCACTCAACCCGAATATGATGTGGATGAAAAACCTGATTTTGATTTTCTCAAAGAATATGGCAAAGAAACTAATGATCCTTATAGTGCATTATTCGTTTCTGGAGAATTTGATGATCCCTGCACTTACACAGCACACGGTTTTGATGGAATTCGGGCGTTTAAAACAAAATTTATTCGTCCAGGAAAAAAAGAGGATATTGTTATAAATGATGAAAAATATGAGGTTTTAAAATGCATTGGTTATTTTGAACCAATTATAGGTTATAACCCAAGCGAATTTCTGGATGAAACCTCCAAACCAGGATCTGTCAATTATTGGTATAATTATTCAAACAGAGAAAATTTATGGATTCCTCTAAAGGTTATTATAGAAACTCCTTTAGGTGGTTTCGTTATGAAAGCAGTAGCAGTTGAAACAGAAAATTTAACAATAAATAAAAATTGATGAATATGACAATACCAACAATATCACTAAAAAAGATTGATAATAAAAAAGAAAAATTAGCAATAGAAATCTTTGACGCGTGTATGAATGTAGGTTTTTTCTCCGTTAAGGACCATGAGGTAGATATTAGTCTAATTGAAAGTGCATTACATCTATCAAAGAATTTCTTCCAAAAGCCTCTTCAGAAAAAAATGAATTATTACATCGATGGTGGGGCCGGACAAAGAGGTTATACTCCTTTCGGAGTGGAAACTGCCAAGAATGCCCATCATCCCGATCAAAAAGAGTTTTGGCACCACGGTAGATCCAATTGGGACAAGGAATACGAAAATACAATGCCAGAAAATTTGGTTGTGCGTGAGTTAACGGGTTTTAATGAGTCTTTGAATGAATTGTATGATCAATTGGAAAAACTTGGTTACAAGATATTATCCCTGATTTCTTTGGGTCTGGAGCTTGAGGAAGATTGGTTTAAAGATAAAATTAATCAAGGGAACTCCATATTAAGGTTAATTCATTATCCTAAAATTGAAAAAAATAATATGGGTATAAGGGCCGAAGAACATGAAGACATTAATTTGGTAACTTTGCTGTTCGGAACGAAACAAAAAGGTTTAGAAATCTTGAGCAATGATGCAAAATGGATACCGCTAGCAGTCAGTCCTGAAACTATAGTTTGTAATGTTGGTGACATGTTAGAAAGATTGACAAATGATAAATTAAAATCGACTACTCATCGTGTAATTAACCCTAGGGGAGATGAGGCCCAACATTCAAGATACTCAATGCCTTTTTTTATTCACCTCAATCCGGATCATATTATTTCAACTATCCCAAGTTGTATCAATAGGAAAAATAAAAATAAATACGAAGAGAGTATAACAGCAGATAATTTTCTTCATGAAAGACTTAAGGAAATAAACTTAAAATAATCATATAACTTGCTAAAAATCCCTATAAATCTAACAAAAAACACTGGTGTAGTATTATTATCACATTTCTTTCTTGATTTCGAAAAATTTTCTTGTCCTAACCCCCTCTAATATGTATTCTAACTCTGCATAACTTTAGTTATTATGATTGCAATCAATCATAAGAAATCACGTGGGAGGCAAAACTAAATGCTTAATAAAACTATTTCTATAGCTATGTTAGCTATAATCATGCCCGTGTTTTTGGTGGGTGTGGCTTTTTCTCAAGCTCTTGAAAGACAGGGTATCGAAGAGATCATAGTTACAGCTCAGAAAACCGAGCAGAACATTCAAGATGTTCCGATTGCTGTTACTGCTTTCAATACAGAAAGCCTAGAATTACAACAAATTGAAACATTTTCTGATCTTCAATTTAATGCACCAAATATTACCTTTACTAAAGGTAACTTTGCTGGTTCCAACTTTGTTATTCGTGGAGTTAACTCTTACACCGTAGCCGCTTCAGGTGACGGTGGTGTGGCCTTCCATATCAACGAGGTTCCGGTTGCTACAAGAATATTTGAGACCGAATATTATGATCTTGAACGTGTGGAAATTCTAAGAGGTCCGCAAGGAACTCTATACGGTGCTAACTCTGTAGGTGGTACTGTAAATATGATGTTTGCTTCTCCTACCGATGAAGCAGAAAGCTCTGTTGAGGTAGAAGTTGGCGATTACGGTCATCGAAAATTTAAAGCAATGGTAAATATGCCACTTGCAGATGGCTTAGCGTTGAGAGTCGCTGGTCTTTCTCTTCAAAGAGATGGTTTTTCTGATAATCTTTTCCCAGGAAGAGAAACTGATGTAGATGGACGTGACATCACTTCTTGGCGATTTACCCTTCAAGCTGAGTTGAGTGAAAACACAACCGCAAAATTTACCTACTGGAATTTTGAGGAGGATGATAATCGAGCGCGTATTGGAAGACAAATGTGTAAAGCTACGGAAGTTCCTTCGTTTGGTTGTCACCCCACGGAGATAGGCTATGAAGGTCCTGCAGGTACTTCAACTTTTGGTGGAGATGTAGCTGCCATAGCCGGCTTAATGACTTGGTCGCCTTTGGATTATATGGGGAAAACAGTGAGAAGTACTGATCCTCGTGCGACTTATCAAAATATGAATCCTGTGTACAAAGCCTCTGAAGATGGATATTTGTTGAGCGTTGAAAGTAACGCTTTTGAAAATATTACAATCAGGGCCAATCTTCTCTATCACGAAACTTCCGTTTTCTCACAACAGGATTATAACAACAATGATGGTTCTGCAAAATTCGCAACATATAATCCGAATAATACGAATCCGCTTGTTGCAGGAGGTAATGCTGCTTTCCCACAAGGCATAGTTCCTGTTTCACAATATACTCCTTCTGCTTGCGGTGTTTTCTGTGGTGCTATTCAGGGTTATTATGATTACTCGTTTGCTTATGACACATCAATGGGAGGAGCAGAATCAAAATATGTGGATATCTCTGTTCAATCGTCTTTCGACGGACCGATCAACTTTATAGCGGGCTTAAACGTTTCTGAATATGAAAGCGCTGGTGTTTATGATGTGTATTTTTCTTCAGCGGATGCAGCTGCAATTGCCCCTATTTTAGCGGGATTAAAACTTTATCCTTCACATTATAGGAATGAAACAAACCCTTATGAATTGGAAAGAAAAGGATTGTTTGCTGAAGTCTATTATCAAGCTACGGATGACCTTAAAGTTACCGTTGGTGCACGATGGAATGAATCCGAGAAGTCAGTAGCTGACAGACAACTTCTTTTTAATTCTGCTATACTTGGCGGCGGTACAGGACCTGGAGATCCAGTGACCTTAGCTGTACAAACAGGCGATCCGAAATTTGTTCCAATCCTAATTGGTCTTGCTGCACCTCCAGGTGATTTAGAGCCTATTCCGGGATTGGCAGAACAGCGTAGACTTCAAGGTGTCAGTTCATCATTTTCTGAAAAAGAAGTGACCGGAAAAATTGGCATCGATTGGACGCCTGACTTAGAGGGAACAGATTCAACATTAGTATACTTCACGTATTCAAGAGGTTACCGTCCTGGTGCATTTAACCCACCTGTCGATCCTAATTTATTTGCAGGTGTGGCGCAAACTACAGATCCAGAATTTATTGATGCTTTTGAGTTGGGAATGAAAAATGTTCTTCTTGATAACACTTTGATAGCAAACCTAACAGCTTTCTATTATGATTATCAGGATCTTCAAGTTTCTAAAATTATCGCACGTACTTCTGTGAATGAAAATATTGATGCTGAAATGCAAGGATTAGAAGTAGAATTATTCTGGAGTCCTTCTAGTGTTCCAGGTCTACGTATAGATGCTCAAGTATCGTTTCTTGAAACCGAAGTTGCCAATAACACCTACTCTCTTAACCCACTTGATAAGATTGGAAGAAATCTTGGAGATACATCTGGATGGTTGGTTAAAGACTTTGGCAATGGTGCAACATGTGGATTCAAAAAGGCGTCAATTCTTGGAGGTATTGCAACGGGGGTTCTTAATATAAATCCTGCTGCTGGTGCTTTGGATATGATAGCGGCGGCGAAGACTATGTCAGTTAATAACATCGACTCAGCAGATCCTTCTGGTACTGTTGGTGCAGTTGCTCAAATATTTGGAATGGGCGCATTGCCGACTTTAGGTAACTGTGCAGTTATGAATACCAAATTAACAGCTGCTGGTCTTGGTGGCTTCTATGAACCTGAGTATGACATTAGCGGCAACGAGCTAGTTCAAGCTCCTGCAGTTACTGCTCATCTGGGCTTAGAGTATACTGCAGACCTTTCACAATCGAACCTTATGATTACATCGCGTATTGATTATTACTGGCAAGACGATTTCTGGACTCGCCTTTACAATGTGCCTAGAGATGCTGTTGACGCTTGGGATGTCATTAATGCTCAAATAATTTTCCAATCAACCTCTGCACCTTGGTATGTAAGAATATGGGGTCAGAATCTTGCAGATGACGACAATATTACAGGTCATTACTTCACTGCTGAAGCCTCTGGTGGTTTCAGAAATGACTTCTTGTTAGACCCAAGAATGATTGGTATAACTTTTGGAGCTAAATTCTAAAAAAGTTATATTAAAATTAAAAATTAGGCGCGGTATTAGTATCGCGCCTTTTTTTATTTTCGTGAGGTAATCGATAGGAATACTGTTTCCAAAGAGGCGCCAACTACCTCAAAATCAACAACACTTACACCTGAATTCTCAACCATTTCGAGAATCTTCCTAGAAGTATCAATTTTGGGATTATAATTGATTTTAAGATTGTTATCAGCGTCAATACTTGCACCGAGTTGGGATATTACAGCATTTTTAGGATCAGTTTTTTCAGAAGTCTTTAGTATTATGGTTTTGGATTCTACATCCTCTAGAAGTTCTTTTGTTGATGCACATCTAACTATTTTTCCTTTATCCAATATAGCTATCGTCTCACATAATTCTTCTGCCTCTTCTAAATAATGTGTAGTAAGAATTATGGTCGTTCCATGTTCATTTAATTTCCTTACATAGCTCCATAATTGCTTGCGTAGCTCTATGTCTACTCCCGCTGTTGGCTCATCAAGAATAAGTATAGGGGGTCTATGTACCATAGCTTTTGCAACAAGTAGTCTTCTTCGCATCCCGCCCGATAATTCACGAGCGTAAGCATCAGCTTTATCTTCCAAATCAAGAACCCTAAGAATTTCTTGTGTGATCCTTTCCTTGGGCCAAATCCCATACATTCCAGCTTGTAGATTGAGAGTTTCTTTCGGTGTAAAGAATGGATCAATATTCAACTCTTGCGGAACTATTCCTAAATAAGATCTTATGGTTCTCGGATTTTTATCAATATCGTAACCCCAAACCATAGCCTTTCCAGATGTTTTTATAGTGAGACCAGCCAAAATATTAATGAAGGTTGATTTACCAGCACCATTGGGACCCAACAGACCAAAAATAGATCCTCTTGGAATATTAAGAGACACTGAATCAAGAGCAAAAAAAGAACTTTTGCCATCCGGAGATTTATACTGCTTACTAAGGTTCTTAATATCTATTGCGTTATCAGGAAGTTTTTTTTCAGTCATAATTTATATATTTCAAATCAGAATATAATTGTTACTTTTACCACATTAAACTTAATGTCATAATGGAAAATAAAGAATCACAATGAATGAAAAAAAAGAACATATCTATCTAGTCGACGGTTCAACTTATATTTTTAGAGCTTATCATGCACTTCCGCCCTTAACTAGAAAATCAGATGGATTTCCAGTTGGTGCCATTTCTGGTTTCTGCAGCATGTTGGACAAGCTTGTTAAAGAGGAAAGAGAGCGGAATGCATTAACTCACCTTCTTGTCGTTTTTGATGCTTCAGGAAAAACTTTTCGGAATGACATTTATCCTGAATACAAAGCTAATCGTTCAGAACCCCCTGAAGATCTGATCCCTCAATTTCCAGTAATCAGAAGTGCTACGGATGCATTTAATATCAAATATGTTGAAATGCTGGGATACGAAGCGGATGATCTCATAGCTAGCTATGCAAAATCTGCCCATGCTGAAAATATGAAAGTTACTATCGTCTCTTCTGATAAGGACTTAATGCAATTGATTAATGATGACATCTCAATGCTGGATACTATGAAAAACCGACTTATTAATAAAGAAGAAGTTTACAAAAAATTCGGTGTGTATCCTGAAAAAGTAATCGATGTCCAATCGCTCGCAGGAGATTCCGTAGACAATGTTCCTGGTGTTCCTGGTATTGGTGTAAAAACGGCAGCGCTCCTGATAAATGAATATGGCAATCTTGATAACTTGTTTAAAAAAACTGATAAAATTACTCAAAAGAAAAGACGCGAAAATCTAGAAGATTTTGCAGATCAAGCCTATTTAAGCAAAAAACTTGTAACCTTGAAAGATGATGTTGATCTGCCCATTCCCCTAAAAGATACTAAAATTCAAGAAATCAATCCGGAAAAATTATTAGGATTTTTAAGGGAAATGGAATTTAAAAGATTAGCTGAGAAGAAATCTTCTGAACTAAATGTAGATATAGATTCAATTCTACCCACAAAAACGATCAAATTCTCTACAGATAAAGACGTTACTAAAAAAGACAGGGTCGAAAAGAGAGAAAAGTTAGATTTTAATACTAAAAATTATAAGACAATTCAAAACAAATTAGAGCTCATGGAGTGGTACAAAAAAGCAGAAGAAGT
>CEVM01121003.1_pt1 | contig 13130 bp, 10 predicted proteins | sample 531481 | NCBI WGS metagenome assembly CEVM01 (sample SAMEA2623649, study PRJEB7988) | marine metagenome | biome: marine biome (ENVO:00000447); feature: mesopelagic zone (ENVO:00000213) & marine oxygen minimum zone (ENVO:01000065); material: "saline water (ENVO:00002010), including plankton...
CCGTCGGCAAGATTGGACAGGGTTTCCATGACGCGCTCCTTCAGAAGCCGAACGGGCCGCGCGCCAGCGACAGACCCAGAGCCAGATTGAAGATGACATAAATGCCCAGCGAGGTGCCGATTCCCGTCGCCGTGGCCCAGAGGATCGTCGACCCGAGACGCCAGGACAGATAGGTTGCGGCGAAGGCTGTCGCGATGACGAAACCCGCTTCCGGCAGCAATTTGGCATAGAGGATCATGACCAGCACCGCCGCGCCGATCTCGGCCAGGCGGCCCAGGGCGGGCCAGGTCGGATCGGGATCGGGGCGCAGCGCGATGACGATGCTGGCCAGTCCCAGGACGGCCGCGATGATCAGGGGAAATGCCTTGGGACCGACAGCGTCCGACAGGAAGCTTTCCTCGATCGACAGCGCGGCCAGCGCGAAACCGATCGCCAGCAGGATGCCGACGAGGCCAAGGATGCGATCGCTCATCGCTGATTTCCTTTCGGGACAGAAGCGGCGCCGCGAAAGGTCGCGGCGCCCGAGATGTTTGCCGGCATCAGCCCGCGTCTACTTGATGATGCCGATCTTGCGCGAGATGTCCTGGATCCGGGTCACCGATTCGGACACGAATTGCTGGAATTCCTCGCCCTGAAGGTCCAGCGGCGCGATGCCGTTCACCTTCATCACCTCTTTCCATTCGTCCGAGGCATAAAGCTCGCCCAGCTTCGACACCCAGCCGTTATAGGCTTCGTCGGACATGCCGCCCGGCCCATAGAAACCGCGCCAGTTCGCGCCGACAGCATCCACACCCTGTTCCTTGGCGGTCGGAAAATCGGCGAATTCGCCGTCAAGCCGTTCGGGGGCCAGCACCGCGATCACCCTGATGTCGCCGCTATCGACAAAGCCCTTGGCCTCGGAAAGGTCGCCAGTGAAGGCCTGGACCGACCCTGCCAGAAGCTGGGTCACGGCCTCGCCGCCGCCATCGAAGGCGATATACTTGACCGAGCGGACATCCTCGATGCCATAGGCATCGGCCGCGATCAGCACCTTCAGGTGATCCCAGCCGCCCACGGCCGAACCGCCCGCGACCGAGATCGAACCCGGATCGGCCTTGATCTTGTCCAGCAGTTCCGGCAGCGTCTTGATCTCGCTGTCGGCCGCCACGGCGATGACGCCGTAATCGGCCCCGATCGAGCCCAGCCAGCGGACCTGATCCATGGTGTTGCCCGGATAGGCGCCCTGTGCCAGCCGCGTCGCGGTCGCCGAGGACGCCGCCACGATCAGGTTGTTGTCGTCCTCGCGCTTGTTGACGACCTCGGCAAAGGCCACGCCGCCGCCGCCGCCGGCCAGATTGACGACCTGCATCGTCGTGTCGATCAATCCCAGATCCTGCATCGTCTTGCCGACCTGGCGGCAGGTGAAGTCCCAGCCGCCGCCGGGATTGGCCGGGGCGATGCATTCGGGATTGGTGGGATTGAAATCCTGCGCCATCGCGCCCAGCGACGACGCGCCCAGCAACGCGGCGGCCGCGATCATCCGGCTTGCCTTGAAAATCATGGTTTTCCTCCTGTTGTCCTACGGATGCTACGCCGCATTCCTGCAAGGGCGCAACATCGTCCCTGAGGCGGGATCTTGAGCGTCATTTGATGGCACGAAGCCTTGCAGCAGGCAAGCCTCGTCGTGAACAAGCCGTGCCGGGGAAAGGAAAAAATTTACCGAGGCCGAACCCGCCCCGAGGATCTCCATGCCCGCCTGCAAGGGCTTTACGCACCTTTTCTGCTGTCCGGGGAGTCTTGGCCTTCCCGCGATCGCGGCACGAGGGGCGCCCCGTGTCGCGGGCTCCCGAAGGGCTTCACATCATGCGCAGACAGGCACCCAAGAAATGACCGCCCCGACCAGGGTTCATCCGAGACGGTAATTCGGGCTTTCGCGCGTGATCTGCACGTCGTGCACATGGCTTTCCTTGAGCCCCGCCCCGGTGATGCGGACGAACTGGCAGTTGCGGCGCATCTCCTCGATCGTGGCGCAGCCGGTATAGCCCATGGCGGCGCGCAGCCCGCCGACAAGCTGGTGGATCACCGTGCCGGCCGGTCCCTTGTAGGGCACCTGCCCCTCGATGCCCTCGGGCACCAGCTTGTCGGTCGCGGCATCCTTCTGGAAATAGCGGTCCGCGCTGCCCCGCGCCATCGCGCCCAGCGAGCCCATGCCGCGATAGGATTTGAAGCTGCGGCCCTGATACAGGATCACCTCGCCGGGGCTTTCATCAGTGCCGGCGATGGCGCTGCCGACCATGGCACAGCTGGCGCCCGCGGCGATCGCCTTGGCGAAATCGCCGGAATACTTGATGCCGCCATCGGCGATCACCGGCAGGCCATCGGCGCCGGCGCAGGCGTCCATGATCGCGGTCAGCTGCGGCACGCCGACCCCGGCAACCACCCGCGTCGTGCAGATGCTGCCCGGTCCGATGCCGACCTTGACGGCATCCGCGCCCGCCTCGATCAGTGCCCGCGTGCCTTCCGCCGTGGCCACGTTGCCCGCCACCACCTGCACCTCGTTCGAAAAGGTCTTCACCCGTTCGACCGCCCTGGCGACGCCTGCCGAATGGCCGTGAGCGGTATCGATCACGACCATGTCCACGCCCGCCTCGATCAGCGCCTGGCTGCGTGCAAAGCCCTCTTCGCCGACGGTCGATGCGGCGGCCACGCGCAGCCGCCCCAGCTCGTCCTTGCAGGCCAGCGGGTTCACCACCGCCTTCTCGGTATCCTTCAGCGTCAGAAGGCCGGTCAGATGACCCTGGCCATCGACGATCAGCAGCTTCTCGATCCGGCGTTCCTTCATCAGGTCGATGGCCTGCTGGCGATCGGCAGGCTCGGTCAGCATCGCCAGCCTGTCCGAGGTCATCATCACGCTGACCGGGGTGCGGTCGTCGCTGGCGAACCGCATGTCGCGATTTGTGACGATGCCGACGACGCGGCCCTCGGCATCGACGACCGGAAAGCCTGTGACGTTGTAGCGGTCCTGAAAGGCCTTCGCATCGGCCAGCGTCTGATCGGCGCGCAGCGTGATGGGCTTGTAGACGATGCCGCTTTCGAACCGCTTGACACGGCGCACCTCGTCGGCCTGCTGTTCGGTCGTCAGGTTGCGATGAATGACCCCCATGCCGCCTGCCTGCGCCATGGCGATGGCCATGCGGCTTTCGGTCACCGTGTCCATGGCCGAGGACAGAAGCGGAATGTTCATCCGGATGGTGCGCGTGACCTGGGTCGCGACATCGGCGGTCGAGGGCATCACCGTCGAGGCGGCGGGAACCAGAAGGACATCGTCAAAGGTCAGGGCCTCACGAATCTGCATGGGGTCATCCTTGCGGCAAGTTCGTTTGGCAGTTTCCCCTTTCACGCGCGGCGCCGATTGTCCAGAGCCGAAGAACCGGCGCCGGCCGCCGGGCTGCGTTGCAGCAAAGACACGCTGCCCCCAGGTCAGCGAGATCAGAACGTTGCGTCATCGGGCCGGCACGATTGATTGCATCACGAAGTCCCGTAAGGTGACAACCTGGATCGGTTGATCCGTCTAGGGAGGACAACTTATGAGATATACACTGACCGGCGCGGCCACCCTGCTGCTGAGCGCATCGCCCCTGCTGGCAGGCGGGATCGAACGCGCGCCGCAATCGCTGAGCCCGCTGTTCGAAGACGGAAACTACGCCGAGCTCAGCTTTGGCGGCGTCGATCCGACGGTCGAGGGCAAGGACCGCACGCCAGCGGCGGCCGGAGGCCCCTACAACACCGGCGACGTGGCGCAGGGCTACGGCTTCGTCGGTCTGGCCTACAAGCACCAGTTCACGCCCAGCATTTCCGGCGCCATCATCATCGAACAGCCCTTCGGCGCCGATATCCGTTATCCGACGCAACCCGGCGCGATCCCGGATCCGGGCCAGGACGGGTCGCTCCTTCTGGGCGGAACCAGCGCGAAGGTGGATTCCACCACCTTCACCGCGCTCGGACGCTACAAGTTCCAGAACAATTTCTCGGTTCATGGCGGCATCCGCGGGTCGCGTGCCGACGGCAAGGTCAGCCTGAACGGCGCGGCCTATGGTCCGGTGGCGGGCTATTCGGTCGATCTGGATACCGACACGGCCGTCGGCTGGGTGGCCGGCGCCGCCTGGGAAAAGCCCGAGATCGCGGCCCGCGTCTCGCTGACCTACAATTCCGAGGTCGAGCATGAATTCGACACGACCGAATCCGGCCCGCTGGTCGATCCCGACGGGGCCGGGCCGCTGCCGGCCCTGCCGCTGCTGACCGGCACCTCCATGACAAAGGTCAAGACCCCGGAAAGCTGGAACCTGGAATTCCAGACCGGCGTCGCGCCGGATACGTTGGTCTTCGGATCGATCCGCTGGGTGAACTGGTCCGAATTCCGGGTCGATCCGCGCAACTTCACCGCCGTGACCGGTGGCGGACTGGTCAGCCTGGAGGACACCACCACCTACACGCTTGGCGTGGGTCGCAAGTTCACCGATGCCTGGTCCGGTTCGGCCTCGTTCACCTATGAGAAGGCCGGGAATGATCTGGTTTCGCCGCTGGCCCCGACCAACGGGCGCAAGGGCATCACGCTGGCGGCGATTTATACGCGCGACAACATGAAGATCACCACCGGCGTCAACTATACCAAACTCGGCGATGCGAGGCCGGAAACCGGCACACCCGACACCGCGCGCGCGGACATGAAGGGCAATGACGCCTGGGGCGTGGGAATGAGGATCGGCTACAGTTTCTGATCGCCCGACCAGGAAGAAACGGAAAGGCCCGCCGCATCGTCGGGGCCTTTCCGCCAGCCCGCCCTGGTGCAAGGCTGTCGCCGATGCCGCTCCGGGCCGGGCGGCGCCACCCCGGCCGTCCCCGCACCGGTCATGGCCGCACCGAAACCTGCGCTGGCTTGACGCCCGCCCCTTTCCCTTGGGCGCGCCGCGGATTACCAAGTCCGAAACCAAGGACGGGGCGGCACATGATCCATCACAGCGGCCAGGACTGGCTTCGGGCAGCGAACCGGCGCGTTCTGCTGTTCGGCATGTCGGGACTGGGCAAGACCCATCTGTCGAACATGCTGCGCGCCTCGGGAGAGTGGTTTCACTATTCGGTCGATTACCGCATCGGCACCCGCTACATGGGCGAATATATCGCCGACAACTTCAAGCACGAGGCGATGAAGGTTCCGTTCCTGCGTGACTTGCTGCTATCCGACAGCGTCTATATCGCCAGCAACATCACCTTCGACAATCTGGCGCCGCTATCGACCTATCTCGGCAAGCCCGGCAGCCCCAGCCGCGGCGGCCTGCCTTTCGACGAATATCACCAACGTCAGGACCAGCACCGCCGGGCCGAGATCGCGGCGCTTCTGGACACCCATCACTTCATGTCCCGCGCAATCCGGATCTACGGCATTCCGCATTTCGTCTGCGACAGCGGCGGCTCGATCTGCGAGGTGGTCGATCCGGACGATCCCGACGATCCGGTCCTGTCGGCGCTGGCGCGCGATCTGCTGATGGTCTGGATCAAGGGCAGCGACGCGCATACCGCCGAACTGGTCCGCCGCTTCGACAGGGCGCCGAAACCGATGTATTACCAGCCCGAATTCCTCGAAAACGCCTGGGTCGCCTACCGGGTCGAGAAGGGCCTGACCGGCGACGAGGTCAACCCCGACGATTTCATCCGCTGGACCTATGCCCGCGCCCTGGCCCATCGCCAGCCGCGCTATCAGGCCATGGCGCGGCGCGGCATCACGGTGCTGGCCGAAGAGGTGGCCGAGGTGAAGGACCCGGCCGATTTCAATGCCCTCATCGCCCGCGCCATCGACCGGCGGCCGGACTGATCCGGCCCGCCGGCGGGCGCCGAAACCGTCCCGGGTCGCGCGCATCCGGCGCATTCGATCACGCCTGCCTCGTGTCTCTGCCTCGCGCTCTTTCCAAATACCTCGGGGGGAGTCGCGGGACGCGACGGGGGGCGGCGCCCCCCTTGCCCGCCCGCCATCGCGGCACGGCATCTTGCCGTGACCGCCGCTGCCTTCTACTTATCGGTCGCAAAAGGATCGCAGCCATGCCCATCACCCTGAACGAGAACCTGCCCGCCTACCGAATCCTGTCGGAAGAGGGCGTGATGGTGATGTCGCCGGGGCGTGCGGCAACCCAGGATATCCGCCCGCTGCGGATCGGCCTGCTGAATCTGATGCCCCGCAAGATCCAGACCGAGAACCAGTTCGCAAGGCTGATCGGCGCGACGCCCCTGCAGATCGACTTTCAGTTGATCCGCATGTCGGATCATGAAAGCCGCAATACGGCCGCCGACCACATGGAAAGCTTCTATCGTCCCTTCCGCGAGGTCGCGGCGACGGGCGAGAAATTCGACGGCCTCGTGATTACCGGCGCGCCGATCGAACACCTGCCCTTCGAGGCGGTCACCTACTGGGACGAACTGACCCAAGTCTTCGACTGGACCCAGACCCATGTCCATTCCACCTTCGGCGTCTGCTGGGGCGGGATGGCGATGGCCTGGCATTTCCACGGCCTTCCCAAGCACATCCTGGACGCCAAGGCCTTCGGCTGCTTTCGGCACCGGAACCTTTTGGCCGCCTCGCCCTATCTGCGCGGGTTCTCGGATGACGTGCTGGTTCCCGTCAGCCGCTGGACCGAGGTGCGGCAGGACGAACTGGACCAGCGCCCGGCCCTGACCACGCTGCTGGCCAGCGACGAGGTCGGCCCCTGCCTGGTCGAGGATCCGGGTCGCCGCGCGCTCTATATCTTCAACCACCTGGAATATGACAGCACGACGCTGAAGGACGAATATGACCGTGACGCGCTGGCCGGAAAGGCCATCGAGGTGCCGCGCAACTACTATCCCGACGACGATCCGGCCCGGATGCCGCTGAACCGCTGGCGCAGCCATGCGCATCTGCTCTACGGCAACTGGATCAACGAAATCTACCAGACCACGCAATACGACATGTCCAGGATCGGAACCCCTTGATGGCGAAAGCGAAACCCTCCGCGCCCGACCTGCCGCTGGTCGGCCAGATCAGCGACTATCTCGACCGGGGCGCCCCCAGGGACGTCCGCAAGACCATCGAGAAGGCCGGCAAGAAAGAGATCCTCGATCCCGGCTATCCCTACCGCGAGGAGATGGACAAGACCGATTACGAGGATCATCTGGAGATGCTGCAGTTGCAGCTTGTCCGTATGATGCACGACATTTCCTCGACCGGCAAACGTCTGGTGGTGCTGTTCGAAGGCCGCGATGCGGCCGGCAAGGGCGGCACGATCGAACGCCTGCGCGAGAACCTCAATCCGCGCTCGTGCTATATCGTGGCGCTTCCCAAGCCGACCGAACGCGAGGCGGGGCAATGGTATTTCCAGCGCTACGTGGACTGGCTTCCCGCTGCCGGCGAAATCGCGCTGTTCGACCGCAGCTGGTATAATCGCGGCGTGGTCGAGCGTGTCTTCGGCTTCTCGACCGAGACGCAGCGCAACGCCTTCTTCCGGCAGCTTCCGGGATTCGAGCAGACCCTGGTCGATGACGGCATCATCCTGGTCAAGCTGTGGCTGAACGTGGGCCGGGCCGAGCAATTGCAGCGTTTCCTCGACCGCGAGAAGGATCCGCTGAAACAGTGGAAGCTGTCGTCCATCGACGTGGAGGGTCTGGCCAAATGGGATGAGTATACCCAGGCGATTCACGACACGCTGAACCTGTCGCATTCGCCCATCGCGCCCTGGGCCGTGATCCGGTCCGACGACAAGCGCCGGGCCCGGATCGCGGCGATCCAGACGGTGCTGAACGCGGTCGATTACGCCGGCAAGGACCGCAAGCGGATCGGCGAGGTCGATCCCAAGATCGCCGGCGGTCCGGAAATGCTGCTGACCTGAACCGCGCAGGGTCCGCCGGTCCGCCGAACGGCCATGGCGGTCTGGAAAGGCTGCGGCGGTCGTGCCAGATTGGCACCGATCACAGGGGGAAAGACGCATGGATCTGTCAGTCAGCCGCGCCGTCGTGACCGGCGGTGCCTCGGGGCTTGGCCAGGCGACGGCCCGGCATTTTCGCGAACGCGGCGCGCAGGTCGTGCTGCTGGACCGCGATCCGGCCGGGGCAAGGGTCGCGCGGGCCATGGGCGCCGGTTTCGCCGAAACCGACGTGACCGATGAGGACAGCGTATCCCGCGCCATCGCGGCCTCGGTCGAGGCGATGGGCGGCATAGACATCTGCGTGAACTGCGCCGGCATCGTGATCGGTGAAAAGACCCTGGGCCGCGAGGCGCCGCACAGCCTGGCAGGCTTTCGCCGCACCGTCGAGATCAACCTGATCGGCAGTTTCAACGTGCTGCGGCTGGCCGCCGCCGAGATGGCGAGGAATGGCCGCGACGAGAACGGCGTCATCGTCAACACGGCCTCGATCGCGGCTTTCGACGGGCAGAAGGGACAGGCGGCCTATGCGGCCTCGAAGGCCGGGATCGCCGGGATGACGCTGCCAATCGCCCGTGACCTGTCTTCGCGCAACATCCGCATCTGCGCCATCGCACCCGGCATCTTCGCAACGCCGATGCTGCGCGGTCTGCCGACAGAAGTGCAGGACGGGCTGGCCGCCGGGGTGACCTTTCCCCGACGGCTGGGCGATCCGGCCGAATTCGCCCGGATGGCGGGAACGATCGTCGAGAACGCCTATCTGAACGGCGAGGTGATCCGGCTGGACGGCGGCCTGCGCATGACCTGAGACGGCCGGGGGCGCTTCGCCCCCCGGACCCCCCGAAGGTATTTGGAAAGAGCGCGAGGGAGAGGCGCAAAAGATTATCGATTCACGTCATGATCTTCTCGCGGATTATGAATTTGCCATTCGCCGGGCCGCTGTCTATCCAGCAGGCTTCGATGACGAGGCCCGATATGACCGCATTGCCCCCTTCTCCTGCTTTCGCCCTGCTGGATCGCGCGGCGGCCGAACGGATTCTGATCCTTGACGGGGCGATGGGCACGCAGATCCAGAATCTGGACCTTGACGAAGTGGATTATGCCGGTACCGGCTCGGGACATGCCTGCGGGCATTCTTCGGAGCGACCGCAAAAGGGCAATAACGACCTGCTGGTCCTGACCCAACCCGAGGCGGTGGAGGACATCCACTATCGCTATGCCATGGCCGGGGCCGATATCGTCGAGACCAACACCTTTTCCTCGACCACCATCGCGCAGGCCGATTACGGACTGGAAGCGGCCGTTCACGATCTGAATGTCGCAGGCGCGCGCGTCGTGCGGCGGGCCCTGGACCGCGCCACCGCCGAGGATGGCAGGCCACGTTTCGTGGCCGGCGCCCTGGGCCCGACCAACCGCACCGCATCGATCAGCCCGGATGTGAACGATCCGGGATTTCGTGCCGTGACCTTCGACGATCTGCGGGCGGCCTATCTTCAGCAGGCCAGGGGCCTGATCGAGGGCGGCGCGGATATCCTGCTGATCGAGACGATCTTCGACACGCTGAACGCCAAGGCCGCGATCTTTGCCTGCCTTCAGGCGATGGAGGCGCATGGCCAGCGTATGCCGCTGATGATTTCAGGCACCATCACCGATGCCTCGGGGCGCACCCTGTCGGGCCAGACGCCCACCGCCTTCTGGCATTCGGTCCGCCATGCTCGGCCCTGGACGGTCGGGCTGAACTGCGCGCTTGGCGCCTCGGCCATGCGCCCGCATCTGGCCGAGATGGCTGGCGTGGCCGACACGCTGATCTGCGCCTATCCCAATGCCGGCCTGCCCAATGCCTTTGGCCAATACGACGAGGGGCCGCAGGATACGGCCCGGCAGGTGGCGGACTTCGCGCGCGAGGGGCTGGTCAATGTCGTCGGCGGCTGCTGCGGCACGACGCCCGATCATATTCGTGCCATCGCCGATGCGGTCGCAGAATTCAGCCCGCGAAAGGTGCCCGACTATGTCTGAACGCCAACTTCGGCTATCCGGCCTGGAACCCTTCGTGCTGACCGACGACATTCCCTTCGTCAATATCGGCGAACGCACCAACGTCACCGGCAGCGCCCGCTTCCGCAAGCTGGTCAAGAACCGCGATTATGCCGCCGCGCTGGAGGTCGCCCGCGATCAGGTCGAGAATGGCGCCCAGATCATCGACATCAACATGGATGAGGGGCTGATCGATTCGAAGGCGGCGATGGTCGAATTCCTCAACCTCCTGGCGGCCGAACCCGATATTGCCCGCGTGCCCATCATGATCGACAGTTCCAAATGGGAGGTGATCGAGGCCGGGCTGCAATGCGTCCAGGGCAAGCCGGTCGTCAACTCGATCAGCATGAAAGAGGGCGAAGACCAGTTTCGCCAGCACGCCCGGCTGTGTCTGGCCTATGGCGCGGCGGTCGTGGTGATGGCGTTCGATGAACAGGGCCAGGCCGACACCGCGGCGCGCAAGATCCAGATTTGCGAACGCGCTTATCGCATCCTTGTCGATGAAGTCGGCTTCCCGCCCGAGGATATCATCTTCGATCCCAACATCTTCGCCGTGGCCACGGGGATCGACGAACACAACAATTACGGCGTGGATTTCATCGATGCCGTGCGCTGGATCCGCGCGAACCTGCCCCATGCGCATGTTTCTGGTGGCGTGTCGAACCTGTCCTTCAGCTTTCGCGGCAACGAACCCGTGCGCGAGGCGATGCATGCGGTGTTCCTGTATCACGCCATTCAGGCGGGCATGGACATGGGCATCGTCAACGCGGGGCAACTGGCTGTCTATGACCAGATCGACCCGGACCTGCGCGATGCCTGCGAGGACGTGGTCCTGAACCGCAGCCCCGATGCTACCGAACATCTGCTTGAGATCGCCGAACGCTATCGCGGCGAAGGCGGGGCGCAGCGGCGGGAAAAGGATCTGTCATGGCGCGAATGGCCGATCGAAAAGCGGCTGGAACATGCGCTTGTCAACGGGATCACCGAATATATCGATGCCGATACCGAGGAGGCCCGCCAGGCGGCCCAGCGGCCGCTGCATGTGATCGAGGGCCCGCTGATGGCCGGGATGAACGTGGTGGGCGACCTGTTCGGCGCGGGCAAGATGTTTCTGCCGCAGGTGGTCAAGTCCGCGCGCGTGATGAAACAGGCGGTGGCGATCCTGCTGCCCTACATGGAAGAGGAAAAGCGCCTGAATGGCGGGACCGAGCGTGAAAGCGCGGGCAAGATCCTGATGGCCACCGTCAAGGGCGATGTCCACGACATCGGCAAGAACATTGTCGGCGTCGTGCTGGCCTGCAACAATTACGAGGTGATCGACCTGGGCGTCATGGTGCCCAGCCAGAAGATCCTGGACGTCGCGCGTGAACAGAATGTCGATGTGATCGGCCTGTCGGGCCTGATCACCCCCAGCCTGGACGAGATGGTCCATGTGGCGCAGGAGATGGAACGCGAGGGCTTTCATCTGCCGCTGTTGATCGGCGGGGCCACGACCTCGAAGATCCACACGGCGGTCAAGATCGCACCACGCTATCACAGGGGCGCTGCCGTCTATGTCACCGATGCCAGCCGCGCGGTCGGCGTCGTCTCGTCGTTGCTGTCACCCGCCCAGCAACAGAATTACGTTGCGGGCATCCGGGCCGAATACAGCGAGGTGGCCGACCGGCACGAACGCGCCGAGGCTGCCAAGTCGCGCCTGCCCCTGCAGGCCGCGCGGGACAACGCGCTGAAACTGGACTGGACCGGATTCGCCGCGCCCACGCCATCCTTTTCGGGAAGGCGGGTGATCGAGGACTGGGATCTGGCGCAGATCGCGCGCTATATCGACTGGACCCCGTTCTTCCAGACCTGGGAATTGAAGGGCGTCTATCCGCGCATCCTCGACGATGAAAAACAGGGGCAGGCCGCGCGCAGCCTGTTCGACGACGCCCAAGAGATGCTGGCCCGGATCATCGAGGGCGGCTGGTTTCGGCCCCGCGCGGTCGTGGGCTTCTGGCCGGCCAACGCGGTGGGCGACGATATCCACCTGTTTACCGGCGAGGATCGGTCCGAGGTGCTGGCACGCTTTCACACGCTGCGCCAGCAGGTGACCAAGCGCAAAGGCCGCCCCAACGTGGCGCTGTCCGACTTTGTGGCACCCGAGGGGCACCGCGATTATCTGGGCGCTTTCGTCGTCACCGCAGGGCCCGAGGAACAGGAAATCTCGGCCCGGTACGAACGCGCCAACGACGATTACGGCGCGATCATGGTCAAGGCGCTGGCCGATCGCATCGCCGAGGCGATGGCCGAGATGCTGCACGAACGGGTCCGCCGCGAGTTGTGGGGATATGCCCCCGACGAAGCCCATGCGCCCCAGGACCTGATCGCCGAGCCCTATGCCGGCATCCGCCCGGCCCCCGGCTATCCGGCGCAGCCCGACCACACCGAAAAGGACACGCTGTTCCGCCTGCTGGACGCCGAAGCCGCGACCGGGGTGACGCTGACGGAAAGCATGGCGATGTGGCCGGGATCGTCGGTGTCGGGCCTCTATATCGGTCATCCAGAGGCCTATTATTTCGGCGTGGCCAAGATCGAACAGGATCAGGCGCGCGATTATGCCGATCGCAAGGGCATGTCGCTGGCCGAGGTCGAACGCTGGCTGGCCCCGGTGCTGAACTACCAGCCAAAGGCAGACGCCGCCTGATGGCGCGAGAACCGGCCGCCGCCCAGCCTGTGCCCGCGACGCGGCCGGGCCGGGCCGGGGTCGCGCGATGCTACAGCGCCATCCGCGCGGCCCGGATCGCGATGCGCAGATCGGGCCGGATGTCGGCAGGCGGCGCATGGCCCAGGTCACGCGCGCGGGCCGATGACATCAGCTTGGCCTGCATCCCCTCGGGGCGGCTGCGGTCGTGGATGAACCGGCCCCGCCACCCGGCCAGGTCAGCGATCATCCGGTAATATTCATCGACGCTGTAATCCCGGTCCGCCCCGACATTCAGCAGCAGCGGCAGGGTTTGCAGACGGTTCAGCGCCGTCAGCACGAACCGGGCCAGATGATCGACGGCCAGAAATTCGCGCCGTGCCCGACCCCCGCCCCAGATCGTCACATGATCGGCGCCATCCGCCTTGGCGCGCAGGATCTTGGTGATCGCTGCGGCGACCAGATGGGCCGAATCCCGTCCGAAATGATCC
>CEVM01127743.1_pt1 | contig 13066 bp, 9 predicted proteins | sample 531481 | NCBI WGS metagenome assembly CEVM01 (sample SAMEA2623649, study PRJEB7988) | marine metagenome | biome: marine biome (ENVO:00000447); feature: mesopelagic zone (ENVO:00000213) & marine oxygen minimum zone (ENVO:01000065); material: "saline water (ENVO:00002010), including plankton...
GCGAGTAGGGTGAAGGAGCGGACTTTAAGCACACCGTACGCAGCGGTAGCTGCATGGGATGGCAAAAAAGCACGAAGAAACAGAAGCATCGCTAGTCCGAAGGGCTGAGCAATCAGGTGGTAGCCAAGGCACAGGAGTATCCCGTCGCCGGACTTCCCACCGCCTCAAATTGACCGGCTTTGTTGCACGGCGAAAGTCGCTTCCTGTCGGTATCACATGGGATACAGAGCTTCCCGGTTTCGGACTTCGCAAGCGCAAGTCCGGACATCTTACGTGGATTGTGAAGCACAGGCCGCGAGGCGTGCAACGAATGGTGACGGTAGGAAGCGCGGGAGTGGCGGCAGGTGCGCTGGGCGCTCCCGCCGCGCGCGCTGCCGCGCGCAGATTGCTAATCAAGGCAACGCTTGCCGATCTTCCTACCGCTCCGGAGAGGCAAAAGGCTCCGCTCTTTGCAGACTTCGCTGAGGAGTTCTGGCTCGACTATTCGCCGCACTGGAAACCTTCGACGCGCGATGCATCGCGAGCCTACATCGACAAGCGGCTGATCCCACGGTTTGGAGCACTCTCTGTCGACGCGATTAAACGGGCTGATATCAATCGCTGGCGAGACAGCATGGCCGTTGCAGGAGGAGCCTTCAATCGCAGCATCCCGATCATGTCGGTGATGATGCAGTATGCCGAGAAACTCGGCTATCGCGACAAGAACACCAACCCCTGTCGCGGCGTCTCTCGCTTCAAACGGGACTTGCCAGAACGCTACCTGTCAGCCGATGAATATCGAAGGCTCGGCAAGGTCTTAGCAGAACACGATGGCGCGAATGAATTCGTGCTCCCAGCCCTGCTCATGCTGATCTATACCGGTGCGCGGGTTTCTGAGATTGCGACACTGCGCTGGCGCTACGTCCAGTTGCCGCGCATCGCATTGCCTGACAGCAAGACCGGCCCGAAGACGATCCACCTCAACCCGCAGGCAATCGCAGTGCTCAATGGGCTGCAACGGCGCGAAGACGATCAGCTCGTCTTCCCGGCAATGTATCGCGAGGTGCCGATCAACCTGGGCCAGCACTGGGTCAAGATCAGGCGCAAGGCGGCCTTGCCCGATGTGCGCCTGCACGACCTGCGTCACAGCTTTGCCTCCGTGGCCATCGCGAAAGGCATACCGCTTGCGACGATTGGCAAGCTGCTTGGCCATGCGCTTCCTGAAACGACAGCGAGGTACGCGCACCTAGCCGACGAGGTGATTTCGGAAAGCGCCGACCGCATCTGTTCCAGCCTAGCAAGCTCAATGGGGATGACCGCATGACCAGCTATGACCTCAAGCGTATCCTTGCCGAGGAGCTGGCACGCATCGTTCCGGGTGATGCTGGAAAGCGCCGCACAAAGTTCGACTACGTCCTTCCTGGTTTTGGTGAGCGTACCCATTCGTCCGGCAGGAAGAGCTACGTCCTGCAGCGTACGATGGGCGGCAAGCAGAGACTCATCACAATTGGCGATGCTGCCATTCTGACTGAGCGAATCGCGAAGGATGTTGCCCGCCGCCTAATTTTGAGGATCGAACTGGGCCAGAACCCTGCGGACAAGAAGCAACGCGGGAAGAAGAGGCCGACCTATGCATCCTTTCTTCGGCACTATTGGGAGGTGGCGGCGCCGACCTGGAAACCATCCACTCTTGAGATACACGACATCTACCGGCGAACGCACTTGGAACATGCGTTCGCCAGAAACTTCATCGACGAGATAAGCCATGCCGATGCCGTGCGCTGGCATGCAGAGCTGACGCGATCAGCAGGCCCAGGCGCTGCCAACCGCGCCATGGAAATCCTTAAAGCCATGTTCGGCAAGGCCGAAGCTTGGGGCTACCTGCCTGAGTATTCGAATCCGTTCCGTGGTGTGAGGCGCAACAAGGGGCGAAAAATCGAGCGCTTCTTGAGCCAAGCCGAAATGGCCCGTCTTGGAGAAGCCCTTGCACGGCATCGCGCGGACAGGCCAAATGAGGTGGCGGTGATTTCGCTACTCGTTTTGACCGGGTGTCGGCGTGGCGAGATACTGAACCTCACCTGGGGCGAAATTCAGGGCCGCAAATTGAAGCTGACCGATTCAAAAACCGGGCCGCGCATCGTCTGGGTGGGTGAGAAGGCGAGGGAAGTCCTTGACGATTTCCCTCGCTCGAAGAAACACGAGCGGGTTTTCCGCTTCGATATGCTGCCCGTCTCTGCAATCGAGGGATTCTGGCGCATGCTGAGGGTGGAAGCGGGCATCGAGGATGTGAGATTGCACGACCTTCGGCACAACTATGCGAGCCTTGCCGCTCGTTCATCCGAGACACTGCCCATGATTGGGCGTTTGCTTGGCCACAAGAGGCTTGAAACAACGCATCGATATGCGCACTTGGATGATGCTTCTTTTTGCGGAGCGTCAGCGAAAATCGGCTTGGCTATCGAGCTGGCGCTTAAGCAGGAGTGAAATTCGCTCACGACACCAACCGAAGGCTCAGCTTGTTGTTCCGGCCTCGACGAGAGTGTTTTCGACAAGCGTCCGCAATCGCTTCTGGGACAGACTGTCCAAGAGCCGATAACCACCCAAAGCGTTCAGTCGCTTGAGGGCAGTTCTATACACCGGTCTCCGGAAGAAATCATGCTCTTCGCTTCCATTTGGACCGAGCGCATTTGCTAACACTTCTAACCAAGCGCTAAATAGCGGTACACACTGGGCCATCGTCGGCCGTTCGATGAGGTTCGCACGCAGATCGGTCCGATGCAGCAATGCCTTTAGCGCGTCTTCAAGCGAGAGAGTGCCCGCTCGATTTGCCATGAATGCAAACCACCAAAGGCGAGAAATTGCTTGGTCTCGCTCAAGAGCTCGATTGCTTGAGGCAAACCAGTGGCTTCGAATCTGTTTCACCGCAGCATCGTCGTCATCGGGAATAGGATATCGAGCGCGAGCGTAGTCCAGGTAGGTTGTATGGGCCAGCATAGTCCACAGGCGACGATCTCTCGCATCAGCGGGTGTCAAATGGGATAAGCTGGACCAAATGGCGACAGCGTTTTCCGCATCGTAGGTCGCTTCTTGGTTCTGCTTCAATTGCGCAATCGGTGCAGCTTTTACCTCCAGTTCCCGGTAGAGCATCGGGTCGGTTGCCAAAGCTTCGAACGTCCCATTGCGATAGCGCGCAAGGTTTTCGGGTACCTCGTCGAAAAGGCGATCGAGGGCTTGTTGCCTCAGGTACTTCATGCAGGAGACTCCTGGTCGTCGCCGAAGAACTGAGCCAGTCGCGCTAGTGGCTGCTGCAGGAGCCGCGAGGCGACCACATAAATGCCATCGGAGTTCAATGACTCGATGTCGAGATCAAGGTCGGCCAATTTCTGTTTGATCACACCGCGCCAACGCTGATCGCCTTCGGGGTCGTCTTTGAGTTTGTCCAATGCGTCCATTACTGCATGCATGTAGATTGAGTTGAAAAGGACCGCCATCTTTGTCGGCTCCGTTCGGGCATTGTCGACAAGAGCTTTGAAATCCGGGTTAAGTTCAATTGTAATGCGATCACCGCTCGTACCAAATTGGAGTTCGAACTTGTCGAGGCTCTCGTTTGGGGCAAGCTCGAAAATCGATGTTAAGGGGCGGAAGTTTTCCGGTTCGAGATACACGACGTGCGGTTCATCGAAAGCGAGAACTTCGCCCTCCTCAAAAGAAAATGGGCCAGGCCCAAACTCGGGATTGATGTGTTCGCAGGTGTAACCGGTTATTGGTTTTTTCACCGAAACAAGCTTCGCGATCTGAACTTCACCCCTGAGCGAGCCAATCGGCAATGCCTGCTCCAGCATTGCTTGTTTGCTACGAAGCGTATGGCGCGTCATCGTATCTCTGCAGGACAGAACATAAAGAAATTCGGCCTTACCGTCCTCGATCAGTTGCTGAATTTCGCGCACATTTAGCTGGGCCTGGACATCGATGATGAAGCTATCATCCTCATCGGCTTGACGAAAATCGATAGAAGCTTGGAACGCCCCTCGTACATAGTCGCGCACGTCTGAGCGTAGCACCGGGTACGGGAACGCTCTGTTGGTATCAAACTGCATGAGCGCTCACCTTGATCGTTCCGGCGAAAGGTTCGCTAAGTTCAATTGTCAAAGATTTTCGATTCTTGGCTATGGCGTCAACTCGCACCACGCCATCTATTAGCTCGCCTTCGCTCGTGCCCGCTATCGGGAGCGGATCGTCCGCATCGGCACCACTAATCGCAAACGACAGATCTAGTGCGCCTCCTTCTTCGGGTGTGAAGTGAACAAGTCTTTTGCGGTCACCTTTTGGCACAGCGCGGATATCGCTCAGTGAGATGACAGTTCCAGCACGACTGTCAGAGCCATCACCTTCGATACCACTTCCTGTGCTGCCTTCGCCCGGAGACTCCGCCCCACCCCCAGACCCTTTGCCGCCTGCTCCGCCGGGTGTCTTTTCGCCAACGTCGCCACCTTGTCCGCCAGCGAAAAGATCCGCGATGGATGATGCCTTCTTTGGCTTTGGCAACGGGTGTGAGCGAATACGAATTCGTCCACGTGGGTTTGTCTCACCGTCTTCGGGCTTTGATGTCTCTTGCGCTTTGTCGTCCGGGAAAAGTTCCGCGAGTTCGTCCAGCTCGATCGTGTCGCGAACCTTGTCCTTGGCAAAATGGGTAAGCTGCTGTCTCACCCATTTAGACACCTTGTTGAGTTCGCGTTTCGCCGCCTCATAGTCGTCAGAGCCTTCCAGCCTTGCAATCTCGATTGCGTCGTGGGCCGGCGGCTCCATTCGTCTCAGAAGCGCGTTGCCTTTGTCACTTTCAAAGGTCAGTAGAGCGACGAATGGTTTGAATTCATTCAGCCGAATAAGTCCCGGAAATCGATCGGTAATGAGCATGCCGTTGCGAATAGCTCCGACGCGTTTGGGCAAATTGTTATCAACAACAAGGTGCAATCTTACTTCACCAAACAGTTGATTTTCGGTCGAGTTTGTCCGGTATCCAGGATTGTTTGAGTTCAACGTGGAGAGAAAGTGGTGGGAGAGGAGAAAAGCAGACTCTGCATCAGGTAAGTCTTTCAACGAGTTGAAGACTTTTGAATTTCTAAACACACCGTCAAGAGTGCCAGCATCCAACCGGAATCCTTCAATCTCTGCCGTCAGATTTCCTGAGCTGATTGCCTCGAAAAAGCTTTCCGCCAAACTGCTCACAACGCGTTCGCGCCACAAGTGCTCGGTGTCGTTGAACCCGATGATGTATATCGATGTACCAGTCTTCTCGGTGAGCGTTTCAGGCTTTAGCCAAGCCGGAATGGTGTCGATATCAGGGCCACTGATAGGCAAAAACTGATCGACATAGCCCCAGTAGCCTTCGGCATCGTATCTCTGATCATCTCGATTATGCGATGTCAGAATAGAGCGGCCTTGCACCAACCGCACCAGTTCGTCGTCGTCATCCATATAGCTGGTCGAAAAGAAGACAGTCCTAAGCCTGGAGAGTGTGTAGGGAGCGAACTTGCCAATGCCGTATGAGCCACCAGCCGTGTCTGACGGTTTGACAGTTTGACCCTCGGCTTTGACCAAGGCGAAGAACGGCTTTCCCACCTCGCAAGGACCGACAAGACCTGTAGTATTCGTGTCCGTGATACGAAGGACTTTAACGGTCTTTGCGTTAAGTGCCTTTAGGCTGTCAGAAAAGAAGGCTTGCGCCTTAACATTTTTGTCGAGTTCCTTGTTTGCCTTAAGGACTGCTTCGAACGTCGCTTTGAACTCGTCGAGGTTCGGAATCTCGTCTGAAGAAACTTCCAATAACGAAAATTCGAGGTGCACCGGCTCGTCATTTGACGCGCGCGCATCAAGCGAGTTCTGCGCAATTTCTCGCGCGAGCGACCTGTACCTGTGCCCGGCAAAAGTGGCGATTCCAGGAGTGTTAAACCCCCGCCACCGGTTGGCATTATCCTCTGGAAATCTTAGGCCTATCTCCGGCTTGCTCATCGCTGCCATCTTCCCTGTCTTTTAGCTTTTCGGTGATCGCTTGCCCAATGCGCTCCGCGATTGGAGGAGCGACCGAGTTTCCTACTTGTGTGTACCGCGCGTGGCGAGGAACCTCGTCTGGAAACTCGAAACTATCATCAAAGCCTTGTAGCCTCGCGCACTCGAATTCAGTGAGCTTGCGAAGCCCGCGCGGCGAGAAAATGAAGGGCACGTTGTGCCCGCCCTTGCCCATGTTTGCAGTAAGCGTTGGGCAAATTCCCTTGACCTTCGGTCTGACAATATATTTGCGGAGCTGGTAGATTTCGTGATCCTCGGAACGGAGTCCATCGATCATGCGATAATACTTGTTGTCGCGATCAAGATAATAGTCATCATCGACCACACCGTCGAAATCAACATAGTCCTCAAGGCGTTTCTCTACGGACGCTAATCGCGCAGGCCATCTCATTGCACCATCCCAAAATTGGTCAGTCGAAAAGGCCACCAAGAACAGCCTGGGACGCTGTTGAGGGAGAGGAGTGTAGTCGTGGGTGCTGAGCACCTGCGCGTTGCCATCAGCAAACCAATAGCCGGCCCGCCTGATGGCGCTTTGCACCTGCAGAAACCACTCACCGCCGTTGCCATCGCGTAGGAACGGTGAGTTCTCCAAGACCAAAACGCTCGGGCGAGCACCGCCCCATTCGGTGAGAAGACGGATAATCTCGAAGAACGTTTTTCCGCGCTCGTCTTCGAACCCGCTACGATTGCCTGCTTGGGAAAAGCTCTGACAGGGGAAGCCCGCGTGCAGTACATCTACTGGTTCGAGGTCGCTCGCCTTTAGGGAGCGTACATCTCGCGGAAAGAGCTTCGTTTTCGGGAAATTTGCTTCGTACGTCGCGCACGCGTGGTCGTCCCATTCGCATGCCCACTTGGTCTCAATGGAGTGGCCCTCGAACCCCTTGCAGAATCCTCCAATGCCCGCGAACAATGCGCCAGCTGAATATTTTTGCTTCGACTTGTTTCCCGCCATTTTGCTCCGCTAGCACAGCGGCCTTTGGTTGTGCAGCCGGAAAAGGCTCAGCCTGTAAGAATTCTTCGCCATGCGGTCGTCACCCGCGTGCGCCGCCCTCCAATCTCTCCTTCGCAATATGTACCTAAATTTCGAGTACTACAGCCGTGACATTGTCTCGACCACCGGCTTCTATTGCTGCGTCGACGAGTGCGGATGCCGACTTTGCCTTCTCGAGGGAAATAATCTCGTGAATCTGCTGATCGCTCACAAGATCAGTCAATCCGTCCGTGCACAGCAGAATGGCATCACCAGGTTCACTTGCTAAGGTTGTGACGTGTGGGATCGGATCAATTCGATTGAAGGTCCCGCCGAGAGATTGGGTTAGTCGATGACTACGGTATCCATGATCAGAATTGCCCTCAGGCGTATGGTCCATGCTTAGCTGGGTTAGAGAACCATGTCGAAATATGTACGCTCGGCTATCGCCGATGTTGAAGACGGTGATTGATTTGCCTCGCATCCAAAATCCAACGATGGTCGTTCCCATGCCGGCTTCGCCGCCTTCGGAGAACATAGCTTCGTAGATGCATTTATTCGCCTCACCAAGTATGTCGGGCAGCTCGCTAGATGCTTTCAGCGAGAGAAGTCGGCCTGCAAGATATTCCACTGCGACCGTGCTAGCATAGGCACCTGCACGATGACCTCCCATCCCGTCAGCCACTAAGGCCCATGCCCCTTCACGTTCTAGTTCTAGGTGGCATGTTTCCGATTCTTTCCTTGATCGATATCCGGGCAAGGCGAAGCAGTCTTGGTTCGTTGGGCGCCGAATCCCTGGGTCTGTTACACCCCATGCGTGAACCCGGTTAACCATTGGGCGTCAGGCCAAACGCTTTAGCTGCAAGTTCCTTGACCTCAGCAACTCGCCGCCGATCACGAATGACCAAGCCAACGACACGTTGGAAGCCGGAACGGCGGGATACCTCGCCAAAAAACGGACGATTTGAGACTACCGCAAGGTCATCGTCCTTAATCAAGTAGAAGAACGCGCTGCGACGAGTTTTATAGAGCTTCAGGGATCTAGAGTTATGTCGCTTAGTAAGCTCCGAAAGGGGATCAAAGTACGCGCCGCCGCGTGGTTCTGTCTGGCGACTTAAAAATGATCCGATATGTAGAGAGACACGATTGGAAATGAGATTGTCGATGTCTCGTAATCTATACTGATGAAGAATAGTCGGCTGGAGGCCTGCGCTCGTAATCAATAAAGATTTGTGTACGTTTGTTACCGCTTCGCCTAAAATCTCATCCTGCTCAAAGCAAGACAACGGACGTACCGGCAGAATCTCTAGCTTGTGCCGTGCCAGCGCGAAACGCTCTTCGGCTCCGTCTAAAGCCGCGGCTACTTTCTTCTTTGCCGCCTGCGATTGTGCATTTTCTGCCGCTATCTTAGCAAGTTCTCTGAGTCGGCGGGCCTCAGATTCCTCGGCCCGAATGTTTTGCATGTCTAGGGAACTAGGCATGGCTTGGATCGCCTCGACGCCGACTAGCCTTTGAAGCCAAGCCTGAGAACTACGAGTTCCTACCGCTTTCATAAAGCCCATCTTTTTAGGGCCACCGTTCTCAGCGAATGCTCGTTCGTGACTTTCCGAAATCTTTCCATCTATCGCGAAAGCGACTTGCACCTCGTTCCCTTTGTCCGATGCAAATACTAAAGCTACGGCTTCTCGGAAGACATTGCTTCGACGTACAATTCGCTTGAGAGATAAGATGTTGCGGTGGAAGTCTTGCCCATCACGTCGTCGAATTGCTCTTCCAACGTCCGGTATCGCTAGATCACCAATGGCCGGAGGCTCGATCGGGTATGGGCGGATTTCTATAGCGCCAAAGTTTCGGAGCTCTGTTGCGCGCACCACGTTCTCGCCGGCTAGGCGAATTGGCTTACGACGCATCGCGTCGTAATCGACGACAATCATCTCTTCTTGGATGACCTCCTGTGCCTCCTCTGCTAACTTTTCATCTCCAAGGGCGGTTAGTGCGAAAGCACTTCGACCATCAATTATTGCAGTTCGAGACACCAAACCGTCGAGAACGAGTGAATTAATCGCACCGCCAATGATCTCGTCGCTCAGTCCCAGCATTCGAGCGATCTGATCCTCACGTGTTTCACCGAGAGATAGACAGCGCATGGTGAATTCGTGGATTGTCGGCATCGCTCGTATCGACGTAGTAATGGCCTCGATTGTGAGCCGAAAGATCGGCAGCCCAACATCCGCATAGTCAACGAGGTGGAACCCTTCCCGAAACTGGTTCTCACGAGCTACGTCTTCGGCCCTCATTTGACAGTCACCGATGCACAGGTGTCATCATGACTATCGATGTAGTCGATGACTTTTTGAAAAGGATTCCGTCCTTTTGCCGACCGACAGAAAAGCTGATCTCCGACAATTACCAATCCACTTTTACCACGCGACAATGCGACGTTCAGTCGTGGAGGCTCGCGCAAGAACCCCAGTTCATTCTGCGGATTTGAACGGACCACCGTATAAATGCAGACATCAGCTTGGCGCCCCTGGAACGCGTCAACGCTGTTGCAAATGACTTCCAAGTCAGGCCATTCTGCAATGCCCTGTGACACTTGCTCGTTCAAAAGTTGAACTTGAGCCGTGTATCCAGAGATGACTGCGACTGACATTTTCCGCTTCTGTACTTTTGCTACAAACTGCAACTTGACGAGGAGATCGCGTACCACCGATATCTCCGCTCGATTTGAGAAGGTGTGCCCATGTTGATTTTCTCGCGCATTCGATAATTCATGCGTAGAATACCAAGTCACTGGTTTTGGGAGCGCCAATTCAAGTTTAAGCCCATGTGACTTAATCGGACTGTTGAGCGTGCCATCATAGAAGCATTCGCTGACAAGATTGCCGATCGGTTCGATCATTCGGTACTGATTCTTCAGCTTTGCTCGGCAACCCTTGGGAAGGCCTGCTTCAACGTCTAAAAGCCGATCGAGCATGGTCTCACGCACTTCGCGCTCTTCGAAAGATTCGAGCAGATCTTCACCGAGCTCGTCGAAAAATGGGGGAAGTTGTTTGGGATCGCCAACGACGATCCAACGGCGGCTCCTGCTCATTGGAATCAAGATTTCAGTAGCAGTTGCTTTCGATGCTTCGTCCACGACACAAAGATCGTACGCCACATCTTCCATGCCTTTTACGCCAGCTACGCCTACGCATGTTCCTGCAATGATTTGTGCCGAGGAAAGCATCGCAGCGTTAAAATCTGACGATCTTCCAATCCGCAAATGCCAATCTTCTAGCAGCGCCAATCGCCCTCTACATGCATGCACCATCCCATCGCCATCGAGGAAATGTCCCGCCCAATCTGCGAGTTCTTTCTCGTCATTAGACTTTGCCAACTCGGCTGCATATCCACCCATAGCTACTAACTCTTCAAGAAGATTGCCTTGCTCGTTCTTGATAGCGACGAGTGAACGGCGTAGATCGCCGATCTCGCTATCGAGTTGCGTACTCTCTTCTAGGGTCTCTTCGTCACCCTCTATGGCCGTGTCGCCTTCAATGCCGTTCTGGATCGTCTGCTTCTCGCGCTCTAGTGATGCGATCTCCAAGGTGAGTTCTGCGCGTTTCCGACGAATGTTTAGGAGCCGTTCGACTTTCATGCCAATCTTCACGGCATCCCGATCTACCCCATTATCGTCCGCCCATCGACTCATCTCGGCATCAGCCAAACATTTGACCTCTGCAATCCAATGTTCGATCCGCTTCTCTAGTAGAAGCTCCTTGCTCGCCTCCGAAATTCGCGGCTCGTCTGCGCGGCCTATACGAATTACGTCTAAACCGGCCTGGAGCTCTGTTACCCGCTCCAAAACATTGTCGAGGGCAATATGCGTTTGAGAGGAAAGCAGAATCCGATGATTTGGATTCCTCCGAAGCCACTGGACCAAAATTTCTGATATCAACTTTGTTTTGCCGGTGCCTGGCGGCCCCTCAATCGCTTGGACATGCTTGATGCCCAAAGCATTTCGCAAGATCTCTAGTTTTTCATTATCGAACTCTGGATCGGTGGGCGTGACTTCCTCCACCGGCTGGCACTCGGTAGCGCTGGCGGGCTCAAGGATCACAGTTTTGAGTGTGTGTTCAACGGCACGACCATAAACTACATCGTTGAGCGCTCTCGTCTGATGGTTAAGCGCCTTTTGAGCCGCAATCGTATTGATTGCGAGCTCGCCTCGTCGGGGCAACAAGCGTTCGTTGCCGTATGAAACTTGCATTGTTACCAAATTGAAGGACGCGCTAGAAACACGCCCGGCTACGTTGCCTTTTGGGCCGTAAACTATTCGGTCTTGGCCAATTATATCATCCGGCGCAGCGATCTCCGTTGTGAAAGTAACTGTGCCATTCTTTATCGTACGATCCACATATCGGAGAGCGTTGCTACGTTTCGATTCAAGGTCGGCACGATCTTTGAGATACCCTCGCCAAACACGAAAAACTCGCTCCGATGCACGTGCTAAGCGTTCATCCTCAATTTTGGATGCAAGGTTCTTGGATTCGGCAAGCATCAACCCAACAGTCTGTGCTGCGCGAATATCGTCATTCGGACGTGAGAATCTGGCCTTGATTTTCCGAATGATGGATCGCTCGCGAAGGCTTGCTGCCAATGAAGCACCGATCTCACTTCCCTGTGTGATATGGAGCAACTCACCTCGCTTGCCAGCAACGAGCGCGTCAAACCTCCAAGAGGCCCCAACGAGCTGCAATTGCTCAGGTTCATCGTCAGCGGTAGGTAAGTGAATGACACCACAGACTTCGCCTAATTCTTCCGTGATGAATGACTCCACTGTACGCTGGTCGTCGGTCTCTAAGCGATGCTGGAGAGCGGTCTGTGTTCTCGCATTTAAGCGGAGGAACAGCTCTGTTTCTCCTTTTCGCTTGTTCTCCCTTTCGGAATGATATCGCTGCAATTGCTCTAGGAGAACCGACGCCAAGGGGGGGCGCTCGGTCGGATCGTCACTAAGACATTTCTGAAGCAACAACTTCACCGGGCTGGGAAGCGGGGCTTCCTCAAGTGCTACCCGTAAATCGTCATCGTTTTTGAAGGTTCGTCCCGTAACACAGGACAAGGAAACTGCCGCAAAAGCATAGCAGTCCCGAGTTAACGCGTGTTCCTCCTCGGGCTTTTCCGGGGTGTAACCAGGGGTGCGGTCAAACCTAAATGTGAAGCCAGCTACTGGCGCCCATGAACCGCCATTGTCGATAAGCTTTGCGATACCGTAGTCCGCGAGGAGCGGTTGACCATCGTCTCTTACCAAAATGTTCTTTGGTTTTATGTCTCGGTGGGCAATTGGCCTTTTGTGTGCATATGCGATAGCTTCCAGCAGGATTTCTCCAAATCTTTCCCAATACTCATGCCATGACATCTCTCCTTCCTCTTTGATCACATCCTCAAGATTTTTGGGGATCCAATCTAAGACGAGATACCAGTTACCTTCGGGGTCACGGTCAACATCGAGTACTGCCACGATGTTCGGATGGTTGAGCTCCTGAAGGAGTTCGACTTCTCGTTGAAACCCTGCTTGGCCGCGTTGGTCATCGGGACCAAATTTAACCCGCTTGATCGCTACCAAGCTTGCCGTTTTGACGTCGAATGCTTGGGTGACGGTTGCTTGCGCTCCATTTCTTACTTGCTCGGTGAGTGTGTAGCGACCACCCAATATCACTGGCGATTTGTTTTGACCGTTCACTTACTTCCAGTCCCCTCTGGCAAGGAATTCGGGAGGGTTCTGATTATCAGTAAGACCCTGCGGTTCCCTAAGTATTATCGACTGCTAGCTGCGATTTGCGAAGGTCGAAATAGGCCTAGTTAACATAATTCGATTCTTCGTTTAGCGGTGTGCAACTCCACGGCTGGCTTGACGCCTCTGGTTCTCCGTTCTGACAGATCGAATAGCACCTTCAGACCCGCACGCGATACCCATCCGGCTTTTGTCGCGAACAGTCCTGAATCAGGTCAGTTGAGGACGGCAACCCGTTCCTTTCCGGCCGTGTTGGCAGCTGCGCTGCCTGCCCG
>CEVM01051405.1_pt1 | contig 12956 bp, 13 predicted proteins | sample 531481 | NCBI WGS metagenome assembly CEVM01 (sample SAMEA2623649, study PRJEB7988) | marine metagenome | biome: marine biome (ENVO:00000447); feature: mesopelagic zone (ENVO:00000213) & marine oxygen minimum zone (ENVO:01000065); material: "saline water (ENVO:00002010), including plankton...
TAGATTCACAACCCAAAAGGGAGAATGTCAGTAAAATTATAAATAAATTTCTTTTCATTTTCTTTATTCGGAGTCCTTATCTTCGTAACTATATGCTTGACTAGAAAATATTTTTGCCCTTACCGATATTGTTGATGGAGCAGAGGCATCATTAGAGATTTCTTTAAAAATTTCGGAAGATTTCTTATATCTTCCATCTCTATAATAAGCCAAAGCTATAATTTCTTTAGCATGAAACGAAAAAGTTGCCCCATCATTTAATAAAACTCCCAGGGTTTCCTCAATCTCTTCAATCCTATTTTTCTCTAACATAATAAAACCGGATCGTAATATTGCAAAATCTCTTATCTTTTTAGATATTTCTTCGTTTTGGGACGCCTTTTTAAGATACAGTAAAGCTTCATCATAATTCCCACTATTATAACTCAAATTACTAAGGTTGAATAATGACAACCCACTATAACCGGTCGATGCTTCAGAAATTTCAATAAATATATTCTTAGCCATTACTTCCTCATTATCTCTTACTAGCTCTAATGCAGACTCAAACTGATCTGAGATCTTTTCAGAATTAATTTTGTTTATATAACCAACTGTTTCATAGCCACCAACAGAAAGAATTACAACAATTACTAGACCAATAAGGTATATACCAAATCTATCCCAGATAGAATTAAGTTGTTTTTTCCTTAATTCTTCGTCTATCTCTCTTTCTAATGGCTCTGACATCATTAATTCCTAACATAAATACAGCGAAATTAGAGGTAAAATTATGTTATAACAAGCCTATGAAGATAATAAAATATTTTAGATATATATTAGAAGCATCAATTGCTCTTAATATACTAATTTTCTGCAAAGTCCTTGGGATTAATAAGAGTGCAGAGTTATTAGGATTCTTAGCTTCTTTTGTAGGGCCTAACCTTGGAATTTCTAGAAGAGCTCACATCAATTTAGATTTAGCAATAAGCGAATTAAGCATAGAAAAGAAAACGGAAATAGTTAAAAATATGTGGAAGAATTTGGGAATGACATCCGCAGAATTTTTTAACCTGTCTAAATTATCAAAGGAGGCTAATGAGAGAATCGAGATTGAAGGAATCGAAATAGCGAAAAAATACGTCCAAGAAGGGGCTATATTTATTTCTGCCCATAAAGCTAATTGGGAAGTAATACCAATAGCAATTAAAAAGAGCGGGGGAAGTGTCGCTGCAATATACAGAAATTCAAATAACTTTTTTGTAAACAACTGGATGATAAATCAAAGAAAGAAAATAACAAAAAATCAGATTGCAAAGGGTCCAGGCGGAGCTAGAGAAATGCTAAGATTTTTAGAAAAAAGAGGCAACATTGCAATGTTAGTAGATCAGAAATTGTCAAGTGGAGTCAAAGTCAATTTTTTTGGCGTGAGCGCAATGACATCAGACGCACCTGCAACCTTCTCTCTCAAATACGGGTTTCCAGTAATTCCAATGTCAGTTGAGAGAAAAGAAGGATCTTCATTTAAAGTGAGATTTTATCCTAAAATTGAAATTGAAACCTCTCAAAATCGTCAAAAAGATATACTTATCTTTACTTCAAAAATTAACGAATTCCTTGAAAGGATAATTAAGGAAAAACCTCACGAGTGGCTCTGGTTACACAATAGGTGGGATAAAAGATTTCAATAAAATTATTTTGAGGCTTCTAAGGAAGCTTTAGCATCTACATAAGCTTCCTGTTTATCAACGGACCAATACTTTAAATCCCTCAAAGAGATTTCTTTATTAGTAACTGCACATATTACATATGAACCTTCTTCCAATATCTTAAAATTTGAGTCTCCATATATAAGTTTTGCTAATTTTCTATCACTATTCATAATTTTTTTAGTTTTCTCCTTTACCATTAGGCTCTTTAACTTCAGCATCCACAATCTGATCATTATCAAAATGTATGGAAAGGTGGTCACCATCTTTTAAATTCTTATTATTTCTAACGATGGATTCATATTTATTTTTTACTATCGCATAACCCCTCTTTAACACATTTTTATGACTCATTGCGTTTATAAGGCTTGTAGTAATATCTAATCTATTCTTTTTTTGCAAAAACATAGACGAATAACTCTTGTTCATATCGTTAAAAATATCACGAGATATTTTCATTGTTGTCTTAATTTTATTAGATAACAAATTTGGTTTGAGGCCATGTGATATGCTAAAAAATTTTTGGTTATAGTTTTTTACATTCGGTGCTAGAGATATATTTAATAACATACTGATTTTATTCAATTTATTAATAGGATGATCTAGGATATTTTTTACCTTTGGAAAAACCTTTAGTATTAAATCTAGCATCTTTTTTTCTTCTTCCATTTTTCTGGTGATAGTCTTTCTCACTCTCTTACCTATATCACTAAGATTAGAATGTAATTCGCTTTTAACTGGTACAGCCATCTCTGCAGCGGCAGTGGGTGTTGGAGCTCTTAAATCAGCAACTAAATCAATTAAAGTTGTGTCAGTTTCATGACCAATAGCTGAAATAATTGGAATAGAAGATGAAAAAACCTTTCTAACCAATGTCTCGTCATTAAAACCCCACAAGTCTTCTATGCTACCTCCCCCTCTAGCAATTATAATGACTTCGGGTTCTGAAATATTACTTTGTGATAACAGATGAAAACCTTCAATAGCATTAATGACTTCTTCTGCACAGAATTCACCTTGTACCCTTACCGGCCAAATTAATATTTGTGTTGGGAACCTATCTTCAATTCTATGTAAGATATCCCTAATAACTGCTCCAGTTGGGCTAGTAATAACTCCAATTGTTTGAGGTAGGTATGGAATATCTTTTTTATATTCTTTTGAGAACACTCCCTCTTTTGAAAGTTTCTCTTTCCTTTTTTCTAGCAAAGCCATTAAAGCCCCGACCCCAGCTGGCTCCATATTATCTATTATTATTTGATATCTCGATTGATCTTGGTAAGTGGTAATTTTTCCAGTACAAATTACTTCTAATCCTTCTTCAGGAAGTATTGTTAAATGAGGGGTTTTAGTTTTCCATATCACTCCAGAAATTACTGCATTTTCGTCTTTAATATCGAGATAAATATGCCCCGATGATGGTGTTGAAACCCTACCGATCTCACCCCTAACTTTCACATACTCAAAATTATCTTCAATAATATTCTTAATCGCTATTGATAGCTCTGAAACTGTGAATTCAAGAATATTTTTAATTTCTAAATTCATTTTTTTTATTTGTTTTTTATAAAAAACTTTTCCATTAATTCATATTCTGATTTAAATTATTCACTATGAATGTACTTCTTATAGGTGGCGGAGGAAGAGAACACTCAATAGCCACAGCTTTAGCAAAAAGCTCTTTGTTAAGCAAACTTTATTGTTCCCCAGGTAATGCTGGAATCGATAATATAGCTGAAAGCGTTATTTTAAATATTTCAGGAAAACAAGAGGTTCTAGATTTTTGTCTCTCAAATAAAATTGGAATCGTTTTTGTAGGACCTGAAGTTCAATTAGTAGAAGGCCTTGTTGATTTTCTTGAGAATGAAGGTATTTTCGCTTTTGGCCCATCAAAAATTGCTAGTCAATTAGAGGGTTCAAAAAGTTTTACAAAGGAGATTTGCAAGGAATATAATATACCTACAGCAAAATACAAAAGCTTCAATAAGTTAAACAAGGCTCTTCAATATATTGAAAATCATCATTTTCCTTTGGTCATAAAAGTTGATGGCTTAGCGGCAGGCAAAGGGGTTATTATTGCAGAAGAAAAAGAAGTAGCTATATCAACAATTAATGAAATGTTTTCAGGTAAGTTTGGAGATGCGGGCAAGAAAGTTGTGATTGAAGAATTTCTAGAGGGAGAAGAGGCAAGTTTTTTCATTATATCTGATGGAAATGATTTTCTTCCTCTTACTACTGCTCAAGATCATAAGAGAATAGGAGAAATGGATGTAGGTCCAAACACCGGTGGAATGGGCGCTTATTCTCCAGCGCCAATAATGAATAAAAATCTTTGCGATGAAACTGTTGAAAAAATTATAAAGCCTACTCTTCTTGCAATGAAAAAGTTAGGGTCACCTTACAAAGGTGTTTTGTATGCAGGCTTAATGATAACCAAAGATGGGCCAAAATTGATTGAATACAATGTTAGGTTTGGAGACCCGGAATGCCAAGTTATTATTCCCAGATTACGTAATGATCTATTAGAATTAATAATCCAAGTTAAAAATCAAAGCCTTTGCGACGTCACTTTGAAATGGGATCCTAATTTTGCAATAACTATAGTGATGTCTTCGGAAGGATACCCAGAGGATTATAAAAATGGTTATGAGATTATCGGTTTAGAAAAAGCTTCAAACGTAAATAATGTTGAGATTTATCATGCGGGCACTAAAAAGAATAAAAATAAAATTGTTACTAATGGTGGAAGAGTTTTAAATATCAATGGATATGGAAAAACTTTAAAAATGGCTAAGGATAATGCAATGGAAGCAGTAGAATTAATTAATTGGACTGGGTGTTATTATAGAAAAGATATAGGATGGAGAGCGTTGGAGAAAAAAAGAGATGAATGAAAATAATGATGAGCCAACTTCATCAGAAAAATTTACTGGTACAATGCCAGTTCAAGAAAAATTAAAATTTTCATACTCAAATCTTGAGAGCTATTTAAATGAATATGTTAAAGATTTTTCTGGGCCTCTCGAGGTTAGGGAATTCAAAGGAGGTCAATCCAATCCAACTTATCAACTAATTACTCCTAAAAAGAAATATGTTTTGAGGCGTAAACCTCCTGGAAAACTCTTGCCTTCTGCACATGCTGTAGACAGAGAATATAAAGTGATTACCGCATTAAACTCGGTTAATTATCCTGTTCCTAAAACATATTGTCTTTGTCTGGATGAGAGCGTTATAGGCACAATCTTTTACGTAATGGAAATGGTTGAAGGAAATATTTACTGGGAACCGACGCTACCCGATTGCAATAAAGATCTACGAATATCAATCTTTAGAGAAAAAAATCGTACTTTAGCCGCACTTCACAAAGTAGATTATGAAAGAATTGGACTCAATGATTTTGGAAAACCTGGAAATTATTTTGCTAGGCAGATTTCTAGATGGACTAAGCAATATATTGCTTCAGAAACCGAAAAAATTAATGAAATGAATTCACTTATTGATTGGTTACCAAATAACATTCCAGATAGCGACGAAACATCTATAGTACATGGAGATTATAGACTTGATAATATGGTTCTACATAAACAAAAAGCTAAAGTCCTTGCGGTTCTTGACTGGGAGCTATCAACATTGGGTCATCCTTTAGGAGACTTCACTTATCACTTAATGCAGTGGTTTATGCCAGGAGATGGAAGCGCTGCAGGAACACAAACCTTGTCCAATGTAGATTTAAAGACTCTAGGAATTCCAACAGCTGAAGATTATACGAAAATGTATTGTGATTTTACAAACAGGTCAGGAATAGAAAATATTGATTTTTATTTAGCATATAATTTCTTTCGACTTGCGGGAATATTGCAAGGTATTATCGGAAGGGTAAGAGACGGTACCGCTGCAAGCGAACATGCAGAAGATAGGGCAGATAGAGTAAGGCCCTTAGCTGAAGCCGGTTGGTTATACGCTAAGAAAGCCGGAGCTACTTAGTATTATTTACTCAGTATTTCAACACTTTCTTCGTCGGCAATAATCACTATGTCAGCTAAATCTATAAATAAACCATGTCCAATAACGCCTGGAATAGAATTGAGTAACTGATCAACTATATAAGGTTCATCTATAGATCCAAGAGAGAAGTCGTAGATATAATTTCCACTATCAGTAATAAAATTAGTATTTTGACTTTTCCTAATAGAGCTTGATCCGTAATAACCAACTTCTTCTAATTTTCTTAAAATTTTTAAATTTGTAGCAGAACTCTCATAAATTGAAACTTCTACAGGAAGTTTAAAATTTCCTAATTTATCAACTTTTTTTGAATCGTCTGCAATGATAATTAATTTTTCGGAATTATATGCAACAATCTTTTCTCTCAACAAGGCTCCTCCTCCTCCCTTAATAAGAGATAAGTTACTATCGACTTCATCGGTTCCATCAATAGTTATATCTAAACTTTTTACTTCTTGAAGCGAAGTTAAAGGAATATTTGATTCTTTAGCTAAATTTTCTGTGTCTTGTGATGTAACGACACCTTCGATATCAAATCCTTCTTTAATCTTTAAAGACAATAATTTTATAAACTCATTTGCAGTACTTCCGCTTCCAAGTCCAATTTTCATACCGGTCTCAACAAATTCTAATGCCTTTTCAGCAGCTCTTATTTTCTTTTCTAATGACATCTATATTTCTGTACCAGCCTTCATCTTATGAGCCTTTACTATTCTTTCATATGCACCATTTATAATTGCTAATTTCTCATTTGCCATACCTAATAATTCCTTTGGGACACCTTTTGCTATTAATCTATCAGGATGATTTTGAGCTACTAATTCTTTCCAAGCCTTCTGAGTAATATCAATGTTAGTACCAGGATCAAGACCTAAAACCAACCAAGGATCATCCATTTCTGAGCCCATATGACTAGCTCTTATCCTTGAAAATTCTGCAGAAGTAAACCCAAAAATACCCGCAACTCTTTCTAAAAATAGAACTTCTTTCTTGTTTACGGGGTTATCCGATTTTGCTATATGAAATAATCCATCCAAAACATTCTCCAATACTTCCGTGTTATCTTTAAATATAACAGAGATCTGTTGGGCATAAGCTTCATAACCAGCAGTATCTTCTCTAGCGAGATTATAAATCTTAAAGACATTTTTTAATTCATTATCTGGAACTTCACTTAATATATCTTTAAAAGCTAACAGTTCTTTTTCAGACATTTTTCCATCGGCTGTGGACATCTTCGCCGATAGAGCAATTAAGGCAATTGCAAACGCTACATCCTCATCATCATTATCGATAACATAATGTCCTGCAACAGCTCCAACTACGGCACCAATAATACCTCCAATTAAATAACCGGCGCTAGCGCCTGCAAGTTTCCCCCATGTTGACATATTTATAACTTAGACTGAGTCTTTTAAAGTTTCACCTTTACATAACCTGTCATCAATTAGAGTCCGAGCACCGCCTTCGAAATAATATTTCTTTGAATTTCGTTAGAACCAGCATAGATAGTTGTTTTTCTTCCATTAAAATAATTAGGTGTGATAGTTAATGCGTAGTCTGGTCCAATAGACGGCTCATTTACGTTTGCAAATGTATCCTCAATAAATGGCATTGACCAATGACTTATGGCCTCAACAGAAAGCTCCTGTAGTAATTGCTGAATTTCTGTTCCTCGACATTTTAATATGGAGGACTCTGGTCCTACTCTTTCTCCCGCAGAAAGAGCGGAAAAAATTCTCAATTCAACGAACTCCATAGCCTGTATTTGAATCTCACACTCATTAAGTTTGTTAATAAAATCATTATCATCAATTAAATTCCGACCATCTCCCCCAGGTGTATCTTTAGCAATCTCACGTAAATTATTAACCGCTCTATATAAACCAGGTGAATACGCATTTCCTCTTTCAAATTCCAAAAGATATTTTGCATATGTCCAACCTTTATTCTCTTCACCTATAAGGTTTTCCTTAGGAACTCTAACATCTTCAAAAAATACTTGATTCACTTCATGATGAGGATCAGGTGTCTGTTCAAGGGTAATTAAGGGTCTTACTTCTATTCCTTGGCTAGACATATCTATTAGAATAAATGATATACCTTCCTGTGGTTTTTCAGTTTTAGTAGTCCTTACTAAGCAAAATATCCAATCGGCGTATTGTGCCATAGTGGTCCAAATTTTTGTGCCATTAACCAAGTAATAATCGCCTTTATCTTCTGCCTTACACTGCAAAGATGCCAGATCTGAGCCCGATCCAGGTTCAGAATACCCCTGACACCACCAAACTTTGGTAGATAATATATCTGGTAAGAATTTTTCCTTTTGTTCATCTGTACCGAATTCCATAATAACTGGCGCTACCATCGAAAGACCGAAAGGTACAGTTCTTGGGGCTCCTTCTCTTGCCATCTCAGTTTCAAAAACATATTTTTGGGTAGCCGAAAAACCAGCACCTCCATGTTCCTTAGGCCAATTAGGTGCTATCCATCCTTTTTTGTACAAAGCATTTTGCCATTCAACGTGCAAACCTTTTTCTACATGACCGTTCTTAGAGAGAGATAGTTTCTTACGCATTTCATTTGTAAAAGTTTTCTTAATGAAATCTCTGACTTCATCTCTAAATCCTAAATCTTCATCACTTAAACCTAATTCCACTTCATTTGCTCCTGTTATTTACCTTTAAAATTCCCATCTCTTTTCTCGAAAAAAGCTGTTATTGCTTCCTGATGATCCTCAGTTAAATGCATTAGAGCCTGCATATTTGCCGACATTTCAAGAATAGTTTCAAAGTTACTTATCATCCCTTCTCTTAGAAGCTTTTTACTCATTCTTAAAGCATCAGGAGGTTGCTTAACGATGGATTGGGCTAAATTATTTGCTTCGATCATTAATTCACTCTCTTCAAACACCTCACTTATTAAACCACATTCTTTGGCCTGATCAGCATTAATTAATTTACCTGTAAATAAAAGTTCGGAAGCCATTGAAAGGCCTATGATTTTAGGTAATAACCAAGCCCCACCATCTCCCGGAATTAAACCAATCTTTAAAAAAGTAACACCGAAACGAGCATTTTTAGAGGCAATCCTAATATCAGCTAAACAAGCAACATCATTACCCAATCCAACAGCCGCACCATTAACGGCCGCAATAACCGGAACTTCAATATTCCAAACGGATCTAACAATTTTGTGTATTCCGTATCGATATCTTTCTCGTAAAGCAACTGAAGATCCAGAAAAATTTCCTTTTTTTTCTTTCATATTCTTCACATTTCCTCCAGCCGAAAATGCAGCACCTTCACCGGTTAAAATCACGCATCTTACATTCCTATCGTTATTAATTAAAGAAGAGGCTTCCTCAAAGTTTTTAACATCCTCAGACTCACCTAAAGGATTTCTTATCTCAGGACGATTCATCGTTAGAGTGACAATGTGACCTTCTTTCTCAAATTTAAGCCATTCATTCATTTTTGAACCTTTCTAAGCTGTTGAAGCGTATTTTTTCAGATGGTGATCAATATTTCCAAAAAGGTTTTCTATCATAGACAATCTTTTAAAATAATGACCAACATTTAGTTCGTCTGTCATTCCCATTCCTCCATGGAGCTGGATGGCGCTTTGTCCAATAAATTTTGCCGCTTTACATATTTGAACTTTAGCTCCTGAAGCAGCTTTTCTTCTTTCACTGTATTCTTCATGCAACTTAAGATTAACCATATATGTCATTGAAACAGATTGTTCATACTGCATAAACATATCAACCATTCTGTGTTGTAAAACTTGAAATTTCCCAATCGGTTGACCAAATTGTTTTCTTGTTTTGCAGTATTCTACTGTTGCCTCATTAAGCACACCCATAGCTCCAATAGCTTCAGCACAAACTGCCGCTATTGATTCATCAACAACTTGTTCAATTAATTTGGAGGCTTTTCCTTCCTCACCAATTATGTTTTCTGATGAAACTTTAACATCTTCTAGAATAATTTCCGACGCTCTACTTCCATCAACAGTTGGGTAATCCCTTAGGGAAATGCCAGAAGAATTCTTATCGAGGATAAATAATGATATACCTTCTGCATCCCTTTGATCACCACTAGTTCTTGCTGATACAATTAATTTTTTAGACCAAGGGGCTGCAGAGACAACACATTTGTAACCATTAAGAATATAATTATCTCCTTCCTTCGAAGCTTTTGTGGTGAGGTCATTCAGATTATATCTTCCTTGCGGTTCGGCATAGGCAAAAGCCCAAATATCCTCTCCTGAAATGATCTTAGGTATATATTTATTTCTTTGTTTTTCTGATGCCCTTTTAAGAAAACCTCCACAAGTTACAATCGTTTGTATATAAGGCTCTACTACTAGACCTTTTCCAAACTCTTCGATTACTATCATGAGCTCTACCGGTCCAAACCCTAATCCTCCGTCATCTTCAGAAAAAGGTAATCCTAATAAACCTAGATTAGAAAATAGCTTCCAATTTTCTATTTTCATTCCTTCTTCAGATTTCACAATCTCTGTCCTTTTATCAAAATCATAATTATCCTGAATAAACGATTGGATTGTATTTCTTAATAAAGTTTGTTCTTCGTTAAATGAAAAATCCATTTATACCCCCTATAAACCCAAAACCATCTTGGCAATTATATTTCTTTGAATCTCATTAGATCCACCATAAATCGATGTTTTTCTTGTATTAAAATAATTCTGTGCTGCTCCTTGGCTATAATCTGGTCCAATAGCAAAATAATTCGTTCCTTCTCTCTCATAAGCTGGAGTAAGGTAAGGAGATGCATAACTACCAATAGCTTCGATCGTCAACTCGGTGATTCTTTGCTGAATTTCAGTGCCTTTAATTTTCAAAATAGAAGACTCCGCTCCAGGCCCCTCCCCTTTGCTTTCTTTTGCTAAAGTTCTTAATTCAGTATATTCAAGAGCAGTTAAATCAATCTCCAGATCCGATATTTTTCTTTTAAAATCATTATCATTGATTAAAGGATCACCATCTAAATATTCCGATTTGGCTATATCTTTTAATCTTTCTATTGCCTTCTTGGACCTAGCAACCCCAGCTATTCCGGTCCTTTCATTTCCAAGAAGATATTTTGCAATGGTCCATCCCATATTTTCTTCTCCAACAAGATTTTTTACGGGAACCTTAACGTCCTCTAGGAAAACCTCGTTAACTTCGTGAGCCCCATCCATAGTAATAATAGGTTTTACATCTATCCCCTCTGAGTTCATATCTATAAGTAAAAAAGATATTCCTTCTTGGGGTTTTCCATCAGATTTAGTTCTTACTAGACAAAACATCCAATCGGAAAATTGAGCCAAAGTGGTCCATATTTTATGACCATTGACTAAATAATAATCTCCCTGCTTCTCAGCTTTTGTTCTCAGACTAGCTAAATCAGAACCAGCACCAGGCTCAGAGTAACCTTGACACCACCAGTGATTTCCTGAAAGAATTCCCTTTAAAACCCAATCCTTTTGCTTGTCAGTTCCAAATTCAACTATAACCGGACCAAGCATGGTTAACCCAAAGGGAATTAATGGCGTAGTCCCGGCATTCGCGCACTCTTGGTCCCAAATATATCTTTGAGTTATAGTCCAATCGGTTCCACCATGCTCGACAGGCCAATGGGGGGCTACCCAACCTTTTTTATAAAGAGCTTTATGCCAAGTTAGGATACCATCTCTAGTGAGATCAGTCCTTTTCTCAATATCCTTCATTTTGTTAGGAAAATTACTTTTGATAAATTCTCTAATTTCTAACCTGAAATCTTCGTCAACTTTCGTAAATTCTAAATCCATTTATTACAATTTCCTTTAGTTACCATAACTTGTATATTATAATTTTAACAAGATCTTATTCTTAACAGAGGTAAGAGTTTAATTACAATAACTTTTTCAGCTTAAAATAGTGTTTACAAAAAACTTATACTGAATGAAAAATCTATAAAAAAGTGAGAAAAAAATAACACATATTAAATATATTGGTTAATAGTTAGATAAATGAGAGTTAACAATTATGAATAGAAAAGAAGAATACAATATTATTGCAGAAAAAGTTGTCGGCCATTTCCAAAATAATACTACTGACCAGACCAAAGACATTTTGACTATTCCGACGTCCGATTACACGGATAAGGATAGATGGAAAAAAGAAATTGACGAGATTTTTTTAAAACTACCTCTAATGTTGTCTCTAGCCATAGAAATACCTAATCCTGGGGATTATAAGGCTCTAGAAATAGTTGGCATTCCAGTTTTGATTACCAGAGACAAAGAATCAAAGGTTCATGCCTTTAGAAATGTATGTTCTCACAGAGGATCTTTATTAACAAAAGAGGAAATAGGGAACAAAAATAACTTTACATGCCCATACCATGGTTGGACCTATTCCAATAAAGGAGATTTGATAGGAATTACGGATAATGAAAAATTTGGTAACTTAGACAAATCCTGTAGAGGCCTCCAAGAACTTCCCTGTCAAGAATTAGGAGGAATGATTTTTGTAATTTTGACTCCAAATTTAGATTTAAACCTAGATGAATTTCTAGGTGGGATGAAATCTGAAATCGAACATTTTGATTTTAAAAACTGGTATTACCATGGATTCAAAGTTATTCATGGGGCAAATTGGAAGGTAGCTTTCGATGGTTACTTGGAAGGTTATCATTTTTCTACTGCACACAAAGATACTATTTTGGATATGACTATGCAGGACATTATGGATTTTTCAGCTTTTGGACCACACTTAAGGATCGCTTTTGCTTCGACTAGTATAGGAGAACTTCTCGATTTACCGAAAAAAGAATGGTGGACACGAGAAGGTCAAGGAGTAGATTTTGTTCGTACTCTATTTCCAAATGTGTCAATGGCTCTAGGATTAGGAATTGGTCAAATCGCTCAAATATTTCCTGGAAAAACCCCTAAAACAAATACTACAATTTTACACTACCTTGCTCCAGAGGCGCCAAAAAATAAGGAAGAAATTGCTGAATTAGATAATTATATGAATTTTTTAAGAGATGTTGTTAACGATGAAGATTATGCTTTGGGTTTAGAGATACAAAAAGGCTTAGATTCACATTCTAAAAACGAGGTTATTTTTGGAAAAAACGAGAGAGGTAACCAGTTTTTTCACAAATATGTTGACTACCTTGTTTATGACAAAATCAAGAAACCACCAGTTTTGTAGCCTTTTTAAGCCTTTTTTAGAAAACTCTTATCGAAGTATTGAAAGAGTTATTC
>CEVM01085356.1_pt1 | contig 12900 bp, 10 predicted proteins | sample 531481 | NCBI WGS metagenome assembly CEVM01 (sample SAMEA2623649, study PRJEB7988) | marine metagenome | biome: marine biome (ENVO:00000447); feature: mesopelagic zone (ENVO:00000213) & marine oxygen minimum zone (ENVO:01000065); material: "saline water (ENVO:00002010), including plankton...
CGCCCTCGCCCTGGGCGTGGGCGCTGCCCAGGCGCAGGAGGAAAAATTCATCACCATCGGCACCGGCGGACAGACCGGCGTCTATTATGTCGTCGGCCAGTCGATCTGCCGTCTGGTCAACCGTGACACCGCCAAGACCGGTATCAAGTGCACCGCGCCCTCGACCGGCGGATCCGTCGCCAATGTCAATGCGATCAAGAATGGCGACATGACCATGGGCGTCGCCCAGTCCGATATCCAGTATCACGCCTATAACGGCGATGTTCCGGATTTCGAGGGCGACAAGAAGGTCGACAAGCTGCGGGCCGTGTTCTCGGTCCATCCCGAGCCGTTCACCGTCGTCGCCCGCAAGGATGCCAATATCCAGACCTTCGACGATCTGAAGGGCAAGCGGGTCAACGTGGGCAATCCCGGTTCGGGACAATTGGCCACGATGGAGGTCGTGCTGAAGGCCAAGGGCTGGACGATGAACGACTTCGCGCTGGCCTCGCAATTGAAGCCGGCGGAACAATCCGCGGCGTTGGGCGACAACAAGGTCGATGCGATCGTCTATACCGTCGGCCATCCGAATGGCTCGATCCAGGAGGCGACCTCGACCGTGGACGCCAATCTGGTCCCGGTCGAGGGCCCCGAGATCGACAAGCTGGTCAAGGAGAACCCCTATTACGCCAAGGCGACCATTCCGGGTGGCATGTATCCGGGAACCGACAACGATACCAACACCTTCGGCGTCAAGGCGACCTTCGTGACCTCGGCCGACGTGCCCGAAGACGTGGTCTACGAGGTGGTGAAGGCGGTCTTCGACAATTTCGACCGATTCAAGAAGCTGCATCCGGCCTTCGCCAATCTCGATCCCAAGGAGATGGTCACGGAAGGCAACAGCGCGCCGCTGCATCCGGGGGCCGAGAAATATTACAGGGAACAGGGCTGGATCCAGTAATTCCGGCGCAAGTCACGGGCGGCCCTGCCGGGGCCGCCCATCGCTCTTGACCATAACGACAACAAGCCCAGACAACGGGGGATGCTGCGATGAGCGAGACGGATCGGGACAAGTCCCACAAGGACGACCAGTTCGAGGCCAGCGCCGTCGAGATGGCCGCCTCGGGCCATGGCGGCCTGTCGCAGCAGGAAATCGACGAGCTCGTCGCATCCTCCGATACCGGGGCACGGACGCCGCCCGGCTTCGTGGGCAAGCTGATCCTGATGACCGCGCTGGCCTGGTCGCTGTTCCAGCTGTGGATCGCCTCGCCAATTCCGTTCATGGTGGGTTTCGGGGTTCTGAACGACACCGAGACGCGATCGATCCACCTCGCCTTCGCGCTGTTTCTGGCCTATATGGCCTATCCGGCAGAGCGCACGCCGTTCCAGTTGATCCTGGGCGTCGGCGTGCCGGCGCTGATGGTCGTCCTGTTCATCATGGGATCCAAGACCGGCGTGCCGGTCTGGTGGATCCCCATCGTCGGCGCCGCCGTCATCGCCGCGATCCTGCTGGGCAGTCCCAAGTCGTGGGTGCCGCCCTGGGAATGGGCGCTGGCCATCGTCGCGGCCATTGCCGCGCTTTACATCTATTTCGCCTATGACGGGATTTCGTCCCGCGTGGGCGCGCCGATCATGCAGGATTACGTGATTTCCGTCATCGGGATCATTCTGCTGCTGGAGGCCACCCGACGCAGCCTGGGTCCGGCGCTGATGATCGTGGCGTCGGTGTTTCTGGTCTATACCTTTCTTGGCCCCTACATGCCGGACATCATCGCCCACAAGGGCAATTCGCTGGCGGAAGTGGTCAATCACCAATGGATCACGACCGAGGGCGTGTTCGGCATCGCGCTTGGCGTTTCGACCAGTTTCGTGTTCCTGTTCGTGCTGTTCGGGGCGCTGCTGGACAAGGCCGGGGCGGGCAACTACTTCATCCAGGTGGCATTCTCGCTGATGGGCCACATGCGCGGCGGCCCCGCCAAGGCCGCCGTCGTCAGTTCGGCGATGACCGGCCTGATTTCCGGCTCGTCCATCGCCAATGTCGTCACGACCGGCACCTTTACCATTCCGCTGATGAAGAAGGTGGGCTTTTCATCCGAAAAGGCCGGCGCGGTCGAGGTCGCCTCGTCGGTGAACGGTCAGATCATGCCGCCTGTGATGGGTGCCGCCGCCTTCCTGATGGTCGAATATGTCGGAATTCCCTATTTCGATGTGGTCAAGAACGCCTTCATCCCGGCCACGATCAGCTATATCGCATTGGTCTATATCGTCCATCTCGAGGCGATGAAGGCGGGCATGAAGGGTCTGCCGCGCGCCTATACGCCGGGGCCGCTGATGCGTCGCCTGATCGGTTTCCTGTTCGGCATCGTCGCGGTCGGCATCCTCGGGTTCCTGCTGAAGGTGACGATGGGCTGGATCCGCCCCACCTTCGGTTCCGATGCGATCTGGGTGGTCTTCGCGCTGCTGGTCGCGGCCTATCTGGGCCTGCTCTACATCGCCTCGCGCGAGAAGCCGTTGCAGATGGATGATCCCAACGCGCCGGTCACCCAGCTTCCGCTGCCGGGGCCGACGGTGCGGTCGGGGCTGCATTTCATCCTGCCGATCGTGGTGCTGGTCTGGGCGCTGATGGTCGATCGCCTCTCGCCGGGGCTGTCGGCCTTCTGGGCCACCGCCTTCATGATCTTCATCCTTCTGACGCAGCGGCCGCTGATGGTGATGATGCGCGGCACCGACCGGACCGGAAACGCCGCCATCGGGGCGGCCATGCGATCGGGCGTCGACGATCTGGTGGACGGGCTGATTTCCGGCGCACGCAACATGATCGGCATCGGCATCGCGACGGCGACGGCGGGCATCATCGTCGGCGCGGTCAGTCAGACCGGCGTCGGTTCGGCGCTGGCCGATGTGGTCGAGGTGCTTTCGGGCGGCAACCTGATGGCGATCCTGCTGCTGACGGCCGTGCTGTCGCTGATCCTGGGCATGGGCCTGCCGACGACGGCGAACTACATTGTCGTCTCGGCGCTGCTGGCACCGGTCATCGTCACGCTGGGCCAGCAGAACGGACTGATCGTGCCGCTGATCGCGGTGCATCTGTTCGTGTTCTACTTCGGCATCATGGCCGACGTGACCCCGCCCGTGGGGCTGGCCTCGTTCGCAGCCGCCGCGGTGTCAGGCGGCGATCCGATCAAGACCGGGGTCATCGCCTTCTTCTACAGCCTGCGCACCGCGGCGCTGCCTTTCCTGTTCATCTTCAACACCGACCTTCTGCTGATCAACGTGGACTGGATCCACGGCATCTTCGTCTTCATCACGGCGACGGTGGCGATGCTGCTGTTCGCGGCCGCGACGCAGGGCTGGTTCCTGGTTCGCAACAGGATCTGGGAGACGGTGCTGCTGCTGCTGGTCGCCTTCGCGATCTTCCGGCCCGGCTTTTTCATGGATTACATCTATCCGCCCTATGACGACCTGCCGCCCACGGAATTCGCGCAGGCGTTGCAGGATTCGCCCGTGGGCGATCCGTTGCGGCTGCGGGTGGCCGGCTTGAACGATGTCGGAGACCCCGTCGAGTTCACCGCGCTGCTGGAGGTGCCCCAAGGCGCCACCGGAGAAGAGCGGATGCAGGCCCTGGGCATCGAGACGATCCGGAACGGCGACGAGGTGGTGATCGACAACGTGGCCTTCGACAGCCCGGCTCAGGCGGCGGGTCTGGACTGGGATCAAAAGATCCTGCTGGTCCGCGCACCGGCGCCCGCCCCGTCGAAATACTGGATCTACATTCCCGCCTTGCTGATCCTGGCGCTGGTGGTCTGGCTGCAGCGGCGCCGGATCGAACCGGATGAATCCACGCCGCGGCGCCGGGAAAAGGGGCTGAGCCATGCCTGACACGATCCTGCTGCCCATCGACCTGCAACATCCCGAAAGCTGGGAAGAGGCGCTTCCCGCCGCGCGCGCGCAGGCGGGCGCGACCGGCACGATCCATCTGCTGGGAATCGTTCTGGACATCGGATCCTCCATGGTTGCGACCTATCTGCCAAAAGGGTTCGAGAAACAGGCGCTGGAGGCGATGAAGGATGCGCTGGACAATTTCGCCGAACAGCAGATGCCGGGCGAGAAGGTCGTGACCCATGTGGGACATGGCCATGTCGCCGAAACCATCCTGCGCAGCGCCGACAGGATCGGCGCCGACCTGATCGTCATGGCCAGCCACCAGCCGGACGAGCTGCGCAGCATCCTGATCAGCAGCCATGCCAATGCGGTCGTGCGCCATGCGCCGATCTCGGTCCTTGTCGTGCGCTAGGCGGACGGGGGCCGGCTTGCGCGTTGACAGGGGCGCAGCCTCGGGCATTCTGGTGCCATGACATCCGATATCCAGATCGCCCGCGCCGCGCAGAAGCTGCCCATTCAGGACATCGCCGCCCGGCTTGGGCTGGGCGCGCGAGACATCCTTCCCCATGGCCATGACAAGGCCAAGATCACCCATGACGCGCTTGCCCGGCTGCCTGTCCACAAGGCGGGGCGGCTGATCCTTGTCACTGCGATCAACCCGACGCCCGCGGGCGAGGGCAAGACCACGACCACTGTCGGACTTGGCGATGCGCTGAACCGGATCGGCAAGCGCACGACGATCTGCATCCGCGAGGCCAGCCTGGGGCCGAATTTCGGCATGAAGGGCGGCGCCGCCGGCGGGGGCCGGGCCCAGATCGTGCCGATGGAAGAGATGAACCTGCATTTCACCGGCGATTTCCACGCGATCACAAGCGCCCACAACCTGCTGTCGGCGATGATCGACAATCACGTCTACTGGGGCAATGCGCTGGATCTCGACACGCGCCGGATCACCTGGCGGCGGGTCATGGACATGAACGACCGCGCGCTGCGCGAGATGGCGCTTGGGCTGGGAGGGATTGCAAATGGCTTTCCGCGCCAGACCGGCTTCGACATCACCGTGGCGTCCGAGGTGATGGCGATCCTGTGCCTGGCCACCGATCTGGCCGATCTCCAGTCCCGGCTGGGCCGCATCGTCATCGGCTATACGCGCGATCGCCGGGCTGTCACGGCGCGTGATCTGAAGGCCGATGGCGCGATGACCGTGCTTCTGAAGGACGCGCTGCAACCCAATCTGGTGCAGACGCTGGAAAACAATCCGGCGCTGGTCCATGGCGGTCCCTTCGCCAATATCGCCCATGGCTGCAACAGCGCCATCGCCACCCGCGCGGCGCTGGCGCTGTCCGACTATGTGGTGACCGAGGCGGGTTTCGGCGCCGATCTGGGGGCCGAGAAGTTTCTGGACATCAAATGCCGCATCGCGAATCTGGCGCCCTCGGCGGTCGTGCTGGTCGCGACGATCCGGGCATTGAAGATGAATGGCGGCGTGGCGAGGGCCGATCTTTCGACCCGGGATCCCGCCGCCGTCCGGCGCGGCTGCGCCAATCTGGGCCGGCATATCGAAAACCTGCGTGGCTACGGGCTGCCCGTCGTCGTGGCCCTGAACCATTTCGATGGCGATGCCGAGGCCGAGATCGCGGTCTTGCAGGATTATTGCGCCCATCACGATGTCCGGGCCGTGCTGGCCCGGCACTGGGCCGAGGGCGGGGCAGGGGCCGAGGATCTGGCCCGCGAGGTGGTGGCGCTGGCCGAAAGCGGCAAGGCCGATTTCCACACGCTCTATCCATCCTCGATGCCGCTGTGGCAGAAGATCGAGACGATCTGCGCCCGCATCTATCGCGCGGCCCACGTCGAGGCCGCGCCGGGCATCCGCGCACAACTGGAAGCCTGGGAAGAGGCGGGCCACGGTGCGATGCCGGTCTGCATCGCCAAGACGCAATATTCCTTTACCACCGATCCCAACCAGCGTGGCGCGCCCGATGGCCACACGATCCCGGTTCGCGAGGTGCGGCTGAACGCGGGCGCGGGTTTCGTCGTGGCGATCTGCGGCGAAATCATGACCATGCCCGGTCTTCCGCGGCACCCGTCAGCCGAGACCATCGGGCTGGACGCCAGCGGTCAGGTCGAGGGATTGTTCTGACCGATCAGGCCGCCATCCGGTCGGGCGGCGGTTTGTGCCAGCGGCGATAGCGCACCATGTGCAACGCCGCGACAGCCGCGATCGTGGACCGTCCGGCGACCGCGAAATCCTGATCTTGCGTGCCAAATCCGGTCCGGTCCGGGAATGAGCCGTCGGGACGCTGGCTTGCGACGATGTCGGACAGCCATGGGCCGACATCGTGATCGGGGTCGATCAGGCAGATGCAATAGATGATCCGGGCCAGCACCGTCAGATCCTTTCGACGCAGCGCCCAATCCGCGATCCGCAGACAATTCTCGAAGATCTCGCCATAGGCACGCGCGGTGCTGAGTTTCGGGCGCTGTGCGCCAAAGCCGTAGATCTGCATCACCAGGCGCCCGAACAGGTCGGCCCGATCCGCGGTCAGAGCGGCGGCGGATAGCGGCCGGCGCAACCATTCCTCGGCCGCGGTCAGCAAGGGCGGCGCGGGTCTGGTCTGCAAGGCCAATTGCGCCGCCAGATCCAGATCGTCGCGGTCGCAGAAATCCCTGATCGCGCGATAAAGCGCGCCGCCGCCAAGCCCCAGCCCCTGCGCCGCCGCCAGCGTGTCACAGATTTCGGGCTCGGCCCCCTTGCGGCGTATCAGATCGCAGACCTCCGCAACCAGCCGATCATCCAGACGCCGCCGCACGAATATCTCCAGTGGCGAGACACTGCCGCGCAACCCGGAACAGACCGGCGCGAGGCGCGCGGCCTGGGACAACGGCGCCACGGCGTCATGTCCGGCCGGCAGGGGATCGGGCAGCGCGTCGACATGGCGCCGGACCCATTCCAGCCCTCGTGCCGAGAGGATATGCATCATCTGATCGTAAGAAGTGTCGAGCGTCATGTGATACACTTTCCTGAGATCGTTAACCATCACCATGTACCGGCCGGAAATGCGCGCGAACGCGCCAGGATCATTCTCGGCATTTATATGCAAGAAAGAGCGATCCAGAAACAACCTTTTGATATTGGTAATCTGATTAACATACTGTCAATACTTAAGCCAAATTGTCGCGATCACGATTTGCATTCATCTATTATTGCGCAGTTTCCCTGCATGTTCTGCAATGGTTCGGCCGTCCTGTGCGGCCCTGATGCGCGATTGCGCTTTCCCCTCTGTCGCGCTAGATGCGCGCCATGCAGAACCGCCCCGATCTTCCCGCCGACATCGCCCGCCGCCGGACCTTCGCGATCATTTCGCATCCGGATGCAGGCAAGACTACGCTGACCGAGAAGTTCCTGCTCTATGGCGGCGCGATCCAGATGGCCGGACAGGTCCGCGCCAAGGGCGAGGCGCGCCGGACGCGATCGGATTTCATGAAGATGGAACAGGATCGCGGCATTTCTGTGTCGGCCTCGGCGATGTCCTTCGACTATGACGGGCACCGTTTCAACCTGGTCGATACGCCGGGCCACAGCGATTTTTCCGAGGATACCTACCGGACGCTGACGGCTGTCGATGCGGCGATCATGGTTATCGACGGGGCGAAAGGCGTGGAAAGCCAGACCCGGAAATTGTTCGAGGTGTGCCGTCTGCGTGATCTTCCGATCCTGACCTTCTGCAACAAGATGGACCGGGAAAGCCGCGATGTTTTCGAGATCATCGACGAGATCCAGGAAAACCTTGCGATCGACGTGTCCCCCGCGTCCTGGCCCATCGGGCAGGGCCGCGATTTCCTGGGCTGCTATGATCTGCTGCACGACCGCCTGGATCTGATGGACCGGGCCGATCGCAACCGGGTGGCGGAATCGATCCGCATCGCGGGTCTGGACGATCCCGAACTGGCCCGGCACCTGCCCGACGAGCTTCTTTCCAGATTGCGCGAAGAGGTCGAGATGGCGCGCGAATTGCTGCCCGCCTTCGATCGCAAATCCTTTCTGGAAGGCCATCTGACGCCGATCTGGTTCGGCAGCGCGATCAATTCCTTCGGCGTGCGCGAATTGATGAACGGGATCCGTGCCTACGGCCCCCCGCCGCAGCCGCAGAACAGCGCCAACCGCGAGATCGCGCCCGAGGAAAAGGCCGTTACCGGTTTCGTCTTCAAGGTGCAGGCCAACATGGACCCCAGGCATCGCGACCGGGTTGCCTTCGTTCGCCTTGCATCGGGTCATTTCGAACGCGGCATGAAGCTGACCCATGTGCGCACGAAGAAACCCATGGCCGTGTCCAATCCGGTGCTGTTCCTGGCCGCGGACCGTGAACTGGCCGACGAGGCCTGGGCCGGCGACATCATCGGGATTCCGAACCACGGCCAGTTGCGCATCGGCGATGCGCTGACCGAGGGCGAGGCGCTGCGTTTCACCGGCATCCCGTCCTTCGCGCCCGAATTGCTGCAATCGGTGCGCGCGACCGATCCGATGAAGGCCAAGCATCTGGAAAAGGCCCTGATGCAATTCGCCGAGGAAGGCGCGGCCAAGGTCTTCAAGCCCATGATCGGGTCGGGATTCATCGTCGGCGTCGTCGGCGCGTTGCAATTCGATGTCCTGGCCAGCCGGATCGAACTGGAATACGGCATTCCGGTCCGGTTCGCGGCCTCGCAATTCACCTCGGCCCGCTGGGTGACGGGACCGAAGGACAAGGTTGAGGCTTTCGCCAATGCCAACAAGGGCCAGATGGCGCAGGACCATGACGGTGATCTGGTCTATCTCACGCGCCTGCAATGGGACATCGACCGCGTCGAACGCGATCATCCCGATCTGGGACTGACCGCCACGAAGGAAATGATGGTCTGATCCCGGCCGGGCTCCGCGCCCTTCCAGACCGCTTTCAGCATGCCAAGGCGTCGGAGATCGCCGGCCATCAGGGCGGCGACCATCCTCGAGACTCCAAATCATGCGAACAGCATCCCGTCCAGTTCCCTTCCGGACCCGTCGACGGGATGGCACCAGACGCGAAAGCTTTCCAGCACATGCTGGCCGAAACTGTTCATCAGCGGCACGTCGGCCGCATCATGGCCGCGGGCGACCACGACCCGGCCGATCCGGCGCTGGTTGTTGCGCGGATCGAAGGTCCACCACCGGCCGCCCAGGAAAACCTCGATCCAGGCCGCGAAATCCATCGCAGCGGAATCCGCCGGAACGCCGATGTCGCCGACATATCCGTTGACATAGCGGGCGGGGATGTTCAGCGCCCTCAGATAGGCCAGCGCCAGATGGGCAAAGTCGCGGCAGACCCCGACGCATTCGCTGTTGGCCTGGGTGGCCGTGCGGGTGGCGCGGGCCTGCTGGTAGTCGAACCGGATCCGGCCGTGGACGTGATCGACGATCGCCTGCACCCGGCCCCAGCCGGGTTTCATGCCGCCGAACCGGTCCCAGGCCTCCTGACTGATCAGGTCGGTCTCGACATATCGGGAGCCGCCAAGAAAGGACAGGGCCTCGTCGGGCAGCCCCTCGACCGGCCATTCCTCGGCGCTTTCGTCCACCGGATCGCGCAAGCCGTTATCATGCAGCGTGACGTCGCTCGACAGCACGAAGCGTCCCGCCGGCGCGGTCATGCGCCGGCAGATATTGCCGTATCTGTCAAAATAATCGTGAACCGGAACCTGCGGCGCGGTGTGAACCGCCTCGGGCGCGACGAAATCGGCATGCCGCGCCACATGGGGCGCGGTCATGCAGATGAGCGGCGTGTCCTGCGCCGTCTTGATGACGAATTCGTGCCCGATCCGGATCAGCATCAGCGAACGGATGCCTCCATGGTGATCTCGGCGTTGAGCAGCTTGGAGATCGGGCAGCCTTCCTTGGCCTTCTGCGCCACCTCCAGCACCTTCGATTCATCGCCGTCGGCGCCGATCGTCGTCACCAGATGGGCGGTCTTGACCGCGAACCCCTCGCCTTCCTTGTCCAGGCCGATCTTCGAACTGGTCTCGATGCTCACGCCGGAGATGCCTTCCTGTTCCAGCATCATCGCCAGCGCCATGGAAAAGCAGGCGGCATGGGCCGCGCCGATCAATTCCTCGGGATTGGTGCCCGGCTTGTCCTCGAACCGGGTGCCGAAGCCATAGGGCTGATCGGACAATGCGCCGGACTGGGTCGAGACCAGGCCCTTGCCATCCTTCAGCCCACCGTCCCATTTGGCCGATCCTTTGCGGGTAATCATGCGTCGTCCTCCGTGATGATGTCTGTCGTGACAACGCGGGGGCCCTGCGGTAGTTCGGCGGACAAGGAAATATTAACGGCGGGGCGTTTCCTCACCGCAGCCTCCGCTGCGGCCGACCGATCGGCAACATCCAGGCTTGCGCGGCATCGCGATCGGATTTAGCTGACCAAGGTCAGGTAAGGATCGCGAGGCTTGCGATGTATGATGATCCCGTTCTGCGCCTGCGCCGGTTCCAGCGCGCCGTGACGACCGAGACCGGGGCGCTGGATGGGTCGTTTCTGGGGCGGGGCCGGCCGCTTGGCGCGGCGAGGGTTCTGAATGCGATCGGCCGGGGCCGGCAGGACGTGGCCGCGATCCGCGCCGATCTGGAACTGGACAGCGGTCTGCTGAGCCGGCTTCTGCGCGGGCTGGAGGCCGAGGGGCTGATCGCGATGACGGCCGATCCGGGCGATGCACGGCGGCGGCGGGCGAGGCTGACCGAGGCCGGGCGGGCCGAATTCGACGCCTACGAGGCGATCGCCGATGATCGCGCCCGGGCCTTGCTGGACCGCCATCCCCAGAGGCAAGCCCTGCTGGAGGCAATGGACCTGATCGCGACGGCTTTCGGGCGTGACCGGATCGCGCTGCGCGAGGTCGATCCGCGCGATCCGGCGGCGCTGCATTGTCTGGGGCAATATTACGGCGAACTTGCCAGACGGTTCGCGCGCGGCTTCGACGTGTCGCTGTCCTGCGATCCCGAGGCGGCGGACATGATGCCGCCGCGCGGGGTGTTTCTGGTGGCGGTCGCCGAGGACATGCCGATCGGCTGCGCCGGCCTGAAGGGCCGTCCGGACGGCACAAGCGCCGAGGTCAAGCGCGTCTGGGTCGCGCCCTCGGCGCGCGGGTTGGGGCTGGCGCGGCGGATGATGGACCGGATCGAGGACTGTGCCCGCGCACAGGGCAGGGCGCGTCTGCTGCTGGACACCAACAGCGCGCTGCGCGAGGCCGTGGCCCTGTATCGGCGCCTCGGCTGGACCGCGATCCCGCGGTTCAACGACGATCCCTATCCCGATCTGTTCTTCGAGAAACGGCTCTGACGGTCATCGTTGCCAGAAGCGCGGCAAGAACAGGACCAGGACCGAGATCAGTTCCAGCCGCCCCAGAAACATGCCGAAGATCATCATCCACTTGGCCGCCAAGGGAAAATCCGCGATCGAGCCGTTTTCCGACACCTCCGGCCCCCAGGCCGGGCCGACATTGGCGATCGCCGTCCAGGCCGCGGTCAGCGCCGTCTTCGGATGCAGACCCGTCAGCGACAGTCCGACGATCAGCAGACCGAAGGACAGCATGAAAAGCGTGAAGAAGGCCATGACCGAATCGACCACATCCTTGTCCAGCGGCCGGCCCTCGTAGCGCAGGGCATAGATGCGGTGCGGCGAATGCATCCGGCGGACCTGCACGCGCACGGCCTCGAACAGGACCAGATAGCGGAAAACCTTGACCGAACAGCCGGTCGAGCCGGTACAGCCGCCGATCAGCCCGCAGACGATCAGGATCGCGAAGGGCAGGTGCCCCCACTGGGTGATGTCGGTCGAGGAAAATCCCGTCCCCGAAAAGGTCGAGATCGTGTTGAAGACGGTTTCGCGGATGACCTCGGCCGGGCGCGCGTCCTGCTGAACGTAAAGCAGACGATAGACGACGATGATCGCGCAGGCATAGAAGATCCAGCGCAGATAGGCGCGGATCTGGACATCGCGCCAAAAGGGCACGAAATTTCCGCGCATCGCCTGCACCATGCGGATGAAGGGGATCGAGGCCAGGATCATGAACACCGACGCCGCCCATTCCGGCGCGCCCAGATAGCGGCCGAAACTGGCATCATAGTTGGAGAATCCGCCGGTCGAAACGGTGCTGAAAGCGTGCATCACCGCATCGAATCCGGTCATGCCCAGCAACAGGTAGGTAACGATGCAGGCGGCGGTGAGAAACAGGTAGAGCCGGGTCATCTCGGCCGCGATCTGTCCGGCGCGGGGCAGGATCTTGCCCAGGGTGTCGAACCCTTCCGAGCGGAAGAACTGCATGCCGCCGATCTTCATCACAGGCAGAAAGACCATCGCCACCACCACGATCCCCAGCCCGCCGCTCCAGTGCAGGATGCCGCGCCACAGATGCACGCCCCTGGGCAGGTCATCCAGCGCCGGAAACGCCGTTGTCCCGGTGGTGGTGACGCCGGACATGGCTTCGAAATAGGCGTCGGTCAGGCTGGCCTCGGGCTGACCCAGGATGAAGGGAAGCGCGCCGAAGATCGGCAGGACCGCCCACAGCCCGGAGGTGACCAGGAACGCCTGCTGGATGGTGAGCGAGCGTTCCTCGCCTCCGGTGGCCACCATCGTCAGCAGACCCGCGACCATGGTCAGCAGGCTGCATTGCAGAAAGATGGTCCAGTTCGGATTGCCGTCCCACCAATCCAGCGCCATTGGCAGGGTCATGCCCGCGCCCAGCACGATCAGGATCTTTCCGATGGGATGGGCCACGGGGCGCAGGTCGATCATTCCGCCTGCTTGCCGCGCGCCCCGTCAGGCGTCAAGCGCGCATCCATGCCCTGTGCCACGGGGCGCGGGACCTGTGGCCCGGCTGCGCGGCCCAAGCCGGTTGGCGAGTCCGGACGCCGCGGCGGAAGGGCAAAAAAAGGGGGGTCGGACCGGGCAGGCCCGGTCCGGTCGCTGCCGCTGGGCGTCAGGCGCGTGTTGCGCGTGACAGCCCGTCGCCGGCCGCGCGGTCGCCGCGACGCAGCGGCGCA
>CEVM01068066.1_pt1 | contig 12883 bp, 15 predicted proteins | sample 531481 | NCBI WGS metagenome assembly CEVM01 (sample SAMEA2623649, study PRJEB7988) | marine metagenome | biome: marine biome (ENVO:00000447); feature: mesopelagic zone (ENVO:00000213) & marine oxygen minimum zone (ENVO:01000065); material: "saline water (ENVO:00002010), including plankton...
TCGCTTTCTATCGATCAATCAAGTTTTACTTGTGCGGACGTGGGTGCAAACACCGTGACGCTAACCGTGACAGACGTGAACGGAAACACCGACACCTGTACCGCTACCGTAACCGTAGAAGATAATATCGCTCCTGATGCTATCTGCCAAGACATTACAGTGCAACTTGACGCGACCGGGAATGCTTCCATCGCAGCTGCAGATGTTGATGGAGGTTCCACCGATAACTGCGGAATTGCTTCGCTTTCTGTAGATCAATCGAGCTTCACTTGTGCGGACGTGGGTGCGAACACTGTTACCATAACCGTCACAGATGTGAATGGCAATAGTTCCACTTGTACTGCAACTGTTACGGTGGAAGACAACGTGGCTCCGACGGCCGTTTGCCAAAATATTACTGTCCAACTTGATGCTTCAGGAAATGCTTCCATCGCAGCTTCAGACATAGATGATGGCTCGACCGATAACTGCGGAATTGCTTCGCTTTCCGTAGACCAATCGAGCTTTACCTGTGCTGATGTGGGTACCAATACCGTAACCTTAACCGTGACCGACGTCAACGGAAACACCGACACCTGTACCGCTACTGTCACCGTAGAAGATAATATCGCTCCTAATGCTATCTGCCAAGACATCACCGTGCAACTTGATGCAACAGGAAATTTCTCGATTGCAGCTGCAGATGTAGATGGCGGTTCTACCGATAACTGCGGAATCGCTTCGCTTTCCATCGATCAGTCGACCTTTACCTGTGCTGATGTAGGCGCAAACACGGTGACCTTAACGGTTACTGATGTTAACGGAAATACGGATACGTGCACCGCAACCGTTACCGTGGAAGACAATGTAGCTCCTGATGCTATCTGCCAAGATATCACGGTGCAACTCGATGGTTCAGGAAATGCATCAATCACCGCAAGTGATGTGGATGGTGGTTCGTCAGATAACTGCGGAATCGCTTCGCTTTCTATCGATCAGACAAACTTTACCTGTGCTGATGTGGGGACAAACACGGTGACCTTAACCGTTACCGATGTCAATGGAAACACCGACACCTGTACGGCTACTGTAACTGTGGAAGATAATGTCGCTCCGACGGCCGTTTGTCAAGATATCACCGTGCAACTTGACGCGACCGGAAATGTTTCGATTGCTGCTTCAGATGTTGACGGTGGCTCTACCGATAACTGCGGAATTGCTTCGCTTTCTATCGATCAATCTAGTTTTACTTGTGCTGATGTGGGTGCCAATACCGTGACCTTAACCGTTACTGACGTGAATGGAAATACGGATACTTGTACGGCCACCGTGACTGTCGAAGACAATGTAGCTCCGGCAATCTCATGCCCTGCAGACGTGTTTGCCAATACCGATCCCGGACAGTGTAGTGCGGTTGTAATCTTCCCAGACGCGATTGCGATTGATAATTGTGGAATTGCTACGCTCACTCAGACGCAAGGTCCGGTTAGCGGATCTGCTTTTCCGACAGGAGACACGCTTATTGAGTTTACTGCGGAAGACCTCAACGGTAATATTTCAGTCTGTAGTTTTACGGTTACAGTAACCGATAATGAAGCGCCAGTAGCTATTTGTCAGGATATCACCCTAGCCTTGGATGCAAGCGGAAATGCATCAATTACGCCAGCAGATATTGATGGTGGCTCAAGTGACAATTGTGGAATTGCTTCTACAACCATTGACACGACCGACTTCACCTGCGCTGATGTGGGTGCCAATGCAGTAACACTTACTGTGACTGATATTAACGGAAACATAAGCACATGCGTAGCCACAGTAACCGTAGAAGACAACGTGGCTCCCGTAGCCGTTTGTCAAGACATCATAGTACAACTAGATGCCACAGGAAACGTTTCTATCGCTGCTTCTAATTTGGATGGAGGTTCTTCGGATGCGTGTGGAATTGATACACTGAGTTTAGATAATGATACATTTGACTGTTCTAATATTGGAGCTAACCTGGTGACGCTTACAGTAACGGACGTAAATGGCAACGCCTCAACGTGTACCGCCACAGTGACGGTGGAAGATAATTCGAGTCCGGATCTAGTGTGTATGGATATTACTGTTTCTCTCGATGAAAATGGAATGGCAACCATTACCGCTGATGACGTGATCGACAGTGTAACAGATCCCTGCGGAATAGATACTGTTGCGGTAGATATTACCGAATTTGACTGCGATGATATTGGGAGTCCGATTACCGTGAACGTCTTTGCAGTGGATGTCAACGGAAATACAGCTAGTTGTACAGCGACTGTGACGGTTATCGACGATATGGAGCCATTGCTCACATGTCCGGATGATCAGATAGTAACGATTCCGGCTGGAGCACAGTATGAAGTTCCGGATTACTTCGCAGCAGGACTGGTTGTGACCAGCGATAATTGTACCGACCCGGTGACAATTACCACACAAGATCCTGCAGTGGGCGCCTTATTAGATCTTGGAACTTACACAGTAACGGTGACTACAGAAGATAATTTTGGAAATGTCGCTAGCTGTGATTTTGAACTTACGGTAGATGAAGAATTTGGAACGACCGATATAGCAGTATCTCTTGGATCTATTGTGATGTATCCGAATCCGGCACAAGAAGTAGTATACTTGAGCAATCCACAAGGAGTTGATTTGGATCGTGTTGAGATCCTTGATGTGGCGGGGCGTTTAATTGCAACTCATAACCTCCAAGGTATGGGAAGTGAAAGAGCCCTTGATATTTCAAACTTGGCTTCCGCTACTTATACTGTGGTGATCTATTCAGGAGAAGCGCGCATAAGCAAGCAACTCTTGAGAGAATAACTAGTTTTAACAAATATCTTTGAAGTGACCCCGACCTTATGTGTCGGGGTTTCTTTATTTTTAACCTATGAGAAAATTACTCTTCCTGCTTGTGCTTGTTTCCATGGTATCTTGTACTGATAAAAAGAAGCAAGATAAAGACGAAATGATGCCCGTGGAAGCCGATGGCGGCATTGGTGACGGAGCTCCCCCACTGGACTCTGTGTTGTCTAACCAAAAAGACTCTCTTCGCTAATGTTCCCTTGGCATCAATACTTATTAGCGCTGTTACTGATCATTGCCGGTGTGATGCATTTTGTGAAACCTAAAATGTATGAACGGATCATTCCACCTTATATACCGTCCCCAAAAGCCATGGTGCAATTGAGCGGTTTTGCTGAAATGATCTTAGGTTTAGCATTGCTCAATGCCGATAGTCAGTCGTGGGCGGCATGGGGAATCATTCTTATGCTTTTGATCTTTTTGACAGTTCATGTCTATATGCTTCAGAATAAGAAAGCCTCCTTACGTTTGCCTCGTTGGGTGTTGATTATTCGAATTCCACTTCAGTTTTTATTGATGTACTGGGCGTATTTATATACTTGATCGATGAAGCAACATCTACTCCCTCTAGAAAATGCTTCGGTGTATTACATTCCCTCTTTTCTTTCCGAAGAAACCGCTAACAAATATTTCCAAGAATTGCTAACCACCATTCAATGGGAACAACAAGATGTCAAAGTTTTTGGAAAAATACACCCACAACCAAGATTAACGGCGCTCTATGGTACTTCGGAAAGGAGCTACCGGTATGCCGGACTTACCCTTCAGCCACATCCAATGACGGAAGCGTTACAAACACTTCAACAAAAAATAGAAGCTTGTAGCCAACATCAATTTAACAGTGTGCTACTCAACTTGTATCGAGACGGACAGGACAGTAATGGCTGGCACAGCGATGATGAATCTTCCTTAGGAAAAAACCCCGCTATTGCGTCACTTAGTCTCGGCGCTACTCGAAAATTTTATTTCCGCGAGCGGAAGAATACCAAGAACACTTATAAAATGGAACTGACACATGGTAGTTTATTGATCATGAGTGGCGCTACGCAACACCATTGGCATCATCAAATTCCAAAAACGAAAAAAAACGTAGGAAAACGAATTAACTTGACATTTCGATACCTGATCTAGCCCTTTTCGTTTCAGAATGGCGTTTCCAGAAGAATTGAAAAGCGAGAAACAGCGTCATGGGAATGTAGTAGAACAAATTCACATGGTATTGGTCTGCTCCAATGAAACTAAAGACCATCAGTAAGGAGATCACAAATCCTACGAATAAAGCTTGCTTTGGAAATACATCGAATACAAGCAAGGTTCCCACAAAAAATTCAGCAAACAATAACAAACTAGCTACTATGGTAAGCCCTGAACCGGTCGCTAGGAACACCTCTAGCTGATCGCGCATGAAAGCGATGTGTGTTTCCATGAATACAATTCGGATAAGTCCATGAATAGCTAAAATAATTCCAATAATTCTTTGTAAGCGTATAGGTATCAAGCGAAATGAAATAAAATTTTAGCAAAATTAGCGCAAAATGCGAACATTTAAAACCGTCCTATTTTTCGAAAACGTTTTAGGAGAACAATATTCGATAGCCCACCTAAAATTTCGATTAAGTACGCTATGGAACACCCAAATTAACAAAAGCTTTTACGTTGAACCGTCACTAGCCGTAGATCTCATTGAGGAGATGCGCCAAACGAATGCCCCCTTTATGTAGTTGTTCTTGAACACGTTCAAAATAATCATACATATATCGGTAGCCTAATTTTTCACCTTTTTTGGTATTGGAGTAGACATCCTTACACAGCACTCTGCTTTCTTGCATCCAGTCGACGACAGTGCCCAAACGAATTTGTTCCATTTGAGCCTTTGACCAAGGAATTTTATTTTCGGCTAATTCTGAATATGACATATTATAATGCTCGATCATCTTGGTATCCCATACGGTATGTAGGTTGGTCCCCTCATTAAACCAACGCACTTGAAAATCATTTCCGCCGCGATCTTCTGCGAGACCAATATGCAATGGCTGATGAAGATCTCCTATAAAATGTACCAACAGTTTCAAATGGAACACTTGATCTTCACGAGAAGTTTCAGGATTTTTTAATTTCTGAATGCACGTTTCAATAGCTTGGATGATATCTCCTTTTTCACTTTTAGGATGTGTTTCGTAGTTCGCATCAAATGGAAAGTTTACATAGTGCCACGGACCGTATTGTCTGTAAGAAGCATCGCTCTTGATCTCATCGCCATACGTAGAAACATACGCTAAGTTTCTCCCTTCGAGAAGTTCTTTGATCGTTCGCGCTGCTTTTTTAGTCAAATATTGTTGGGCGATTGCACCTGTCGCACGATGCCCCGTTTTGCCCCATGTAGGTGCTTCGGCGGCATAGAAAGGCAATGCTAACAGCATTCCCAGAACAAAAACCAATGCTTTCATAGAATTCAAATTTAACCAAAGATACAATGGAACAGGCGATAATTTGTTACCCTACTGTTGCTAATTAAAGAAAAATATCTATATTTGTTTAATATCATATTAATATCACTTTAAATTTTCAACTATGAGCCAAGAAAAAACAATTGTGCCTGCCAACGGTTACCTGTTCTTATTTCTTTTCCTACTCTTCTTTTTCGGTGGGATCATCGCGATCATTCAAACGCAAATTGCTTGGTTTGGAGTTGCTGTGTTTATAGGAGTATTGCTGTTGCCGGGTTTCGTGCTAGTGAATCCTAATGGATCTCGTGTATTACTATTATTTGGAGAATATAAGGGAACTGTAAAAAAGAACGGTTTGTTTTGGGTGAATCCGTTTTACGCAAAGAAAAAGATCTCTCTACGGGCTCGCAATTTCGATAGTGAACGTTTAAAGGTGAATGATAAACTGGGAAATCCTGTCATCATAAGCACCATTTTGGTGTGGCGCGTTCGGGACACCTACCGAGCTGCTTTTGATGTAGACAACTATGAGAATTTCGTGCGCATTCAAACGGATGCCGCCGTGCGCGAATTGGCCAGTAAGTATCCGTATGATAATTTTGCAGACGAAGGCATGGACGAAGATATTACGCTGCGTTCTAGCATGACCGAGGTCAACGAAGCCCTAGAGAAAGAACTTCAAGAACGCTTGGCCATTGCCGGTGTTGAAGTATTAGAATCGCGCATTGGTTATTTGGCGTATGCGAATGAGATTGCAAGCGCCATGTTAAAGCGTCAACAAGCTACCGCTATTGTTGCCGCCCGACATAAAATTGTGGAAGGCGCAGTTAGCATGGTAGAAATGGCACTAGACGAACTTAGCAAAAAAGAAGTGGTACAATTGGACGAGGAGCGAAAAGCAGCTATGGTGAGTAATTTGATGGTCATTCTCTGCGGAGACAAAGACGCCTCCCCGGTTGTGAATGCCGGAACGCTAAACACATAATTCATGCGTGTCTTTTCTGAAATACAACGATTTAATCAGTGGTGGTTCTATTTGATTTTGCTCGTAGTTACTGCGTCGGTTTATATTCCATTGCTAAAAATGATTACAGAAATGGAAGCGATCGCTTCGGAAACCCTTTGGATCACCATTTCTGCGGCTGTATTTGTTAGTATTTTGTTTGTATGGATGGCATTCGGCTTACGCTTAAAAACCCATATCGATGAGCGAGGTATTGAATATCAATTCAAAGGATTTCACCTCAAACCGAAATTCATTTCTTGGGAACAACTAGAAAAGGCTTATGTAAGAACCTACCACCCTCTTTCTGAATACGGCGGCTGGGGTATTCGCGGTAGCTTCGGAAAAGATAGTATGGCCTATAATGTAAAAGGCAATAAAGGGCTTCAGCTGCAGTTTAAAGATGGAAAACGCTTATTGATAGGAACCCAAACACCCGAACCTCTTGAGCGGGTCATTGCTTTATATTCTTCAAAATTAACTTCTCATGAACAGTAAACTTTTAATTGCTTTTTTGATCACCGGCTTATGTTATGCACAAGAGACTACTACGATCGAAACGTCTATTGCTATTAATCCCTTGATAGATGGTACTTTGTTGGTGCCCAAGGATGCAACCACCCCTCCTTTAGCAATTATTATTGCTGGTTCTGGGCCTACAGATCGTAATGGAAACCAGAATATGATGAAAAACAACGCCTACCGATGGCTCGCTGAAGGATTAGCTGCGGAAGGAATTGCTACTTTTCGTTACGACAAGCGTATTGTGAAGCAACTTCGTAACCGAACAATGAATGAGGAAGGCATTCGTTTTGATGATTTTATTGAAGATGCAAAAAATGTGGTTACTCATTTTAAAGAAGATAAGCGGTTTTCAAAAGTAGTGATCATAGGGCACAGTCAGGGCTCATTGGTAGGAATGATAGCCGGAAAAGATCTGGCAGACGGTTTTATTTCCTTGGCAGGAGCAGGACAAGAAATTGATGATGTTATTATTGATCAATTAAAAATGCAATCACCCGGCTTGGTGGGTAATGCCCGCACCTCCTTTGACGACTTACGCGTAAATGGTGTCGCCCAAAATTACAGTCCGTATCTAGCTTCCATCTTCCGTCCCGAACTTCAACCGTTTTTACTGAGCTGGATGCAATACGACCCTGCCTCGGAACTTAAAAAATTAGAAATGCCTATCCTCATTGTTAATGGCACTAAAGACATACAAGTATTAGAAAGCGAAGCCGAACTATTACAAGCGGCTGTCCCTGAAGCCAAGCTGGTTTTGATCGAAAACATGAACCATGTTCTTAAAGAGATCACAGGAGATCGTTTGGAAAATAGCAAATCGTACAACGAACCTCAACGTCCGGTCATCCCGCAGTTAATCACCGTCTTAAGCGAATTCATAAAAAAATAAGATGCCTAAGAAAAAAGCCTTTGCACTACGCGTTAATGAAGACATGATGAAAGCCATTGAAAAATGGGCTTCAGATGAATTCCGCAGTACCAATGGCCAAATTGAATGGATGCTCAGAGAATCGCTCAAAGAGGCAAAACGCCTTCCGAAGAAAAAGGAGGAATGAAGTTCTGAAATAATCGTATTTTGCCAAAAAACCACCAAGCATGCAAGATACTACCACCGAGATCATAAAAGACACGACTCCATTACTCACAAACGATACTATGGTCTTCGGACTCTTAATGATCGCCTTGGGCCTTATCTTTTATACTTCTCATAAGAAATCAGGGTTCTGGCATTCTTTCTACAAAATTGTTCCTGCCTTGTTTATGGCGTATTTTATTCCCGCCGTATTCACCACAACAGGATTGATTGCTCCGGAATGGATCACGGTTTCTGATAATGGGACTACAACAGAAGGTGGTACAAATCTCTATTATATGGCAAGCAGGTATCTACTTCCGGCAGCCTTAGTTTTAATGACATTGTCTATCGATCTTAAAGGGGTTTTTAATTTAGGTCCGAAAGCTTTGATCATGTTTTTTACAGGAACCGTAGGAATCATCATTGGTGGTCCTATAGCCGTGTTACTTGTAGGTTCTATTTCTCCCGAAACTGTTGGCGGTGCAGGTGCTGATGCCGTATGGCGCGGACTTTCCACGCTGGCAGGTAGTTGGATTGGTGGTGGTGCCAACCAAACAGCCATGCTTGAGATCTATGGTTATAATCCCAGTTTGTATGGTGGGATGGTATTTGTAGATATTGTGGTCGCCAATATTTGGATGGCATTGTTGCTTATCGGAATTGGAAAAGCCACCCGTATCGACAAATGGCTAAAAGCAGACAACTCGGCCATCGAACGCTTAAAAGAAAAGGTCTCCACCTATTCTAAAAAGGTAGAGCGAAATCCAAGTCTTACCGATCTAATGATCTTAAGTGCCATTGCCTTCGGAACCGTTAGTTTTGCACATCTGCTGGGCGGCTATTTAAGCGGACTTTTTGAAGCTTACGTCAATAGTATGCCGAAGGGGCTTGCACGAAATATTGTGAGCTTCCTCGCTTCCAGTTTTTTCTGGATGATCTCTATTACCACAATTATTGGGATTTTGCTTTCTAACACGCGTGCGCGAAGCTATGAAGGTGCCGGAGCTAGTAAAATAGGAAGTGTCTTCATCTATATTCTAGTAGCGACCATTGGAATGAAAATGGATCTTACCTTGATCTTTGAAAATAAAGGGTTGATCGTAGTAGGTTTGGTATGGATGGCCATTCACGCCGGACTCCTTATTCTGGTGGCAAAATTGATTCGTGCCCCTTATTTTTTCCTGGCTGTAGGAAGTCAGGCGAATGTGGGTGGTGCTGCTTCTGCGCCTATTGTAGCCGCAGCTTTTCACCCCTCCTTAGCCACGGTTGGAGTATTACTGGCCGTCTTTGGCTATGCGATTGGAACAGTAGGTGCTATTTTGTGTACTGTACTCATGCAATTGGCCGCTGCCGGATAGTATTTTTTATAAAAAATCTGTTTCTTTGCGGCGCTAAAATCCCTATCCCATGATGCGCTATTTACTGCCTTTATTTTTAACGTATTTATTGATTTCTTGCGGAAATACTTCTTCGGAAGCCAATGAAATGAACCTTTCCGGAACGATACAAGGATTGAAAAAAGGCACCCTCCTATTACAAACCGCGACTGACAGTACCTACGAAACCATCGATTCCTTAAAAATCAACGGTGAAGCAAGCTTTCAGTTCACAACTCAGGTTGAGAATCCACAAGTATATTACCTTTATTTAAGAGAGCAAGATGGCGCTTTTAAAGAGCGTATTACATTTTTTGGAGAGCCGGGAGATATCGTCGTAAATACGAGTCTATCGAAATTTGGGATCGATCAAAAGATTAGCGGTTCCGAAAATCAAGTGATCTATGAAGATTACAAAAAACTATCAAAACGGTTCACAGATAGAAATTTAGAATTGATCGAACAATTATTACTGGCTCAAAAGGATGGAAAAGACTCTCTTTCCGAAGCATTGCAACTTCAACAACAGCGCAATATGTCCAGCAAGTATCTGGCAACGGTAAATTTTGCTCGTAATCATAACGATTCAGAAGTGGCTCCCTACATCATGTTGTCTGAAGCTTACGACATCCGAACGAAGTACTTAGATACCGTTTACAACCATTTAACACCCAAGATTCAGGAGTCTAAATATGGGAAAGCCTTACAAGCATTAATAGCTTCCGCTAAAGAATAAAACTACTAGGATAGTTTATTGATACGGTCAATTAACGCTCTTCCTTCCGCTTCTAACTCATCTTTGATTCCGTTGAAATGCGGTTTCGCATCTTGAATATCCTTTTGGTGGATTTTCGCAATTAAGCGATCGTAGAGTGAAAGCGCATCATCAATGATCTTTTCACTTTCTTTGGTGTCTTTTTTGGGGTGTGTGAGTTCCCAAACATACACTGCTTCAATAATTTCGCCGATAACAAAATTGATATCTTTTTTTAGATTGCGAATACTTGCCATATCACGTTAATTTGTTCCGAAAGGTACGAAGTTATTATGGAATATAGACCTCTAAAAGAGTGGCGCCTGTCGTTTCGATCTGATAACTTTTTAAACAGGCCGGAATCAAGACAGTAGCTCCCATAGACAGGGAAATCTTAGACGTTTGTGTTTTAATTATAGCGTTTCCTTCTACACACATCCACACCGTAAATGAATCTCTTTCCTCAGCAGCAATACGTTGTGTAGTGTCCAGCTTCCATTTTCGGGTTTCAAAATACTCATTTGAAGCAAGGACAACCGGTTTGTTTGCGACATCTTGATAGGAAATACGTGCATCAAAAGGGGAAAAATCAATAGCGTCTAACGCTTCTTCGGTATGCAATTCACGAAAATTTCCTTGCGCATCAGGCCGATTCCAATCGAAAATACGATAGGTGACATCTGAAGTTTGTTGTATTTCTGCCAACAACACTCCGCTTCCAATGGCATGTACCGTTCCGGGAGGAATGAAAAAAGCATCTCCGGCAGAAACCGGTTCATTATTGAGGATTTCTGTGAGTGTTCCTTCTGCTACATGCGTTTGATAGGAGTCTTCATCCATAATCGGATCGAAACCAAGGACCAATCGGGCCTCCGGCCGCGTGTGCATGATATACCACATTTCTGTTTTTCCGAAGCAGTCGTGACGCCTCTTCGCCAATACATCGTCCGGGTGTACTTGTACCGACAAATCTTTAGCGGCATCTATAAATTTGAACAGTAGGGGAAATTGATCTCCGTAAGCAGCCAACACCTTCTCGCCCATCAATGCATTACCATATTCAGAAATCAATTCTTGGAGTGTGTTTCCTTGCAATTGACCATTACATACTTTTGAGATATTGTCAGGCACTCCGGAAAGTTCCCAGCTCTCACCGATCATGGTTTGATCTGTCTTCTGCAGCACCTCTTTTAATTGACTCCCTCCCCAAACTTTTTCCTTGAGGATGGGCGTAAATTGCAAGGGATATAATGAAATATGTTCCTTCACATTATTTATATTAACCGGTATAGACTACGAAATTTCGCGGCGTTTCATAGAGTTTTACGATAATTTCATACTTCGCATCCATTCGTGCTCTGAGACGGTTGTAGATGACCATAGCAATATTTTCTACTGTTGGGTTTAGCTGTTTGAATTCTTCCACCTCAACATTTAAGTTCTTGTGATCAAAGGGAATGACAACGGTTTCCATGATAAGATCTTTCAACACTTTTAGGTCAATAAGAAATCCGGTTTCCGGATCTACCGCTCCTCGTACGCCAATTTCCATTTCATAATTGTGCCCATGGTAATTCGGGTTGCTACATTTTCCGAAGACCTTTTCATTTTTTTCGTCGCTCCATTCAGCTTTGAACAAGCGATGAGCCGCATTAAAATGCGCTTTTCTGTAAACCGTTACGCTCATACTTCTAAATGTTGCTGAAATTTATCAAAGATAATTTTAAACCACGCCGTATAATGCTCGGGGTGTGTCTTGATATCTTTGCTTAAGGCATCCATAGCTACCCACTTCCAAGCCGCTACTTCTTCAGGGTTGATCTCAGGTGCTTCATTATAATGCCCCACTAAGATATGATCAAATTCGTGTTCGGTAAGGCCATTATCAAAAGGGGCTTTGTAAATAAAGGCCGTAGTTTCCTTTAGATCTGTAGTGAACCCCATTTCTTCCTGTAACCGACGTTTCCCTGCGGAAAGATTCGACTCCCCCTCTCGTTGGTGACTACAACAGGTGTTGGTCCACAGCCCTGGAGAATGATATTTGTGTGTTGCCCGCTGCTGAAGCATGAGTTCTTTTTTATCATTGAAGATAAAAACAGAAAATGCCCGATGAAGCACTCCTTTTTCATGCGCCTCCTGTTTTCCCATCAACCCGATCGCTTCGTCTTGGTCGTTCACTAAAATGACCTGTTCTTCTGCCATAGCTTCCTTCATTTTTTTCAAAAATACAAAAACGGTCTATGCCGTAAAAGCAAAAAACATCCGACGTATCGGATGCTTTTACATTTCATAATCGAAGTAAGCTGGTTAGATAATAAGCTTAATTTTTAATAATGAACATAGAACGTCTGTTGAGTTGATGTTCTTCTTCCGTACAATTTACGCCATCAGAACAGTTGTTCACCAATTGATTCTCTCCATATCCTTTAGCCGTTAAACGATTTCGGTCTATTCCGTTAGACACTAACCAATTAAGCGTTGATTGTGCTCGTTTTTCGGAAAGAGTTTCGTTATAGGATTTTGGTGCTCGAGAATCGGTATGTGATTCAATATGAATAATCAGTTGTGGATATTCTTTCATAGCCGAAAGAATCTTCGCTAGTTCTACCTCTGCATCAGGACGAATGTTATGACGATCAAAATCAAAATAAATTGGTTTCAATTTTAAACGACATCCCAGATCTTCCGGCGGACAAGGATCATCAATCGTAAGCGGAATATCTACAGTAATAGTTGCTGTTTTATCCGGGGTTACCACTTGAATTTCATTTGGGAAATAGCGATCTTTAGTTGCGCGTACCGTATAGGTAGTTTCACAAGCCTGTGATTTGAAACGATAAC
>CEVM01045094.1_pt1 | contig 12835 bp, 12 predicted proteins | sample 531481 | NCBI WGS metagenome assembly CEVM01 (sample SAMEA2623649, study PRJEB7988) | marine metagenome | biome: marine biome (ENVO:00000447); feature: mesopelagic zone (ENVO:00000213) & marine oxygen minimum zone (ENVO:01000065); material: "saline water (ENVO:00002010), including plankton...
TCCGGATTTGAAGCCACATCAAAATCTGCGTTTCTTTGATTCTTTTTAAGAATAGCAAAAACACGTTTTGCAGTTCCAACAGGAACAGTCGACTTATTCACCACAACCGTGTATCCGGATAAAAGAGGTGCGACTTGTTTAGCCGCATCAAAAACATGATCAAGATTAGCATGGCCATTTCTTTGAGTCGGAGTTCCCACTGCAATTAAAATAATTTGAGATTTCTTAATATTGTCCGTAAAACTGTTTTGAAACTTTAATCTTCCGGTTTTCATGTTCTTTTTCACAAGAGACTCTAGACCCGGTTCATAAATAAGTGGGTTGCCTTTATTAAGCGCATCAATTTTCTTTTCATCTTTGTCAATGCAAGTCACTTCAAAGCCAAACTCAGAAAAGCAAGCGCCAGAAACTAAGCCGACATAACCTGTACCAATAACTGTAATTTTCAAAATATTTTATCTTTCTTTTTTATAGATATTTTCTAATTATTTTTCTCAAACTTTTCTTTTTTCTACTAGTGTTATACGAAAAAGCTAGAGAGGCCTCAAGATATCCTTCCTCATTACCACAATCAAATCTACTTCCATTAAAGCGAAAGCCATGGAATGCTATTTTTTGAAGGCTTGAGGATATTGCGTCAGTTATCTGAATCTCCCCCCCAACACCCTTTTGTTTTTTCCCCAAGAAAGAAAAGATGGCCGGACTTAAAATATACCTACCTATGATAGCGAGATTTGATGGGGAGGATTTAGGCTTAGGCTTCTCTACTAATCTCTTAACTTTAATTAAGTTGCCCTTACTAAACGCCGGATCCAAAATACCATACCTATTGACCTGGCCTGCAGGAACTTTTTCAACAGCAACTAAATTTCCACCAACTCTTTTATGCGCCGCAATCATTTGCTTGAGACAGGGATTTTTAGCTAAGATCAAATCATCTGGAAGAATGACCGCGAAGAAATCATCACCAATTATTTTTCTTGCGCACCAAATTGCGTGGCCTAATCCAAGTGGAAATTTTTGATTAACAAATTTTATTTTTGGTAAAAATTTCTCAATTTTATTAATTTCTCTCAATAGGATAGTTTGATTATCTTTTTTTAGCTTTTGTTTAAGAGCAGGCCATTTACTAAAATAATCTTTAAGTAAAGAAGTATTGCTACCAACCACAAAAATGAATTCTTCAATCCCAGATGAAGATGCCTCTTCTAACGCCCAAGAAATTAATGGCTTGTTAATAATTGGAAGCATTTCCTTGGGAACAGATTTAGTGATAGGAAGAAAACGCGTTCCAAAACCAGCAATAGGAAAAACCGCCTTTTTAATTTTTCTATAGTGTCTCATTATTAAGACCTATTACCCCATTTCACAAATTCATTTGCCAAGCAAAATATCTTTAGCATGATTAATTTTAGCAGCAAGCCAATCCGATCCTCCCTGATCTGGGTGAATACCTTTTATCAATTTTTTATGAGCAAACCTAACATCATCTTTTGAGCAACTCTCTTGCAAACCTAGAACTTCCAAAGCCTCCCTCCTACTCATTTCAGCAAGCTTTTCTTTACCATGCTCAGAACTCTTTTTGAAGTTAAACAGAGCATTTAGCTGTTTCCACAAAATACCCCATTTAACTAATAAAGATATAATTCCTGTAACGCCTCCAAGAGCGGCTAAAAATTTTCCAGTTCCAGCTAAGTAAAAAACTAATATGGTTAAAAGGATAATTCCTATTATTTTTAGGAATTTTAGAATCTTTTTTGGGTTAGCTCGCGCAAAAGCTTTAAGTACGTAAATAAGAAGGATGAAAATAACTAACCCAATTATCGCTTTCAAAATCAATTGAATGCCCCAAAAAAAACCACTACCCTAAAAGTAACCAATTAGGGTAGTGGAAAATAGAAAAAAAATCTTAATTTTTTATTTTTCGAGAGCTCCGGACAATCTTCCAGACAAGGCACCAAAAATAGAACCAATAACTATCGAAACAGCAACAGCCCATAGTGGGTTAGCTGTCGTAGCAGATGCAAGGTCCGCTGCTGAAGCGCCTGTTAGCAAGGAATAGCCAGCCATAACAGCGTAACCATATACAGCAGTTGGAATATTTGAAAGAGCAGCTACTTGAGATGAGTACACAAGAACAAAAACTGTTATACCAACCCAAATAGGAACATTATAATCTCCGCCAATAGGCATGTTGTTTGCTAGTAAGAGTGCAACCATCGCAACAATCGCACCAAAAACACCAGAAACAACGGTATCCTTTAAGGATTTTTCATTAGCTCCATTTGCAAAATACGCGCCCCAAGCCACAAAACCGATCCAGACTATATAAGTGCCTGCCAGAAGGTCAGTGTGGAACCAAGTAGATATTGCACCCAACACAGCTATACTTGTTGAGAGAGCAATTAGTTTTGGCATGAGAATTCCCCCATTCTTAATTATTAAAATTAAAATAAAAGAAAGAACACTCGGTTCTTTCTACTTTAGTTAAGCAATGTTATTATAACCCAAAAGCAAAGTACAACAGAAGAATTATTTAATTTTATAGGTATAGAAGAAACAGGTGTTTATAAAAATAAACTATCCTAAAGTATTAGGAAAATTTACTATCCTATTGTTTTAATATAACCTTTAATTCATGTTTAAGAATCCCATAAAATGTGCGGAATAGCCGGTTTTCTTGATCACTCTAGAGAATCAAGTGATCAGGGTATGCAATCAATCACAAAATCTATGGTGGAAACCTTAAAACACCGAGGACCAAACCATCAGGGCATTTGGGTTGACGAGGAGTGCGGATTAGCGCTTGGTCATCAAAGACTATCAATAATCGACTTATCAGCGGCCGGAAATCAGCCAATGGTTTCACAAGATAGCAGGTATGTGATTTCTTATAACGGGGAAATATATAATGCCTTAGAGATAGGGAATGAGTTAAAGAAAATAGGAGTAAAATTTAAAGGCCACGCAGATACAGAGGTATTAATCGAAGCTTTCAGCCATTGGGGAATCAGGGGCACACTAAAAAAATTAATAGGAATGTTTGCATTCGCCCTATGGGATCGAAAAAAGAAGGAACTCATGCTCTGCCGAGATCGAATTGGAATTAAACCTTTGTATTGGGCGGAATTTGGAGATTCAATATTATTTGCTTCTGAAATTAAGGCGCTAAAAAAACATCCTAAATGGAATAGTAAGATAAACCATGAATCGTTAAATAGTTTCTTTCTTTATAATTATGTTCCCGGCCCAAAAACTATTTTTGAAAAGGTTCATAAAATGCAACCTGGAACCATAATAACCGTTTCTCCCCACAAGATTCCGTCAATCGAGAAATATTGGAGTCTTGAGGGGGTGATTCGCTCCAATAAAAATCAAAATTTAGAAATAACACAAAAGGAAACGGAAGAAGAGTTGGAAAAACTACTTAATGACTCTGTAAGCAAGAGACTAGTGTCTGATGTTCCCTTGGGAGTGTTGCTTTCCGGAGGAGTAGATTCTTCTCTTGTCGCTTCTTTGGCACAAAAAAATTCAGGAAAACCGATAAAAACCTTTACGGTTGGCTTTGATGAGGACAATTACAACGAGGCGCCTTATTCAAAGAAAATTGCTGAATATTTACGAACTGATCATAACGAACTCTATCTAAGTCCAAAAGATGTAATAGAGCTAACTCCATTATTATCAAGTATATATGATGAGCCTTTTGCAGACTCTTCCCAGATACCGACAACACTTATTTCAAAATTTGCTAAAAAGGAAGTCACAGTATCACTTTCTGGTGACGGAGGTGATGAGGTTTTTCTAGGATACAACCGTCATTATTGGGCAAATGTCATATGGAAAATATTTGGAAAGATTCATAAAGCTCCACGAAAATTGATAGCTAAGATTATTCTTTCAGTACCTCCGATGGTTTGGGAATCATTTTTTTATCTTCTCCCAAAAAGAGCAAGGCCTAACCAAATAGGGGATAAATTACATAAAGTTGGAAAAACTATCGATTCTGATAGCGCTGATGAAATTTACGAAAAACTAATTTCCACATATAATGCTGAAGATATGCCAGTTAAAACAACAGAAAATATCACACAAGATTCTGCGCAAGACGAAATATCCAAATTACTCCCTAACTTTATAGAAAGAATGTCCTACAAAGATACTATGGGATACCTTCCTGATGATATACTAACCAAGGTAGATAGAGCGTCTATGTCAATAGGCCTTGAAAATCGAGTCCCACTGCTCGATCATAGAATTATAGAATTTACTTGGAAGCTGCCTTTATCGATAAGAATGGAACATGGAAAACGAAAAATTCTTTTAAAGAAAATATTATCGAAATCTATTCCAAAAAAACTGATCAGTCGACCAAAATCTGGTTTTGGGATTCCTCTTGATGCATGGCTGCGAGGATCTCTAAAAGAGTGGGCCGAAGACATGCTTAATAAAGATTCTCTAAAAAACGATGAATTTCTTGATTCGAAAAAAATTCAAACTTTATGGAAACAGCATCAATCAAAAAGATACAATCATCAAAGCCAATTATGGGCAATCCTGATGTTCCAATCATGGTCAGAGAATCAATAACCGGAGCCATTGAGATCAATGTAGATGAGAAAAAAACGAAATAAACCAAAATTATTATATTTTATAACCGAAGACTGGTATTTTTGCAGTCATAGATTGCCTCACGCAATAGTGGCAAATAAGGCCGGTTTTGACGTCGTCGTTATTTGCAATATAGCCAAACATCTTAATAAAATAAAGAAGCATGGCCTTAGGGTAATTCCGATACAATTAACAAGGCGAAGCATTAATCCAATAAGAGAATTATTTCTACTATTGAAGCTGACTTCGATCTATCGAAAAGAAAAACCTGACATTGTGCAGCATGTAGCTATCAAGCCCATTATCTACGGCACAATAGCAGCTAAGTTATCCGGCATTACCGCTATTTTTAATTCGATTGTTGGGCTTGGATATATTTTCATCTCTAAAAATATATTGGCAAATATTTTGAAACCAATAATTAAGCTAGCGTTAAAATGGTCACTCAACCAAAAAAATAGTTTCACCATTTTACAGAATGAAGATGATAAAAAATTTCTAAGAAAGAGAAAAATAATTGGTTTAAAAAGATTACAAATTATTCCTGGATCAGGTGTGAATACGAAACAATTTTCCTATTCTCCAGAACCTAAAACAACGCATAAAGCACCACTGATAGTTTGTGTATCCAGAATGCTTTGGGATAAAGGGATTAATGAGCTTGTTAAAGCAACAAAGAAATTAAAGGAAAGAAATATAAATTTCAAGATGGCTCTAATTGGAAAACCTGATCCTGAAAATCCGGCCTCGATACCCCTAAGTCAAATCCAGAAATGGGAAAAAATGAAACTTATTGAATACTGGGGCTACGTAGAGAATATAGAGCAAGTATATCGCAAATGTCATATCGTTATCCTTCCTTCCTATAGAGAAGGAATGCCTAAGAGTCTATTAGAAGCAGCTTCCGCGTCGAGACCAATAATTACCACAAACGTACCAGGTTGTAGAGAGGTAGTTAAAAATCAAATAAATGGCATATTAGTAAAAGTGAAAACTGTAAATCCACTAGCAACATCAATGAAAAAACTGATTAAAAATAAATCTATTAGAGAAAAAATGGGAAAAGAAGGAAGAAAAATAATCAAAGCAAAGTTCTCGGAAGAGATTATTACTAAACAAACAATTTTCTTATACAAAAAGTTTTATCAAGAAATGACGACTCTCTTAAAATAAGCCAAAAATTTCTCCATCTTCGCCAACACCAACCGATTCGGCTGCAGGTACGCTGGGTAGGCCTGGCATTGTCATAATGCTGCCAGTCAGAACCACAACAAACTCAGCTCCAGCAGAAAGCCGAACATCCTGAACAGGGACAGTAAAACCACTAGGAACGCACTTTAAAGTAGGATCTGTAGAAAAACTGTATTGTGTCTTGGCCATGCAAACCGGATAACTGCCAAAACCAAGATCCTCAATATCGGAAAATTTTTTCGATACGGCGGTGTCTATGCTAATATCATCAGCACCATATATTTTTTGCGCAACCGTTCGCACTTTATCAACAAGAGACATCTTGTCAGGGTACAAGAATTTAAAGCTGCTTTTCTCTTCATCAAGAGTCCTGACAACTTCCTTGGCTAGTTCAGTAGCTCCCTCACCTCCCTTAGCCCAATGTTCAGCAAGAATTGCTTTTACTTTCATTTTATTACAAGAATTTTCAACAAGCTTAACCTCATTCTCACTGTCAGTTGGGAAACGATTGATTGCAACAATGGCGGGTAAACCAAATTTTCCGACATTCTCAACATGCTTGATCAAATTAGGTATTCCCTTCTCTAAAGCCTGAAGATCTTCCGGGCCTAAATTCTTGGCGTCAACGCCACCATGAAGTTTTAAGGCGCGAATCGTAGCCACAACAACTACACAGGAAGGCTTTAAATTAGATTTTCTACATTTAATGTTTAAGAATTTTTCAGCACCCAAATCTGCCCCAAAACCTGCTTCAGTAATAACATAGTCAGCTAGTTTCATTGCCGTTTTAGTCGCAAGAACCGTATTGCAACCGTGAGCGATATTTGCAAAAGGGCCCCCATGAACAAAAGCAGGATTATTTTCCAGAGTTTGAACAAGGTTCGGCTGCAAAGCGTCTCTCAGCAAAGCGGTCATTGCTCCATCTGCTTTTATTTCTCTAGCCGTAATTGGTTTTTTATCTCTTGAGTACCCTACGATGATATTACCCAAACGATTCTGCAAATCCTTAAGATCATTAGCCAAACAAAAAATAGCCATTACTTCTGACGCAACGGTAATATCGAAGCCATCTTCTCTAGGGAAACCGTTAGAAACACCGCCAAGAGAGTTAACAATAGATCTCAGTGCTCGATCATTCATATCAACAGCACGCCGCCAAGAAATTCTCCTTACATCTATTAGTGGATCTTTTCCCCAATACACATGATTATCAATCATAGCTGCCAAAAGATTGTTTGCCGAAGAGATTGCGTGAAAATCTCCAGTAAAATGCAAGTTTATATCATCCATAGGAACAATTTGTGCATAACCACCTCCAGCAGCACCACCTTTCATGCCAAAGACCGGTCCTAAACTTGGTTCACGCAATGCAACAATTGTTTTCTTCCCAATTTTATTCATGCCATCAGCCAAACCAACAGAAGTTGTGGTTTTGCCTTCACCCGCAGTTGTTGGAGTCATGGCTGTAACCAAGACCAATTTTGCGTCTTTCTTGCTTTTTAACTTATCAATGACGGCAAATGGAACTTTGGCTTTAAAGTGCCCATAAGGCTCTAATGCTTGAGGATCTAAACCTAGAGTATCCTTAGCAATGTCTAGAATCTTCTTTTTCTTCGCCTCCCGAGCTATGTCAATATCGGCTTTAATTTCTGTCATTAATTTTCCTAAACTTACAGTTTTACTATAGGAAATTCTCCGAGTTCCTCAAGCATCTTTTAATAATTTGAGTACATGAAAATTCTTCCTTTATCAAAAAAAATCTATACTTTAGTAAGTTTATGAGCTCCATCAGTAAAAATATCTCCTTAAAAACAGCTGATATCCTATTTGAAATAAAGGCAATATACGCAAATATAAAGAAGCCTTTTAAACTAACCTCTGGAAGACTAAGCCCTGTCTATATCGATTGTCGTAAAATAATTTCTTTCCACAAACAAAGAAAAAAAATTATCGACCTAGCCATCAAAACTATTAGGAAGGAAATCAATATATCTTCATTAGATTATGTTGCCGGAGGCGAAACCGCTGGCATACCTTTTGCATCTTGGATTGCGGATGGCCTTTCACTGCCCATGCTTTACGTAAGAAAAAAACCAAAAGGTTTCGGAAGAATGTCTCAAATAGAAGGTGATATGCCTAAAGGATCAAGAGTGCTCCTAATTGAAGATCTGGCCACCGATGGAAAAAGCAAAGTTATGTTCTGCAAAACATTGAGAAAAGCTGGAGCAAAAATTAATCATGCATTCGTTATATTCTATTATGGAATTTTTAAAGAAGGTGGAGGCAAGTTAAAAAAAGAGAGAATCAAACTACACAGTTTGTGTAATTGGCGTGATGCAATTAGTGTAGCCAAGAAAAAAAATTATTTTGATGACAAAACTATATTTGAAATAGAGAGATTCCTTAGCAATCCACAAAGTTGGAAAATAAAAAAATAGAAAATTTAACTCATGATCTTGCTATGAATAAAATAACCTATAACCAATAAAATAGTTCCAAAAAGATAACTGTGCCAAAAAGAAAAGCCAAGTTTATCAGCAAACAAAAATGGAATAAAAAAACCGATCGTTACCGGTAAGGCAAATAAAATACTTTTAGCAAAATTGATCGTATTTGTAGAATCTTGCCACTCCAATTGAGAAAAGAATAAAACAAGCATGCTGGTTAAAGGAAGTGCAACAATAAAACCAGCAAGCACAGGATGTTTTCCGGACAGCCAAGAACAAAAAACTATGACAAAAACAGACACGAAGATTTTCAATAAAAGTATGATCATTTTTTCTTGGAAATCATATTGCGAAACGAAGTAGATGAATTGGCCAGTTTTTGTTTAGGAATCCTTCCTGAACGATACGCTAGCCGTCCAGCCTCAATGGCTAACCGCATCGCTTTAGCCATGTTAATAGGATGGTTTGATCTAGCAATCGCACTATTAAGCAGTACGCCATCGCATCCTAATTCCATCGCAATTGCGACGTCAGAAGCAGTCCCTACCCCTGCATCAACAATAACTGGAACTGTACATTGATTAACAATTATTTCGATATTATTCATATTCCTAATGCCCATGCCCGATCCAATGGGTGCGCCTAACGGCATAACGGCAGCACAACCCAAATCTTCTAATCGTTTGCAAACCACAGGATCGTCGGAACAGTAAGGCAAAACTACAAACTTCTTTTTTACCAATTCCTTTGCTGCAATTAGCAGCTCCTCGGTATCAGGCAATAGAGTGTCCTCATCTCCTATTACCTCAAGTTTAATCCAATCAGTTTCTAGAGACTCCCTTGCTAATTCTGAGGTAAGGACAGCATCTTTCGCAGTAAAGCAACCTGCCGTGTTGGGCAAAAAATGGTATTTTTTTCCTAACAGATTAATAATATTTTCTTCTCCTGAGTGTAAATCCATTCTTCTTACAGAAACTGTAACAACTTCCGCTCCACTTTCCTTAACAGCATCAATCATTACTTGCTGGTTAGGATATCGGGCAGTTCCTATAAAAAGTCGGGAGGAAAAGCATTTTTCACGAATTTGCAACAAATCATCGCGCTTTATCGATGAAATTTTACTAATATTATTATACAAATTTTTACTATTCATTCTTACTCGCCTATCCGCCAGAAAATGGTCGTACTATTTCTATTCGATCTTTCGCCTTAACAGTAGTGTATCCCCATTCACTTTTCGGAATGACCTGTGTATTAACAGCTATCGCCAATCCCTTTACTTGGAGATCAACACCACAATCCGACAAAAGTGTCCTTATGTTCATTCTGTCTAGCGGCTTTCCTAAGTTTCTTTTTTCCCCGTTTAAGTATATATAATCTTTCTGCATTTCAAAATCTCAGCTTAGGTGTTTTGTAAAAAACGATCAAAGCCAAAGGGCTCTATACATTTTAACAGTTCCCCTTCTAAAATATAATGACTAATTGATTTTGCTGTTATAGGCGCAAGAAGAATTCCGTTTCGGTGATGACCGGTTGCTACAGTGAGACCTTCAATAATTTTATTATCAAACTTTAAAGGACCAAGGATCGGCGCATCGTCACGACTAGTTGGACGTAATCCTGAAGACATTTCCGTTATTTCCAAATCATAAATTCCAGGTAAAAGTTCACAGGAGAAACGCAAAAGATCATGCATGCCTCCAGCAGTAATTTTATCATCAAAATTCTTTTCCTCAACCGTCGCACCAATATATAAACCTAAGTCAGGTTTAGGAACCAGATAAACTCTCGGACTCCAAACAGCATGCTTAAGAAATAAATTACTCTTTTGCATTCGGACAAGAAGCATTTGCCCCTTAACAGGCCTAATTGGCAATTGGATTTTCTCCAATATGCCTTTGATTTTTCCCGACCAGGCACCAGCAGCAATGACTACAAAACTAGAAGAAATCTTTTTCCCATTAGAGATAACTCCTTTGACTCCCCCATTTTTAATAAGCACCTCCTCAATTTTGCTATTTTCATGCAACCTCCCCCCTGCATTAGAAAAGGCAATTTTTAAAGCTTTCAGAACCAAGCGACTATCAATAAAAGAATCTGATAAACTATACATTCCTAAACAAACTTTTGGGGATAGATGGGGCTCTATTTTTCTAACTTCTTTTCCCGAAAGTAATTCCAAATCGAGACCTAAAGATTTTTTGTATTCAAACGCATGCTCAATAATTTTTTTGTCATCACTATTAAGAGCTACTGCCAAGGTACCATTCGCCGAAATGCTTATGGGGATTGAGGAATCCTTTTCTAGAGCTTTAGTAAATTCACCCCAAAGAGATCTACTTTCAAGTAATAAGGGAAGTAATTTTTCTTCCCCTGGCTCTGATTCAATATTTGAAGCAAGCATACCTGCAGATGCCCAGCTTGCCTTTTGACCAGCTTTCCCCTGATCAAAAATTTGTACTTTTTTTCCCGCTTTTGCTAAATACCAACCGATAGATAAACCACATATTCCAGCACCTATGATAGAAATCATCGGACAAAAACCCGAAAAATAGGAAAAAGATCAAGTAGAAAATCTTTATCTATATTTGAAAGAGTAGGATTCAAAAGGTGCTTCCTCCGCTGGAATAAGCCAGTTCAGGTTCAATGGGTATAATCTCAGACCAAAAAAAATTTGGACACCCCAGTCCTTCGTGTTAGTAATACAAAAATTACTGTTAATATTCTATGATTGAGAATACAAAATATTAAACATCTTATAAATGAAAAAAAGAATTAAAATCACTCCTGTTTTACTATCCGGCGGATCTGGCGTTAGACTCTGGCCGATATCTAGAAAAAATTATCCAAAACAATTTCTATTCTTCGGTTCGAAAAAGAGTCTTTTTCAGGAATCTTTAAATAGATCAGGCAAAAGATCCCTTTTTTCTGATCCCTTGATAGTTTGTAATCAAGATCATCGATTCGTAGTTGCTGAACAATCTAAAAATATAGGAATCAAAAATAGAAAAATTATATTAGAACCAGTAGGAAGAGATACGGCTCCGGCAGTTGCCGTTGCTTCAATAATTGCTCAATCCCAATCAAAGAATTCTTATCTTCTAGTTACACCAACAGATCACAAAATAGAAAAAACAGAAAGATTTTATACCGCTATTAAAAATGGAATCAATGCCGCAAGCAAGGGGCTTATGGTGACGTTTGGAGTCATGCCCTCATCTCCAAATACCGGTTACGGATATATTAGGGCAGGAAAAAAAATAGAAAATTCTTCCAATTGCTTTTCAGGAATAAAATTTATAGAAAAGCCTAATGAGAAAGCTGCAAAAAAAATTTTAAAAGAAAAAAACTGGTACTGGAATAGCGGGATATTTCTTTTTAAAACAGAGGTATTTCTTAATCATCTAAAAAGACTACATCCAAAAATTTATAAATATTGTGAACTAGCGGTAAATAAAAGCTCCAAAGATCTGGATTTTCTCAGAATTCATGAACAATCATTCAAAAAATCTCCTGCCATTTCCCTAGATCACGCGATTATGGAACGGGTAGGTAATTTTGCTGTTGTTCCAGTAAATATGGGCTGGAATGATGTAGGATCCTGGGACGCATTGTGGGAAACAAGCAAAAAAGATAGGAATGGGAATGTACAGATTGGGGATGTGTATACCAGTAATGTCAAAAATTCTTATATCAACAGTAAAGAAAAATTAGTTGCTGCTGTTGGCCTGGAGAACATCTTTGTTGTAGCAACCAAAGATTCCGTTTTGGTTTCCTCAAAAGATCAGGCCACCCATCTAAAAAGCTTGGTCAACAGATTAACTTCTGACAAAAGAACTGAGATAGAATCCCACACTAAGGTATACCGGCCATGGGGAAGTTATGAGACATTGTGCGTCGGGGATAATTTCCAAGCAAAGCATATAATTGTTAACCGTAATTCTCAACTTTCTCTACAAAAACACAATAAGCGTTCGGAGCATTGGGTAGTTACAAAAGGAGTTGCAAGAATAACTAAAGGCAAAACAACTTTTCTTCTAAGAAAAAACACCTCAACTTTTATACCTATTAAAACAATTCATAGAATCAAAAATATTGGAAAAACCAGATTACACATTATTGAAATTCAATGTGGAAAATACCTAGGGGAAGACGATATAGTAAGAATTAGAGACGATTACGGTAGAATGAAATTGTAACTACATAACTTATAATGGTAGTGTCAGTGACCTAGGGATAGGATAGGACATGAACTACGATAAATTTTTTTCACAAAATATTGACTCTATAAAAGATCAAGGTCTCTACAGAACTTTTGCCGATATAGAGAGAGAATCTGGATCATTTCCCTATGCGTTAAAACACCAGGATGGAAAAGCTGAAAAAATTATTGTCTGGTGTAGCAATGATTATCTTGGACTCGGGCAAAACAAAAAAATAATTGAGGCAATGAAAAGGGCGTTAGATCAAGTGGGTACTGGCGCTGGAGGGACTAGAAATATTTCTGGAACTAACCACTATCATATACTGTTAGAACGTGAAATTTGTTATTTACATAAAAAACAATCGTCTCTACTTTTTAATTC
>CEVM01127932.1_pt1 | contig 12725 bp, 7 predicted proteins | sample 531481 | NCBI WGS metagenome assembly CEVM01 (sample SAMEA2623649, study PRJEB7988) | marine metagenome | biome: marine biome (ENVO:00000447); feature: mesopelagic zone (ENVO:00000213) & marine oxygen minimum zone (ENVO:01000065); material: "saline water (ENVO:00002010), including plankton...
AGGAGCCTGCTGATGCTGGCCTTCTTACCGAACAAACGGATTGTTCGCACGGCGATGATTCAAATATTACCGTTGTTCCTGGCCGATAGGAACGATAGATTCCTGCCGGTCGCTTGCGTAGTGCGTCTGCCCCGAGGAGTTTAAATGGAATGAGAGAATCGAAAACAATTCCGATCCTAGTCCTGTATTTTGTTCTCCCTTTTGCCACTGGTGCTTGCGGTGGTGCGATGGATAGCGATGTCGACACCGCTCAGTCTCCCGCCACTTTGGCTACCGGGGGCATTCCAATGTTTCAGGTGGACACAAGCTGGCCGAAGGAGATGCCCAACCTCTGGATACTGGGCTCAGTAACCTCAGTCTTCGTCGACTCCAACGACCACGTCTGGATCACCCACTTGCCGGAGACATTAACCCCCGAGGAGACATCTGCGGCACAAGATCCGCCGATCGGCGAATGCTGCTTGCCGGCTCCAGTTGTGATCGAGTTCGACGCCGACGGAAACGTCGTGCAGGGGTGGGGTGACCCATCTACACAAGATGTCTCGGAGTTTCCACGTAACGCTCATGGGCTCTTCATTGATCACGAAGATAACGTTTGGATCGGCACCTTTCGTCATCACCGAGTGATGAAATTTACCCGCAGTGGCCAGCTGCTCATGACTATTGGTGAATACGACAACAACAGAGGAAGTAACGACACCAACTTTTTGGGCGGACCAGCAGGCATCTGGGTTGATCCTGAGGATAATGAAGTGTTCATCGCCGATGGTTACCGGAATCGCCGAGTCGTCGTTTACGATGGTGACACGGGCGATTACCTGCGACATTGGGGCGCCTACGGCGAGGTGCCAGACGACTCATATAGCTATGCCCAGGAGGGTCCAGAAGGTTCCCCGCCACGCCAGTTCTCCACCGTCCACGGCGTGGTGGGGGCGAACGACGGGTTGATTTACGTTGCGGATCGCCGCGGCAACCGCATCCAGGTCTTCCAGCAGAACGGCGAGTTCGTCATGGAGAAGATCATCGCGCCTGAGACGCTGGCGTCAGGATCGGCGTTCGTCATCGCGCTCTCCCCGGATGACAACCAAGAATGGCTGTACCTGGCAGACGGCACCAACCATAAGGTTTGGATTCTCCACCGGGAGGATCTAGAAATCGTTGGCCAGTTCGGCCGGGGTGGCCGCCAAGTGGGCCAGTTCCTCCGTCCCCATGGGATGGGCATCGACTCCCACGGCAACCTCTATGTGGGAGAGGCGTCCACCGGCCGCCGGGTCCAGAAGTTCACCGTTTCGGCCGTGCGGTAACAGCGGGACCGAAAATTGTCTGATGAGTATCGGCGTCGAGCAACAATAACCTAGCCAGCCGAGGCAGTCCTCGGATATTCAACTGCTCCTCACTTGCCCGAGCCGTCGTTATTGGTTGACGTTTCGTGCCCTTCCGGGTTCATCACGTAGAGGTCGAGCCAGGCAACCCACCGCGCCCAAAGATCGAGCGTCGTCTCATATGTCGCCGGGCCATGGTCTTCAAACGGGTACTTGTACAGCGACGCCGTTTTGCCGAGTACTTCTAGGGCGTGGAACAGCCGATCCGAGTGAATCGGGTGGGTGCCAACGTTGTGGTCGTCCATACCGTGATACATCAGCAGGCTGCCGGACAACCGATCAGCCTGGAAGAAGGGCGACATCTCGATGTAAAGGTCTTGCGCCTCCCAGAGGTAGCGGCGTTCACTCTGGAAGCCAGCTGGCGTAAGCGAACGGTTGTAGTTGCCATCGCCAGCAATCCCCGCCTTGAAAAACGGCGTTTGTACCATGGCGTTGGCGGTACCGAACGCACCATAGCTGTGACCACCTATTCCGAGACGGCTGCGATCAACCCAACCACGGGCGACAATCTCATCGATGGTCGCTGCCAGCGTGTTGCGCAGGTCGTGGGGATACTCGTCGTTGCGCTGTCCCTCCGGGCCTACGATCGGCACGTCAGGTTCCACAAGGGCATAACCCAGCAACGTCAGGATGCTCATGGATCGCGCTCCGACGTTCGGGAAGCGGTTCTTGTTGAACGTCTGGAAGCCTTCGTCGTAGGCCTCCTGCTCACTGTACTCACGGGGATAGAACCAGAACATCGCAGGCAAACGAGTGCCATCACTGTAGCCAGTCGGCAGGGTCACCGTGACCCGCGACTCAAACCCGTCCGCGCGATTGATCGTGAACCGCTCTCGTCGAGCCGAAGTAATCTCTGGGTGACGGTCCTGGTTGAAGGTTATCTGTGTCTCGACAGCGGTCTCCAGGTTGATTCGCCACTGGTTCGGCACCATTGTCGCCGATTCGCGCGAAACGATTACTTCGCTAAGGTCATCGTTCAGGGGCGAGCTCATAGTCTCGAACATGTCCGGCGAACTCTGGAAGATCCGCTCCTTGGCACCAGAAAAAATTCCGGCCTTGTCAACAAACGGCCGTGGTGCCTCGGCAAGTGGATCCTCGAAGTACTGAGTCCCGGACAGATACACAAATTGCCCATCTGACGACAAGCGCACGACCCCAGGCTTGGCGCCACCGACGAGTGTTCCCATGTCAGCGGTGCGGTCGTCGGTGTCCTCCTCATAGATTAGATATTCCTGGCTCGGGTCGTCGAGCGAGACCGCATGGACGGTTTCATCGCTACCGTCACGGCGAGTCAGGAACATGAGCCGCCCCGACTCGTCGAAGCGGGCCGATTGGATGCGTTCTTCCGTCTCGTAAATCAACTGAGTGTCGTCGTCACCGAATGGAGGCAACCAATACATGACGCGATCCTCGCGCGGCTCGCTCTCTTCCGATTCTTCTTCGGCTTCCTCTTCCTCGGCATCGTCATCGGCTTCCGGACGCGCCTCAAGTTGTAGGAACACCATCCCCGACCCACCGTCCGTGCGCCAGGCTAGGCCGCGCTTGTCGTCGTCGTCGCGGCCACCACCGCCAGATCGCTGCCCACGCCCACCGCCATTGTTGTCCTGCGCTTGTTCGTTTACGTCTTCCTCATCGATCAACACCAAGGCGTTACCATCCGCATCCCAGATTTCCTCAACCGTGCCGACGCTACTAACCGGTACGATGTAAGAAAGGTCGTCCTTGATGGTGGTGACGCGGAAATGTTCACCGTCGGGCGACGCGCTGACCGAACGGATCATTGCCGGCCCACCAATCGGTTCGGCGTCGCCTGAAGCAACGTCGATGCTGGCAAGCTGCCCGGTCGAATAATAGTAGACGACCTCCTTTTCGTAGGGATTCTCAAGAAGGTCAAAATAGGTGCGCAAGCGATTGCGGTCAGGGGTCGTCATCCGAACCTTTGGCGTCTCGGGAACCTCGGGCATAGGCGGTTCGGGGCCACGGTTCGCTGGCAAGAGCACCGAGACAATCCGGCTGCCGTCGGCCGTCCAGTTGAAAGACGTAACATGGGTGGCAAGTACAGCAGTGTTAGTAATGCGCCGCGATTGTCCACTCTCAGCGCTAGCAACATAAATATGAGTCGCGTCGTCGAAGTTCGCGAAGAAACCTACTTGCGTGCCATCTGGTGACCACTGCTGTCCTGTCACACGGGCACCGTCGGGGATCTGAATCGTAGTGGCGAGCTGGCCGTCGGCTGTGTAGAGCTCGATGCCGACACTGCTGCGCGTTGTGAAGCGACGGGTACGGTTCGCTCTTGGATCGATCTGGAACTGCCCCAGGTCATAGTGACGTTTAGCAAACATCGCGAGCATCGGAAACCCATCACTAATCGTGCGCATAAACATCTGCCCTGTCGGATCCGGACTCTGCAGGCGCAGGGGTTGGTTCTGTGTTGCCATAACGGCATCAAGGACCTCCGGTGGCGGCGCCAGGTAAGCCTCAGTCTTGAGAAGAGCTAGGCGCGGATCTTCCGGCGCCTGGTTCTCGGCGTCCTCTTGCTGTGCGTTGAGCACCACGGACGGAATAAATAGAAAGGCTAAAGCTACGAGTCCAACCGAACGAAGAGTGGGCAAATGACAGTGCATGTTCCTGCCTCTATTGGATATATAGGGTGTTTAGGGCTGTCAAAGACGTGACGAATCATACAACCCCAGAACAATAGCTTCCCAGGTTTGTCTCTTTCGCTACGGCCGCATCGGGTGCTGTTAACACGGCCAGAACTAGCAAGGCAATCAAGCGGCCTCACATCAATCTCTGCCGCTTAACCATCTAGCGGCGGCATCCCGCGAACAACCCTGGAGTGTTTAATCCATTCTGTGTAGACGCTTCGTCGTAGACTCGAAGATAATAATCCGGTCCGAGTGGACCTTCTGGCAATCGTGGGTAGCCTACGAGGGCACGCGTTCTCGGGTAAAGGTCAAGCAATGCTTCCACCTCTACATCTTCGACAAGAGTCAGCGCCGTAGCCAACCCGTCGGCCGTGAAACCGTCAGAAACAACAACGGTTGCGATTCGGCGATGCGTCAAACCGAAGCCGGTTCGAGAGTCTACGGTATGGGAGTAACGAATACCTTCAATCTCAACAAATTGCTCAGTGTCACCGGACGTAGAAATGGCAGCCTCCACCAAGACAACCTCGCATCCCGCGTGGGGGATTGTTACGTTCCAGCCAGCTTCGCCGGGAGGTGCTGCACCAACGACGATGTCACCACCAGCCTCCACGAGAGCCTTCGTGACATCGTGGGCCCGCAAGGTGGTGAGTGCTTGGTCAATCACGTAGCCCTTAGCAATCGCACCGAGATCGAGCCTTAGACCTGCGCCGGTAATCTGGGCAGTCTGCGCGGTGTCGTCGAGGCGAAGCTTGTCAGTCCCAGAAACGTGCATTGCGGAGCGTAGCTCAGCTTCGTTGGGCATCCTTTCGTCACGAATCGCACCCCGCCAAAGCCGGGTCAGTGCCCCGGCCGTGATATCAAACGCTCCCCCTGTCTGGCGGGCTAGCCGCTGCCCTCGATCCAAAACTTCATACAATTCCTGGCTAACTGGAACCGGAGCTTGGCCAGCACGCAAGACGAGGCGAGATAGTTCACTATCGTCTCGATAATCACTGAAAATCTTGTCAAGCCAAGCAATTTCCTCGAACGCTGCTCGCGCTGCCTGCCGTGCCTCATCGCGCGTGCCCGCGTAAAGAACGATACGTACTTGCATACCCATGTGAACCTGTCTATACACATAGCGGTCTTCACGAGGTACAACTGGACTTGTTCGAGTGTCCGGCTCCACTTGGCAGCCGGTCGAAAATGAAAAAACCAACAAAAGGAGAAGAATGGTCTTCCCTAACAACATCAGCCCTTGGTTGGTGATTGTAGCAACCATCTTCTTGGGAATTGTGCCCGGGGACGCGTCGCAACTCGAACCATACACCGAGACAATTCCAGGTACGCTAATCACCTTTGATCTGGTCCCGATTCCAGGCGGTTCATTTTCTGTAGCTAATCCTGAAAACTTGGATATCGAACGTATTCTTAGAGTCGACGATATCTGGATCGGCAAGACTGAGGTTACCTGGGAAGAGTACGACGTCTGGCAGCTGGGCCTTGACCATGAGCCTGCGAAGCGTCGCCAGATCAACACAGAATCACGGCCCAGTCGTCCTTACGGTGCCCCAGATTGGGGCTTCGGGCACTCCGGCTTTGCGACGCTTTCGGTAACGGTCCACGCGGCTGAAGAATACGCCCGCTGGTTATCAGAGAAAACGGGCAAGAACTATCGGCTCCCGACGACCGCCGAATGGCAATATGCATGCTATCTCGGAATTGGCGCGGCTCCAGTACGAGAAAGGACGATCATGCCAAACTTAAACATTGAGGATCGTGATGCCATTGCCTGGCACTTCGGCAACTCTGACCGTGCCACTCACCCCGTGGCGTCTAAGAAACCCAACACTCTTGGCGTCTACGATATGCTGGGCAACGCTGGCGAATGGGGACGGGACAAGGACGGTGCTACAGCGCTGCTTGGCGGTTCATACCGGGACGAGGTAACGAACATACATTGTGGTGCTCGCGCTGAGCAGGCTCGTGCTTGGAACTCAACCGACCCACAGATCCCCAAGAGCACCTGGTGGCTGTCAGACGCTCCCTTCGCGGGCTTCCGTATTATCCGGGACCCGGGGGCCGAAGAAAGCGTACGATAGACCAAAGGATTGCGACCCCCAATGAACAGGGACACCCCACACCAGGTCGAGATCGAATTAATAACAGTGGAGGCACCGATGGAAAACAGCCGAATCACCCGACGTGACGCTATCAAAACAACCGCTGCGGTTACCGCCGGCATCGTTAGTAATCCTCGGTTCGCGTTCGCAGGCGGCCAACGGGCCACCATGCGAGTCGGCGTCATCGGCTGTGGTGGCCGCGGTACGGGGGCAGCGGCCAATTGTGTTGAGTCCTCAGAGGGAGTCCAGATTGTCTCCATGGGAGACCTGTTCGCTAATCGCCTCGCCTCAAGCCGTCGGCAACTTGCCGAACAGTTAGGCACCGCGTTCAAGGTAACCAATGACACCGCCTTCACCGGCTACGACGCCTTTGAAAGCGTCCTCGCTACTGACATCGATATGGTGATCTTGGCAACCCCGCCAGCCTTCCGACCACAACACCTGCGCGCGGCCATCGACGCGGGCAAGAACATCTTCATGGAGAAGCCTATTGCTGTCGATCCGATGGGTGTCCGCTTGGTTATTGAGGCATCCGAAATAGCAAAGGAGAAGGGGTTGGCAATTGTCTCCGGCACCCAGCGGCGCCATCAAGCACCGTATCTAGAAGCCATGAAACGCATACATGACGGCGCAATCGGTGACGTCGTCGCCGCGCAGGTCTTCTGGAACCAAGGTGGCCTATGGAACCGCGAACGCCAGCCCGGCTGGACAGACATGGAATGGCAAGCACGCAACTGGCTGTACTTCACATGGTTGTCAGGCGATCACATCGTTGAACAACACATACATAACATCGATGTTGCCAACTGGGCCATGCAAGGCCATCCAACCAAGGCCGTGGGCGTTGGCGGCCGCCAAGTCAGGGTAGAACCCGAATTCGGCCACATCTTTGATCACTTCGCGATCGAGTTTGAGTATGAGAGCGGGGGCCGGGTTATGAGTATGTGCCGGCAAATCAACGGGACCGCCAACCACGTCGGCGAACATATTGTAGGAACGCGGGGCACGGCGGATCCAGAGCGCTGGATCCGTGGGCAGCAGGCCTGGCAATGGGGTGACACTGAGTACGTAAATCCTTACGTGCAGGAACACACCGACCTAATTGCCAGCATCCGTGCCGGGACACCGCTCAATGAAGGACGGCGTGTAGCTGAGAGCACACTAACCGCGATTATGGGGCGAGAGGCCGCCTACACTGGCCAAGAAATCACCTGGGATGAGATCTTGAACGCCGAAATGAGCCTCGTTCCGGACGCGTTTCACTTTGGGCCAATGCCAGTGCCAGACGTGGCGGTGCCCGGCATCACAACGCTCGATCGGAACATTTGAGAACCCCGGGGTCGAACCATGAGACGCAGAGACTTCGTAAAGACCACAACCGTCGCCAGCATCGGTGTTGCAACCGGCATTAGTCTCAAACAAGCTGCCAGTGCGACTGCACTCGCTCGGTATCCCGCAGCTTTGAACCTCAAATCTGCAACTCAGCAACACCGTTTCAAGCTCGACTACGCCCCCCACTTCGGGATGTTCCGCAACTCTGCCGGCGAAGAGCTTCTTGACCAGATCCGTTTCATGCACGACCAAGGTTTCCGTTCCCTCGAGGACAACAGCATGCGAGAGCGCCCGGCTGGGGAACAGGAGGCAATCGGTCGTCTGCTCGAGCAACTCGACATGCGCATGGGCGTGTTCGTGGCCAACAGCAACGGCTTCGGGGTGCCGAGTTTCACGAGTGGCAAGGAAGAGCATCGCGCCCAGTTCCTCACCGATTGCCTCGACTCCGTCGAGGTTGCCCACCGGGTCAACGCAAAGTGGATGACGGTCGTGATGGGCGATCTGTCACCACGCCTAGAGATCGACTACCAAACCGCCAACGCGATCGAGAGCTTGCGGCGGGCGGCCGAGATCTTTGAGCCCCATGGTTTGATTATGGTTCTCGAACCGCTCAATCCCTACACCGACCACCCCGGGATGTTCCTGTCGAAGATCCCGCATGCGCACATGATTTGTCGCGCCGTGGATTCGCCGTCGTGCAAGATCCTGTTCGACATCTACCACCAGCAGATCACCGAAGGGAACCTGATCCCCAACATTGATATGGCCTGGAACGAGATCGCCTACTTCCAGATTGGCGACACGCCGGGCCGGGACGAGCCAACCACCGGCGAGATCAACTACAAGAACATTTTCCGTCACATCCACCGTAAAGGGTACGATGGCATCCTGGGTATGGAGCACGGCAACTCACGTCGAGGCATCGAGGGAGAGCAGGCGGTTATTGATGCCTACGTCGAGGTCGACAACTTCAACTGAATATAATAGCGGCCCCTAAATTCCCCTGAAAACCGGAGCACTAATTCGATGAAACGTAACGCCAAACTGATTATATGGTCGGTGGTCGTTGTTTTCACGGTGACGCTCGTGCTGGCCGCGGGCGCACAAAGCCAACACCAAGCCTCGCAGGCAATCGTCACCCCCGAAAACCCGATTTGGGTCAATTTGTCAGAGCAGGGTCGTGGCCAACGCGGCGGCCGTGGTTCGGATGATGCCGATCAGGAGGCAGACGAGCCCAAAGCATATGAAGAAGTCATTACTAACGAGGCAATAACCGACGAGGGCATCTTCGACGTGCATCGTGTGGGCGATGATGTTTACTACGAGATCCCACTCGCTGAACTCGACAAGGACTTCCTTTGGGTTGGTCGCATCAAGCGAACGACGCTCGGCGCTGGGTACGGCGGGCAACGAACATTTGACCGCGTGATCCAGTGGGAACTGCGCGATGACAAAGTGTTGCTGAAGTTAATCAGCTACGACGTAGTAGCGGACCCCGATTCTCCCGTAGCGCAGGCGGTGGCGGATTCTAATAACCCCGCCATTGCAGAGATTTTCGATGTCGAAACTTACAACCTAGACGGCAATCCGGTGATCGAAGTCACCAACTTGTTCGTCACCGAAACGTCGGAACTCTCGGTGCGTAGCCGCCTTGGCGCGCGCGGCTTTGCCAACGATCGATCGTTTATCGAGAAGGTCGTTGCTTATCCAGAGAACATTAACGTCGAAGTCAGTCAGACTTACACCGCGCCTACTGATACTAGTGGTGGCGGCGGGGGTCGCGGCGGCCGTGCAGCGCGTGGCATGAGCGGCAATAGCGCCACTGTGGTGGTCTCCTACAGCATGGTGAAGCTACCTGAAGAGCCGATGATGCCGCGCCTATTTGACGAGAGGGTCGGTTACTTCAGTGACTCATACATAGACTATAGTCGCCCCGAACATCGAGCCACGACACGAAAATTCATCACTCGTTGGCGGCTTGAGAAGCAAAATCCTAGTGCCGCTATCTCAGACCCAATCAAACCAATTGAGTACTATGTTGATCCGGCGACGCCGACCGAGTGGGTGCCCTACATGAAGATGGGCATCGAAGATTGGCAGCCAGCGTTTGAGGCCGCGGGTTTTAGTAACGCCATCGTGGCCCGTGAAGCCCCTGCCGACGATCCAGATTGGAGTCCTGAGGACGCTCGTTATTCGGTTATCCGTTGGCTGCCGTCTACAACGGAGAATGCCTCGGGGCCACACGTGCATGACCCGCGCTCCGGAGAAATCCTCGAGTCGGACATTCAGTTCTATCACAATGTCCAAAATCTGGCGAAAAACTGGTATTTCGTCCAAGTCGGGCCACTTGATCCGCGGGCCGCGACACTACCGCTGCCTCAAGAATTAATGGGCGAGTTGCTTCGCTATGTCGTCGCGCATGAAGTCGGCCACACATTGGGCTTCCAGCACAATATGAAGGCAAGTGCGATGTACACGCTCGACCAAGTGCGTGACCCCGCTTGGGTAGCCGAAAACGGCCACACCCCAACTCTAATGGATTATTCGCGGTTCAATTATGTCGCCCAACCGGAAGACGGCATCGCGGCTGAGGACCTAATTCCAAAGATCGGACCGTACGACAAGTGGGCAACGATGTGGGGATATAAGCCGATTCCGAATGCCAGCACGCCGGATGATGAGCTTCCCACGCTCGACGAGTGGGCGCGTGCCCAGGACGAAACGCCATGGTATCGATTCTCAACAGCACAGGCAGCCGGTTCTGACCCACAAAGTATGACCGAAGCGGTTGGTGACATCGACGCCATTGAGGCTACGACCCTTGGTTTAAGGAACATTGAACGGGTCTCCAATATGTTAATGGCGGCCACCACAACGCAAGATGGCGCTCCTTATGATGAACTCACCGAAGTATATGGTCGTTTGCTGAGCCAGTGGCGCGTCGAGATGGGGCACGTCTCCCAATTGGTTGGTGGTGTCCTCTCACAGCAGAAACACATCGGGCAGGAAGGCGTTCGTTTCGAGCCAGTGCCAGGCACGATGCAACGCGAGGCCACGATGTTTCTCGTTGAAAACGCTCTGCACACGCCGCGGATGTTTGTACGGCCTGAGCAGCTTCGCCGCATGGAACCAACTGGCGTCATGGACCGCATCCGAACCGCCCAGAATTCAATTATGAATTCGATGTTGCAGACCAACAGGCTAAACCGAATAGTCGAGCAGTCGGCGCTTGACCCGGGAGCTTACGCGCCTATCGATTACCTAACTGACGTACGAAACGGGGTATGGAGCGAACTAACCACCGGAAGCGAAATTGATCCCTTCCGCCGCAATACCCAGCGCGTTTACCTGGATACTGTCAACAACCGTCTCAATGGTGGCTCGACGCCACCTAGCGGCGAGGTGCGCGCCCTGTTACGCGGTGAGCTGCGGACCCTGCGCGACCAGATTTCTACGGCGTTACAAACGGTCACTGACCCCGCAACGCGCTTACATCTAGAAGATTCGATTGACATAATTAATACAATCCTCGATCCGCGGGCAATGCGTGAGCGCTCAACAGCAACCGGCGGTGGAGGGGGTCGAGGAATCACCCAGGAGCTCGCGTCGTCGATCTTTGGTTTTGACTACGATAACGACCCATTCTTGACTCTGCCGGCAGTCTGCTGGCCAGATTACGTGATCCGCTGAAATCTCTAGGTCAAGACCAGTAATCCGTGGGGCTATTTAAGTAAGATGCCAGATGAACGATAGAAGGGTTGAATATTGGCATCGAAACTTACGCTACCTTGGGATATTGCTGTCCGTCTGGTTTCTTGTCTCCTATGGGTTCGGCATCCTACTGGCCGACGTACTCGATAGCGTACGCCTTGGCGGCTTTAAGCTTGGATTCTGGTTTGCGCAACAGGGATCAATCTACGTCTTCGTAATTTTGATCTTCATCTACGTCCGCTTGATGAACCGGCTTGACCGCGAGTTCAACGTACACGAAGAAGAAAGCCCGGCATCAGATCCTGGGGGTCCCCGCCCATGACCGTCCAGACTTGGACCTTCATCATGGTCGGCTTGTCATTCGTTCTCTACATCGGCGTAGCCATACGGTCACGCGCCTCTTCGACAGACGAATTCTACGTCGCCGGTGGCAAAGTGCCTCCGGTAGTCAACGGCATGGCGACTGCAGCTGACTGGATGAGCGCAGCGTCGTTCATTTCGATGGCCGGAATGATTTCCTTCATGGGTCGCGATGGTTCTGTATACCTGATGGGGTGGACCGGTGGCTACGTTCTTCTGGCATTACTGCTAGCGCCGTACCTTCGCAAGTCAGGCAAATTCACCGTTCCCGACTTCATCGGCGATCGCTATTACTCTCAGACAGCCCGCTTCGTAGCTGTCCTGTGCGCAATCTTCGTCTCCTTTACTTACATTGCCGGCCAGATGCGCGGGGTTGGCATTGTGTTCTCGAGATTCCTCGACGTCAGTATCACCAATGGCGTCCTGTTAGGCATGGGAATTGTCTTCTTTTACGCCGTTCTCGGAGGCATGAAGGGGATCACTTACACACAGGTAGCCCAATACTGCGTGTTGATCTTTGCTTATATGGTACCGGCGATCTTCATCTCGTTGTTGCTAACCGACAACGTGCTGCCGCAGTTGGGTTTCGGGTCGCGCCTAGCAGATGGGTCGGGAATGTACCTGCTCGATCGGTTAGACGGACTGTCCGAGGAGCTCGGCTTCGCCGCTTACACAGTCGGACAGAAACAAACAGTGGATGTATTTTTTATCACCCTGGCACTAATGGCGGGAACAGCGGGACTGCCACACGTAATTGTGCGTTTTTATACTGTCCCGAAGGTAGCGGCTGCCCGTAGCTCGGCAGGCTGGGCGCTCGTCTTTATCGCATTGCTGTACACCACGGCGCCAGCAGTTGGGGCCTTCGCACGAACGAACTTCATCACCACTATCTCGGACGCAAAATACGATGAGATGCCTGTCTGGTTCCACAACTGGGAAACCACCGGCCTAATTAGCTATGAAGACCACAATGGCGACGGCCGTGTCCAATACACCGGGCCGAATTCGAGCACCACTAATGAGGTAATCGTCGATCGGGACATCATGGTACTCGCTAACCCTGAGATTGCCGGGCTGCCCGCATGGGTAGTCGGCCTGGTGGCGGCCGGTGGGCTCGCGGCCGCTCTCTCAACCGCTGCAGGGCTCCTGCTAGTCATTTCCACATCGGTGGCACACGACTTATTCAA
>CEVM01261740.1_pt1 | contig 12682 bp, 10 predicted proteins | sample 531481 | NCBI WGS metagenome assembly CEVM01 (sample SAMEA2623649, study PRJEB7988) | marine metagenome | biome: marine biome (ENVO:00000447); feature: mesopelagic zone (ENVO:00000213) & marine oxygen minimum zone (ENVO:01000065); material: "saline water (ENVO:00002010), including plankton...
CGGCATCACCGTTTATAATGTTAAGATTGGTAAATGTTACCGGACCTGCAGTAATGTTAAAGGCACGACCATTTCCATCGGCATCAATAATTGTATTGACTATAGGAGAACCCGTGATGGTCAATTCCTTATCGATTATAAGTTCACTGTCTAAGGTAACCAATAATACTGCGGCAGAGAATGTCACTTCACCACCTGCGGGTGTATCTGCAATTTCAGCACGCAACGTTCCATCAGAACCGTCATCGGCTCCACTGGTAACCAGCTGTGCGTTGGATGTCTGACTCGCAAGAAGGCCGAAAGCCATTGCAAGTAAAAAAGTAATCTTTTTCATAGTTTATAATTTTTTAGGTGTCTTATTATATAAACTACGGGATAGGATTGACAACGGTTTTTTACACACCGTTGTTTAACAGCGAATTAACGTGAACTGTTAAGCTAAGCATAAGAGGGAGGTAAAATGAGGCGAAAAGGTTTTGCTATAGTGACGGAATGCTTGTTTTGGCTTCGTTGAATTCGCATATCATATTTTCTACAATTGTTGCAGCCGGTAAAATGTCATGTATCAATCCGGCAATTTGCCCAATCTCCAATTCTCCTTCTTCAAGGTCACCTTCAAACATACCACGTTTTGCCCGTGCTCTGCCCAAAAGTTTTTGAAGGTCTTCTTTTGTTGGCTGTTGAGTGTACAATTGCATCACATCTTCAAAGAACTTGTTTTTCAAAAGTCGTACCGGAGCCAGTTCCTTTAAGGTTAGTTGCGTAGCGCCTTCTTGTGCAGCAACCACTTGTTCTTTGAAAGCACGATGTGAGGAGGCTTCTTCCGAAGCCACAAACCGGCTACCAACTTGCACGGCATCCGCGCCTAAGACCATTGCCGCTAACATTCCCTTTCCGGTAGCAATACCTCCGGCAGCGATCAACGGAATGTCAATTTTTTCTTTTACCATCGGAATGAGTGTGAACGTAGTCGTTTCTTCTCGACCGTTATGTCCACCAGCTTCAAAGCCTTCGGCCACAACCGCATCAACTCCGGCTTCTTGTGCTTTCATGGCAAACTTTACGCTACTTACGACATGCACTACAGAGATTCCGTTTTCCTTTAAAAATGCTGTATAGGTTTTTGGATTTCCTGCGGAAGTAAATACGATCTTTACTCCTTCGTCTACAATGATCTTCATGATCTTGTCGATATCAGGATAGAGCATCGGGACATTGACCCCAAAGGGTTTATCAGTTGCTTTCTTGCATTTCTGAATATGCTCTCGTAATACTTCCGGATACATACTTCCGGCTCCAAGGAGTCCTAATCCTCCTGCATTACTCACCGCACTTGCCAGACGCCAACCGCTATTCCAGATCATTCCGGCTTGAATTAGTGGATATCGAATGGAGAAAAGATCGGTAATTCTGTTAGGCATTATTGTTTGATGATTTTGAAAGTATTGCTGTTTTCCGAAGCACGAACCGTAAGCAAATACATTCCTTTTGGAAAGGAGTTCATAGTGATTACAGGAGTACTTCGAGTTATTTCTTGCTCTAAAACAACTTGCCCTGTAATACTTACTATGACAATCGAGGCTTCATTTAGGTTGGCAGGAAAAGAAAGCGTTAGTTGATCTTGCACCGGGTTCGGATAGATCGCAAAATAGTTTTCCAGATATTGGTCTTCTATAGAAAAATTTTGCAACGCATCATAGGCTTCTTCAAAATCAGGAATACCATATCCCATTTCATCTGTAGGATTTTCAAACAAACTAGAGGCTTCTCGAATGATCTGCATCAATTCGGTATTGGTAGTTTCCGGGCGCGCTTGCCATAGACAGGCGATCACACCGGCACTAATGGGAGAACTGAATGACGTCCCGTTGCTGAACGAAACATTACCCGAAGAATTGATCACCGCTGCATCGACTCCTTGTGCCATGATATCCGGCTTGATCCTACCATCTACGGTAGGCCCGTGAGAACTGAAACTCGCATAATTTCCGGAAGGGTCTACCGCTCCAACCGACAATACTCCGGGGGCATCAGCGGGTGTCGCTACAGTACCAAATCCGTTGCCATCATTTCCTGCGGAAGTGACCAATAACATCCCTTTGTCTAACGCATGGTTCGCTCCTCTTGCGGCGAAAGTGGTCTGCCCATCCAGATCTTCGTAAGAGTGATCATAATTTGGATTGTCATAATCTTGGTACCCTAAGGAAGTATTCACCACATCCACCCCCAAGCTATCGGCACGTTCTAAGGCTTCTACCCAATAGGCTTCTTCAACAGGAACTTCCGTAGGAGAAAATTCTGTTCTGAACAAATAGAAAGAGGCTTGCGGTGCGGTGCCCACAAATTGTCCATCCATAAAACCTCCAATATCGCTAAAGGTTCTAGTTCCATGCGATCCTGTTCCGGTAACATCTGTTTGTCTTCCCACGAAATCATAAGTACCTAACAAACGCCCTTCAGAAACAATGTCAGAAAATGCCGGAATAGAAGTAATGTTTGGAAAACCGCTGTCCATCACGGCTACGATCATTCCATCGCCGGTAAGATCTTGCTCGTGTAAAAAATCACCCTTTAACATAGTAATCTGGTTGGTCGCCGCACCGTAGTCATACTCAATGCGGCTCGTTTTTTCGGCTTCAAATTTTGGGCTCTTCTGTTTCGGCTGCGGTAAGAAATTTAAGTCTTTATCGGCATATTCCACGGCAACCACAAAACTTTCATCTAACAACGCATCAATATCGGGCTGTGTACCTTGTACATACACGCAGTTCATCCATTTGGATTTTGCCAATACTGTGATTCCGGCAGTGTTTTTCACCTGATCAATATAATTTTCGTTCACCGGGACATCCCGTTCATCAATGATCACTCCATGAAGATCTTTTCTGTCAATGGCTTCTTGTGTAAGAATGGTCAATGGATTCGCAATAGCGGTAGCCACATCTTCTTTATCCGCGAAAAATACCCAAGCGTCTTCAATTCCCCCGGAATTCAATAATACTATTGTGGGATCATCTTCAAAAAAACTATTATTATCAGACAAGCTAGTAACCATTCCTCCTCCAGCTGTCATTCCTGAAACTGTTGCTTGATTTATAACACGTCCTTCATCAATATCAGCTTGTGTAATCGTATAAATAGCTACAAATGAGCTTGCATCTGTTTCATCTGGTAGGAGTTCAATGGGGCCTCCCGTAACCATTACTAAGGGGTCACTAATGTCTATATTTGATAAAGTTTCAACCCCTGTATTTTTAACCATGAAATTATAGGAGATTGTTTCATTTACATCAGCAACTCCGTTTCCGTTACCGTCGTTAAAGGTTCCGGATTTAATGAGACTTATGTCCCCCTGTGAAAAAGAAACGGCGGTAGAAAGAATTAATATGGAAAGTAAAAAATATTTCATACAGGTCTTATTTTAGGAGATCACACCACTACCCAATAACTCTTCTTCATGATACCACGCTACGAATTGCCCTTCGGCGATGGCTGACTGATCTCTCTCAAAGATAACATAAAGTCCGGAATCGGTTTGGTATAAGGTGGCCTTTTCTAAAGGCTGACGATATCGAATACGTGCCATCGCTTCTAGTTGTTCTCCTTCTAGAAGCTTCATATCTTCACGCACCCAATGAACTTCTTCTCCCTGAACGAACAAACCCCGACGGTACAAACCAGGATGATCCTTTCCTTGACCAGTGTAAATAATATTGGCCTCTACATCGGTATCAATTACAAACAACGGTTCTTTCGTACCTCCAACTGCGAGACCTTTTCGTTGTCCTTTGGTAAAGTAATGAGCGCCCTGATGCGTCCCTACCACTTTTCCATCTTCGGGTTGGTAACTATATTTTTCTGAAAGCATTGCTAACGCCATTCCATTTTCGACCGTTTCAGGTGGTACTTTTTGGTACGCTTTATATTCGGAAGGCACTTCTACAATGGCGCCTTCTTTTGGTTGTAATTTCTGCTGAAGGAATTCCGGAAGGCGAACTTTTCCTATAAAACACAAGCCTTGCGAATCTCGTTTTTCGGCAGTGATCAAACCCTGCTCTGAAGCAATTTTGCGTACTTCGGGCTTTAACAATTCTCCAATAGGAAATAAGGTCTTCGACAATTGTTCTTGGGACAATTGACATAAGAAATAGGATTGATCTTTATTGGGGTCTTTACCCGCCAACAAGCGATACACGGTCTCCCCGTTTTTTTCGATCGTATCTTTTCTGCAGTAATGCCCGGTCGCCACATAATCGGCACCTAGCTCAAGAGCGATTTTTAGAAAGACATCGAATTTTATTTCACGATTACAAAGCACATCGGGATTAGGGGTTCGGCCCATTTCATACTCACGAAACATATAATCTACGATGCGTTCTTTGTACTGCTCGCTTAGATCAACTGTCTGAAAAGGGATTCCTAACTTATCGGCAACGATCATCGCGTCGTTGCTATCTTCCAGCCAAGGACATTCATCAGAGATGGTCACCGAGTCGTCATGCCAATTCTTCATGAATAACCCGATCACCTCATAGCCTTGTTCTTTCAGTAAGTACGCTGCTACACTAGAATCCACTCCGCCGCTAAGTCCGACAATCACCCGTTTCATTGCTTCTTTTTAAGGAGGCAAAGGTACGACAATTCCGTATAAAATATAAGCAAGCTAAATTACTGAGACCTATCCTTTGGTAGGTTTTGGATAGCGCTCTTCCAGCTCGATCTCCCCGTTCTTGTAGTACTTCCAGAGACCGTGTTTTTTTCCTTCTTTATAATGCCCTTCAATTACTACATTTCCCCCAGCGTCGTAGTAGGTAGCGGGCCCGTGAAGTTCGTCGTGATAGTAAATCAACTTTTTTAGCAGTACGCCGTCCGGAGAGTAATAGAGGTTCTCCCCTTCGCGACTTCCCATCTCATAGGTAAGTGTTTCCGTGATTTGACCATTGGGATAGTACGTGATTTTTTTACCGTGTAGACTTCCTTCACGATAATGCTCCTTACTCATAACGGCTTCCGAAGCTTTATGAAAGAACACCCATTCATCAATGCGAAGCTTTCCATCCATGCGGCCTTCACTCACTTTTTTTCCTTTCTCGGTAAAATAGGTTACTGTGGCCGTATTGTCCTTTGCTGAAAAGTCTTTTACAACCATTGGTTGGTCTTTACAAGTCTCACAATAGAATTTGAAGATGCCTACTTCTTTACCATGCTCAAAAGTACCTTCGTAGCGTAATTGCTTGGAACCTTCAAAATATTTTTTCCAAACGCCATGGCGCTTACCTTGCGCGTCGACTTGATTTATGTCTTCTTGCGCATAGGCGGAAATACTTCCGAATAAAAAAACGAAAATGAAAAAACGTCGTGCCATCTCCATTGGGGTTCTATCAAAGTAACGATAAAAGCTGCATTCTATTTTATGACAGATCGGCTTACTTTTTCTGCGCTTTTTTCTGTGCTTCTGCTTGCTCCATCATCTCTGCCATTTTTCGCTGAAAACGATTTTGCTTTCTAGGTTTCTTTTTATTCTCTTGAATCTTTGCGTGAATTTTCGTCTCGTCAATAATAAAGTTCTTGATGACCAACATGATCCCGATGGTAATCAAGTTCGACGTAAGATAGTACAGCGATAATCCTGAAGCATAGTTATTGAAGAACACCAACATAAATAAAGGCGACAGGTACATCAAGAATTTCATGTTTGGCATCCCAGGCTGCTGTTGCGCTTGCATGCTCTGCCCGGTACTCATCATCATATAGATAAAGATGGCGATTGAGGCTAAAATTGGAAACAAGCTTACGTGATCTCCATAAAACGGAATGTGAAATGGAAGTTCTGCGATGGTATCATAACTAGAAAGGTCTTCTGCCCAAAGGAAGCTTTTCTGTCGGAGATCGAAGGCTGTTGGAAAAAAGGTAAACAGCGCATAGAACACCGGAATCTGAAGCAAGGCTGGTAGGCACCCTTTCAACGGACTCGCACCTGTAGCGCTTTGCAGTTTCATGGTTTCCTGCTGAATCTTCATTTGATTGCCTTCGTACTTCTTTTTAATTTCATCCATCTCCGGCTTCAATACCTTCATCTTGGCTTGCGACACATACTGTTTGTACTGCACAGGAGAAAGCAATAATTTGAACAAGATGGTCAACACAATGATCGCAATTCCGGCCGGGAACCAATTGCTGAGTACGCCAAACACGGGAATAATCAAATATTTGTTGATCATCCCAAAGATCCCCCATCCTAAAGGCATGGCTTCATCTAAGTTTCGGTCGTAGCCCTTGAAGATTTGATAATCGGTTGGACCGTAGTACATGTTCATGTTATATGACAGGGCTCCGGCTTGCGGTTCAAGTAACATTTTTGCACCGTATTTTTTCGTATATACGGTATCTACTTCTTCGTCTTTCACGAGGTCTTCGGAAGAAAAGGCAACTTCAGGAAATTCGGTATCGGTGAGCAACATCGAACTAAAGAAGTGCTGTCTGAAGTTCATCCAATTCACATCTTTTTCCACATCATCATCTTCCCCGGAAGGTGACAATTTTGAAAAATCCTCATCTTCGTATTCGTAGGTTAGTCGGGTATACCGGTTCTCGTAGGTAATACTCTTCGCATGACGATATCCTTTTAAATTCCAATCAAGATAAATAGGTTGCGAAGTATCCACTACTCCTTCTAACCCTTGCGAACGAATACTGAAATCGAGCATGTATTCGCCCGGTTTTATTTCGTACCGATATTCTAAATAGGCATTCGCTGAAGTCTTCAGTTTCATGGAAAGCACTTGATTCTCTCCGTTTTCCGTCAGCGCAGGTTCAAAAAAGAGGTCTTTTGAATTGAGGAGTCGGTTTTCCGAAGAAAACTGCAAATTGAATTCATTATTTCCATCTTTGATAAGATATACCGGGTCGCCGGCATAGGTAGTATGCTCTTTGAGCATGGCTTCCACCACATAACCTCCTTGGTTGCTGATTTCCAATCGCAGTACGTCATTCTCAAGAGTTGTGGTCGCTGCGTTCGCAGAAGCTAGCGTTCCAGAATAGGCAAAAGAGCCCAGTCGGTTCTGCAATTCTTGAAGGGCCGTAGAATCCCCCTGCGTGATGGCATTGGAAGGAATTTCTTGTGTAGTTCCTTCTCCAAAATCAACTTCTGATGGATTTTCTTTGTCACTATCTGCTTCGGTAACGGCTTCGGTAGTGGTTGGGTCAACAGGCGTTTCTTCCGGTTGATTGATGTATAACATCCAAAGTAGAATTCCGCCAATAAGCAAAAAACCAATTAGTGAATTCTTATCAAATTTTCGTTCTTCCATAGAGTATTTCCTAATTCGCTAGGATCGTATTATTTCTATATGTTTCGTTTCAACAACCTAGCCGATGTTCTTGGGTCGGTCAAATTGTCGTATTAATTACTATGCTCGTGTGCTGCTTTTACAAAAGCGACGAACAGGGGGTGCGGACTTGCAACGGTACTTTTATATTCGGGATGGTATTGTACGCCCACGAACCAAGGATGATTTTCTAATTCGATGATCTCCACCAACTTGGTTTCAGGATTGATCCCGGTGGCCTTCATACCGGCTTCTTCCAGCGCGTTACGGTAGCTATTATTATACTCGTAGCGATGACGATGACGTTCTGCGATCAATTCTTTTGCATAGATCTCGCTCACCTTTCCGCCTTCAAGCTGACAATCCCAAGCGCCCAAACGCATGGTCCCGCCTTTATCGGTAATCTCTTTTTGGTCTTCCATGAGGTCAATCACAGGATGTGGGGTGTTAGGGTTCATCTCAGTAGAATTTGCCTTTTCCAATTTCAGGACATTTCTGGCGTATTCGATCACGGCCATTTGCATCCCCAAACAAATTCCGAAGTAAGGAATATTATGCTCTCTGGCGTATTTAACCGCTTCGATCTTCCCTTCGATACCGCGCTCTCCAAAACCGGGTGCCACCAAAATACCATCCAGTTTTTCAAGCTCATAACCAATATTCTTTCCGTCAATATATTCCGAATGGATGGATACGACTTCCACTTTTACCTCATTTGCCGCACCGGCATGGGTTAATGCTTCTAAAATCGATTTGTAGCTGTCTTGAAGTTCTACGTATTTTCCTATGAGTCCGATTCGAACTTCCCCTTTCGGATTTTTGTGACGCTTCAGAAAGGCATTCCAACCTTCGAGATCGGGCGCTGATTTTTCCGGAAGATTTAACTTTTTTAAGGTCACACGATCGAGCCCTTCTTCCAGCATCAAATTAGGAACATCATAAATAGTAGACGCATCGATGGATTGGATCACCGCTTCTTTCTGAACATTACAAAAGAGGGCTAATTTATCTTTAAGATCATCGGAAAGCTCGTGCTCGGTACGGCATACCAAGACATCGGCTTTTATACCGCTTTCCATCAGTGTCTTTACCGAGTGCTGTGTGGGTTTTGTTTTGAGTTCGCCTGCGGCGGAAAGATAAGGTACTAAGGTCAAATGGATCACCAAGGCATTATCATCGCCCAATTCCCAACGCAGCTGACGAACCGATTCGATATACGGAAGCGACTCAATATCCCCTACGGTACCTCCAATTTCAGTTATAACGATATCGTATTCTCCGCTATTACCAAGGATTTGAATCCGTTCCTTTATTTCGTTTGTAATATGTGGAATGACCTGTACGGTTTTTCCCAAAAACTCTCCACGACGCTCTTTCTCGATCACACTTTGATAGATGCGACCGGTAGTAACGTTATTGGCTTGAGAGGTCGTTACATTCAAAAAGCGTTCGTAGTGACCTAAATCGAGATCGGTTTCTGCGCCATCATCGGTTACATAACACTCCCCATGTTCATAAGGATTTAAGGTTCCGGGATCTACATTGATATAGGGATCTAACTTTTGAATTGTAACACGATATCCTCTGGCTTGCAATAATTTAGCCAATGATGCCGCAATGATACCTTTCCCTAAAGAAGATGAAACCCCGCCCGTAACGAAGATGTACTTTGTAGTGCTCATGAATGTGTAGCGTTGTTGTTACCTATACGGGATGCAAAGGTAGGGATTTATTGCGGACGATAAATAGTTTTTGCAATGTATCCAAAAAAATTATATTTGAAGCCTTACAAAACTCCGTACATCTATGATTTTTTCCAGGTTTGTCCTTTTTATCTTATTAAGCTTATTTATCTTCAATTCTTGTAGTTCTGATAACGATACTGCTCCTATAGAAAATTCCGTGCCAGCAGATAATTCAGACTCAGGAGACGATTCTGATCCAACCGATACTTCAGAAATTATCCTTACCAATGCAACGGTTCAAGAAATCACCGATATTTCAGCAACACTAATTAGCTCCTACTCGACCTCATCTGAACTTCCGGTTCAATCGATTGGGTTTTGCTGGAGCACAAACCCTTCTCCAACCATTGACGATAACACTATCGAAGTTTCGATCGATGACACTAATTTTTCTGCAACTATTTCGAATTTACAACCAAGCACTACGTATTATGTAAGAACGTTCGCAACAAATTCTTCCGGTATCTATTACAGTAATGATGGTAGTTTTGAAACTGACCCCTCGACCGAAGGTGTTTTTGAAGGAGATCTAATCCTTTCCAATCAAAACGATGTAGATGCGTTTTTTGATATGGGATATGAAATAGTTACCGGAGACTTAACTATTGAGACCACCTCGACCCCTATAATTAGTGACTTAACTCCACTAGAAAAACTAACAGTTGTTGGAGGTAGGTTGTATATCAGTAATAATGCTAATCTTGTTGATTTATCCGGACTTGAACAACTAATTGAAGTAGGTAGTTTTGTAGTTTTTGATAATCATGATCTTACAGGTATATCATCACTTTCGCAACTTAATACGATTGGCGATGACTTAAGAATTATTGGTACAGCAATAGAAAGTTTAAATGGTTTAGAGAACGTGACAAACGTACCTGGCGCTTTTGTGGTTAAAGACACACAAATCACAACCTTACAGGGAATAGAAAATTTGACAGAAGTTGGAGAATTGTACATTGTAGCAAACTCACAACTGCAACATATAGATGCATTGAGTTCATTAAATTCAATTTATAACCTTATTCAGATATATGACAATCCATCTTTGGAAAACCTCGCTGGCCTTAATAATTTAACTGTTTTGGACTTGACAGATCCAAGCGGTGATGGCCCAGGCTATATCATCATTTCCTTGAATCCATCATTAACAGATCTACAAGGCCTTGAAAATCTTACAGAGTTTAACGGCGTTCTTACTATTCGAGACAACTATAGCCTAAATAGCATCAAGCAATTAGCTTCATTGACGCGATTAAAGGATTTTTTATATATAAATAATAACACAAAACTTGAAGATTTTTGTGTTTTAACACCCTTGTTTTTATCCGGAAATGGTCCTGACGTTTTTTCCACCGTAGGAAATGCCTATAATCCGACAAAACAGGATATTATTGACGGGAATTGTAGTTTTTGATTTTATATTCTGTATGCCTGCGTATTACCGAAGTTTTCGCAACATCGGCTCTAGGCCATTGATTTTAATTTCGAAGACCTCTTGCATAAGTCGGCCGAGCTTCCCTTCTGGCCACCCTTTTTTCTGAAACCAAACATAATAGGCTTCAGGAATGTCTAGAAGATACTGGTCTTTGAATTTTCCGAAAGGCATTTTGTAAGTGGCAAGCGTTTCTAGATGCTTGGGATCGAAATTATTTCCAACGTCCATAACGTTGCAATTCTTCTTTTACAAAACGCTCCCATTGTAGTTCCCCTTCAACAATCTTAGAATGATCACTTTCTTCATCAAATTGTTCTTGCATGGCACGACGTTCCTTCTCTATTTGCTTATAGATCGCTTCGATCTGTGGTTTGGGGTCTTCAGAAAAGACGGTTTCCGATAGGCGCTTCCGAAGCTTACGTGCAAAGAGTTCAGAAATATCGAAATGGGTTTGTTCGTGTTTCAGAATATAATCATTCACACGTTCGGGAAGATACCATGAAAGTTGCGGATAAAAGTTAGATCGCACTGTGTATTCCAGGTCTAATTCACCTTTATAACGACTAAAAGAATACGAAAAGGAAATTCCACTGTTGGTACTGGCAACGTAGTTACCCACCGCTTCGGGGGTTCCTTGAAAATCTTCCCACGTTAAGGTATTGCGCTCACTCCAAGGCATACGCTCTACCTCAGATTCAGGGGGAAATGAAAAAAACAGAATGAGTGCGGGGAGCAAAAATTTCATTCAGGTCTATTGTAAATTAGGGAGTTATGCTTTAACTAACGCTGGCAAAAATAGAATATTTTATTGATTCCAGTAGAAATGAATAACTTTTTCGATGTCTGGGTGTAAACTATAATGACCAGGGCATGTATTTGCGGTACGCTCTAGAATGGTTTTGTTCTTTTCTGAAACGGAGGCGGGAAGCTTCATTTCTACTTCAATCTTAGCAATACGCCTCGGATTGGACGCCATGGTCTTCGTTACTAATGCCGTACTACCCGAAAGATCCACATCGAGATCTCTTGCCTTGATCCCCATTACGGTGAGCATACAATTCGCCAAGCCGGTAGCGACCGTATCGGTGGGGGAAAACGCCTCTCCTTTTCCTTGGTTGTCTGTCGGTGCATCGGTGATGTAAGTGTTTCCGGAACCTAAGTGTTTACACTCAGTTCTTAGTCCGCCCAAGTATGTTACTTTTGACGTACTCATTTCACCACCTCCAAATCTAAGTTTTTATTGTACTTGATAATGTACAACGCTTGATTTTGATATCCGGAAAAGAACTTTTTGTTATAGCGAAATTTATTCCCAACATATTCTGTTTCGTAGTCACTTTTTACCGCATCATAAATATCATCTTGGGTGGAAGCCAATCGCAGAAGGATGTCATAGGTGATATCGAAGCCGCGTACGGCAAACTTATTAGGAAGCACTCCATATTTGTTTTTATAGCTCACCAAAAACGGATCTTTCTCGTCTAATTTGTAATGTTTGCTGATCGAAGGAAAGGTAAAGTTCAAATTGGCCAAATGCATATTGCTAATATCATCGTAATCATAGACATCGCCTTTATCCAACGTAAACAAACGCAGTTTGTAGTTTTCCGGCATTCCATTGAGTAGGCCCACAACATTACTCACCAGGACCGGATCAGAAGATTCTAAAATCACCCAATTCTCTTTTCCTGAAGTGTCTAACTTTCCGGCAATATCCGTTTGATACAGAAACCCTTTTTCTCTAGGCATAATTGATTTTGCCTGCGGAAGAATTTCCATCACAGCAGCTTTGCTTGCCTGATATTTCTTATCGGTTATGATGACCACATTTTTATTGATCGCGTTTGTTTCTAGATACGTTAGCATTGCATCTTTCAGCATATCATCTGAGGGTATTGTTTGAAACAAATTAGAGCTGAGATCAATCGTGCGATTGCTCAGTGGTGAAAATACTGGGACATTATCGCGTTTTAGCTCGGAAGCGGCACGTTCTACATTTTTTTGTAGTAAAGGGCCAATGACCGCTTGCGTATTATTCAGATTATTGTTGGCGATCAAGGAGCGCACGCGTTGTTCGCTAGCTTCGGTATCAAATACCTGAAGGTTTACCGAGATCCCTTGATCTTTTGCAAATTCAGCAGCCATTAATACGCCACTATAAAAATCCAACG
>CEVM01064952.1_pt1 | contig 12652 bp, 10 predicted proteins | sample 531481 | NCBI WGS metagenome assembly CEVM01 (sample SAMEA2623649, study PRJEB7988) | marine metagenome | biome: marine biome (ENVO:00000447); feature: mesopelagic zone (ENVO:00000213) & marine oxygen minimum zone (ENVO:01000065); material: "saline water (ENVO:00002010), including plankton...
GCGTCTGGTTGAATATTCTTCAGGATCTAATCCGGGGTGGTGCCCACCGCCGGGATGTTTGCTTCTTCGTCGGCGGCAAGCATGCGGTTGACTGCGCTGAGGTAGGCCTTGCCGCTGGCGACGATTATGTCGGTGTCGGCGCCACGGCCGGTGTAGGTCTTGCCGTCGTTCTCGATCCGGATGGTGACGCTGCCGATGGAATCCATTCCCTCGGTAACCGCTTGGACTTTGAAGTCCACCAATTCGCAGTCGCAGCCAATCACCCGGTCGATGGCGTTGCAGACGGCGTCCACCGGGCCGTTGCCAGTGGATGCGTCGGTTGCCACCTGCTGGTCCGGCCCGATGAGACGGACGGTGGCGGTGGCGATGTCGTGGTCGCCGCTGGAGAACTGGACGTGGTCCAGGGTATAACTGATGGGCTCGGTCGCCGTCCGCTTCTCCTCGTCCATCAGAATCTCCAAGTCCCGATCGGTAACTTCCCGTTTCTTGTCGGCCAGGTCCTTGAAGGACTCGAACACCTTGGTCATATCCTCTCGAGAGAGGGTGTAGCCCAGATCTTCCAATCGGGACTGAAGGCCTGCCCGGCCGCTGAGCTTGCCCAACACCAGGGTGTTTCCGGGAACGCCCACCCGTTCCGGTTGCATGACTTCGTAGGTGGAGCGGTCTTTCAGCACGCCGTCTTGGTGGATGCCAGATGCGTGGCGGAAAGCGTTTTCCCCAACGATGGCCTTGTTGGACTGAACGGCCATGCCGGTGATGCGGCTGACCATGCGGCTGGCCCCGTAGATCTGAGTGGTGTCGGCGTTGATCGTAACCCCGAAATGGTCCTTCCGGGTATCCAATCCCATGATGATTTCTTCCAACGAGGCGTTGCCGGCCCGCTCGCCGATTCCGTTGATGCAGCCCTCCACTTGGCGGGCGCCGAACTCGACTGCGATAAGGCTGTTGGCCACGGCCAGACCCAAGTCGTTGTGGCAATGGACGCTGACCACCACGTTTTCGATTCCCTGAACGTTGGCTTGAACGTCCTTCAGGAGTTGACCGAATCCGGTGGATGAGGGGATGGCGTAGCCTACCGTGTCGGCGATGTTGATGGTGGTTGCTCCGGCCTTAATCACCTCTGACAACATCTGGAATAGGTACTCCGGGTTGGTCCGGGTGGCGTCCATGGGGGAGAACTCGACATCGTCGCAGTAACCCTTGGCGCGCTCGACCATGGTGACTGCCATCTCCATGACCTCTTCTCGGTTCTTCCGCAGTTGGTGCATCTGGTGAATCTCCGATGAGGAGAGGAACACGTGGATGCGGGGCCGTTCGGAGTGCTGGACCGATTGCCATGCCTGGTCCACGTCGTTGGCGACCGCTCTGGCCAGGGAGGCGATGATGGGACCCTTGATCTCTTTGGCGATGTTGGACACCGCCTCAAAGTCTCCGGGTGAACTGGCGGCGAAACCCGCCTCGATAATGTCCACCTGCATCCGTTGCAGTTGGCGGGCAATCTCCATCTTTTCCTGACCGGTCATGCCGATGCCGGCCGACTGTTCGCCGTCGCGGAGAGTGGTGTCCAAGAGCAATACTTTTTCTGTAGCCATTTTTATTACCTAACCCCTTTCTGATTTGTAGATTTTGGTATGCGGTTGCCGCTAACTGCGGCGTTCAGAAAGGGTGCGCAGGGCCACGTAGTCCACCGCCACCAGCCCTGCCAGGACCAGCGGACGATGGTGGACTACACTCAACGCCTCCAGATTCCTCATCGTAGATTCCCTCGTCACAGAATGTTTCATCCCGGGCTGAATCGGCCCAGGCCAATCAGAATCGACTAGATTACTTTCGGGTCCATCCAGGGCATCATTGCCCGAAGTTCCTTGCCAACCTCTTCGATCTGGCTGTTACGGGCCTGCTCTCTGAGGGGGGTGAACCGCGGGCGGCCCTCGTCGTTCTCGGCGATCCACTCGCGGGCGAAGGTGCCGTCTTGAATCTCTTTCAGCACGGCCCGCATGTTTTCCCGAACATGCTCGTCGATGATGCGCGGGCCCCGTGTCAGGTCGCCGTACTCGGCGGTATCGCTGACTGAATAGCGCATGTAGTTGAACCCGCCCTGGTACATCAGGTCAACAATCATCTTCAGCTCATGCAGGCACTCGAAGAAGGCAATCTCCTGGGGATATCCACCCTCAACCAGTGTGTCGAAAGCCGCCTTTACCAGGGCGGAAACGCCGCCGCAGAGGATAGTCTGCTCGCCGAAGAGGTCGCTTTCGGTCTCGTCTTTGATGGTAGTCATCAGCACGCCGGAGCCGGTGCTGCCGACACCCTTGGCGTAGGCCAGCCCGATGTCTTTGGCGTGGCCGGTGGCGTCCTGGTGCACTGCCAGCAGGCTGGGCACTCCGACACCCTCGGTGAACAACTCGCGCATGCGGTGTCCGGGGGCTTTGGGGGCAACCATCATCACGTCAATGGTGTCCGGCAGGACGATTTCCCGGTAGTGGATGCTGAAGCCGTGGGCCACCATGAAGGCGCTGCCCGGCCTCAGGTTGGGAGCGATCTGCTCCCGGTAGACGCGGCCTTGGAGATGGTCTGGAATGACCATCATCAGCACGTCAGCCTCCGCGGCCGCATCGGGAACGTCGGCCACCCGCAATCCCGCAGCTTCGGCCACGGCCCGGCTTTTGCTTTCGGGATATAGGCCCACGACCACGTTCTGACCGTTGTCCTTCAGGTTGAGGGCGTGGGCGTGACCCTGGCTACCGTAGCCAATCATGGCAATGGTCTTGCCCTCCAGATGGGCTAGGTCCGCATCCTTGTCGTAGTAAACATCTACCATCTTTTCTTCTTCCTTTCCAAATTACATCTTATGGTTCGATCTGGGATACTGGGCAAGATATGCACGGTTATCAGGAATGATTGTTTGAGTTCACCTGCTCGGCGTGCTCCGAATGACCGTTGGCCAGCCCGTTGGTTTGGCCCCGAACCATCGCCACCAGGCCGGTCCGCAGCATTTCGATGACGCCGAAGGACGACAGTAGGTTGTGTAGGGCGTTTATCTTGTCTTCTTCTCCGGTGATTTCAATAATCATGGACTCGCTGCCGACGTCAATGATGTTGGCCCGGAATAGGTTCACGATCTGAATAATCTCACCCCGGGTCATTTGGGTGGTCTTGACCTTGATCAGGGCCAACTCCCGGGTGACAGTGGACTCATTTGTAATGTCTGATACCTCAATGACGTCGATTAGTTTGTCCAGTTGCTTGGCAACTTGGCTTACGGTGTAGTCGTCGCCTTTCACCACAAAGGTCATGCGGGACAGGCCCGGTTGCTCGCTGTTGCCCACGGCCAGGCTGGCGATGTTGAAACCCCGGCGGCGGAACATGCTGGCCACTCTGGTCAGGACACCCGGCTTGTCTTCCACCAAGGCTATTAGGGTGTGTTGTTCGGTATGATTCGTTTGGACCATTCTAGGTAATCTCTTCGGGTGCTGGTTCTTCCAGCATCTCTTTCACCGATTGACCGGATGGGATAAATGGGTAGAGTCCCTCGTCTTCTTTAACAATGAAGTCGACAATCACCGGTCCAGCGGTTTCCATGGCCTGTCGCACGGCGTCCACTACCTGATCCTTCCGGGTGACACGGATGCCCCGGATGCCGTAGGCCTCGGCAATCTTCACGAAGTCGGGGTTGGCCGTATATTGGCTGGCGATGTATTCCTTGTCAAAGAAGAGTTCCTGCAACTGATGGACCAAGCCCAGGGTGTTGTTGTTTAAGATGGCGAATTTGACGTCGGCGTGGGCCTCAACCGCCGTGGCGATGTCGCACATCGTCATCTGAAAGCCGCCGTCGCCAGCTACGGACCAAACGGTGACGTCGGGCCGGCCTACCTGAGCGCCCAAGGCGGCTGGGACTTCGAATCCCATAGTGCCCAACCCGCCCGAAGTGATGAACGTGTTGGGCTCGGTGAACCGGCAGTGCTGCGCGGCCCACATCTGGTGCATGCCTACGCCGGTGACCACGATACCTCGGCCCTGGGTGACCTCGGTCAACCGCTGGAGCACGTACTGGGGCAGGAGCTCATCGGACTCCCGAACTAGATGCGACGGATGCTGGGCCTTCAACTCGTTGATGTGCTGAAGCCAGTCTATATGTACGTTGGCCTCCACCTTGGGTAGCAACTGGCCTAATACCGCTTTCAGGTCGCCGACAATCCCTACTGTGGCCTTGATGTTCTTGTCCACTTCCGACGCGTCGATGTCCACGTGGATGAACTTGGCGTTAGGTGCGAAGGCGGAAATCCGGCCTGTCACCCGGTCGTCGAACCGCATGCCCAAGCCGATGATTAGGTCGGCTTCGTCAATGGCGAGGTTGGCGTAGGCCATGCCGTGCATTCCCGACATACCCAGGTTCAATTCATGGCTGGAGGGTATGGCGCTGATTCCTAAGAGGGTGGTTATCACCGGAATCTGGGCCTTTTCGGCCAACTCGGTCATCAGCCCGTAAGCATGGGAGATGAGGACACCGTGGCCCGACATGATGATGGGCCGCTCGGCCTTGTTAATCAACTCGGCGGCGGCGGCTACTTGGACTTCCGGAGCTTCCGTTGGAATCCTGTATCCCGGTAGTTTGGTCGCTATGGGCCAGACAAACTCGGTCTTCTCGCCCAATAGAACGTCCCTGGGTATATCCACCAAGACGGGCCCCGGACGTCCGGTGCGGGCTATGTGGAAGGCGTCGTGGATGGCCTGTGCGACGTCTTTCACGTCCATGACCAACATGTTGTGCTTGGTGATCGGCAGAGTTACCCCTGTGACGTCGGTCTCCTGGAAAGCGTCGCTGCCGATGGCGGGCCGGGGCACTTGTCCGGTGATGGCCACCATGGGAACCGAGTCCATCTGGGCGGCGGCGATGCCGGTGACCAAGTTGGTAGCGCCGGGACCGGATGTTGCGATGCACACACCAACTTTGTCTGTCGCCCTAGCATAACCGTCGGCGGCCATGGCGGCGGCCTGCTCGTGGCGCACCAAGATATGGCGGATGGCCGGGTAGCTGGAGAGGGCGCCATACAAAGGCAGCACCGCTCCACCTGGTAGTCCAAAGACTACGTCCGCGCCTTCTTTAAGTAGGCTTTCACAAACAATTTCCGCGCCGGTTAGTTCCATCTTCTTACATTTTAGTCCCGGTCGAAATTTACCAATAAAAAAACCCATCCCCATGAAGGGACGGGCTGGAAATTCCCGCGGTACCACCCTTCTTTTCCGATGGTCAGGCTTCAGGCTTACGCCGGATGCCGGTGAGCTACTTGTTAGTAACCCCAACCTCGGAACTGCTCTACAGCCGGTAACGGGGCCAATCGCCGCGCCTTACTCTAGTTCAGGCGGGCCGCTCCAGAACGAGTTCGGAGTCCTTCTGCCGCCGGATTTTCACCAACTTCCGGCTCTCTGGGACAGGGTACTCTTACTACTTTCCATCGTCGCGGATTTCGTAAAATTGTTACATCAGATGCTACCAGTACGACGCGGCCTTGTCAACAGATTTGACTTCACTTCCACCCTGGCAGTCCATAGTTTATGATAGAATATCGAAGCTGTAATCCCCCTTTCCGCCCCCTGTTTCCGGGAAGGACCAAAGGGGGATCTGAGGAAGGAAAGACACTCTTGTCCGAACGCATCTTCATCGGAGTCGCTTGGCCCTACGCCAACGGGCCGCTGCATCTTGGCCACCTGGCTGGTTGTTATCTATCTGCGGACATCTTCGCTCGTTATCACCGGGCCAAAGGCAACGAAGTGCTGATGGTTTCGGGAAGCGATAGCCACGGCACTCCCATCACGGTTCGCGCCGAGGCCGAAGGCGTAACCCCGGAAGACATCCTGAATCGATACCATCCCCAGTTCTTGGACTCCTGGAACAAACTGGGCATCACCTTCGACCTTTTCACGACCACGCATACCGAGAATCACCAGGAGATTGTCCACACTCTGTTCAAGGACTTTCTGGAGAAAGGTTACCTGTACGAGCAATCGATGCTCCTGGCCTACTGCGCCGATTGCCAACGGTTCCTGCCCGACCGCTACGTCAACGGTACTTGTCCCCATTGCGGCTTTGAGAGAGCCCGCGGCGACCAGTGCGACAACTGCGGCCGGACGCTGGACCCTCAAGACCTTGTTCACCCCAGGTGCGTTATCTCCGACAGCGAACCCGAGTTCCGGGAGTCAGAGCACTACTTCTTGAAACTCTCCGCCTTTGAGCAGCCACTGTTGGAATGGGTGAACAAGCAGACCCATTGGCGTCCCAACGTACTGAACTTCACTCGTCGGTTCCTGGAGGGCGGTCTCAAAGACCGGGCCATCACCCGGGATCTCACTTGGGGCGTGCCCATCCCCCTGGAAGGCTATGACGACAAGCGCATCTACGTGTGGTTCGAGGCGGTAACCGGCTATCTGTCGGCGGCCGTGGAATGGGCCAAGCAAAACGGCGATGGCAAGGACTGGGAAGCCTTTTGGAAGGACCCGGACACCAAGTCCTACTACTTCATCGGCAAAGACAACATCCCGTTCCATACCATCATATGGCCGGCGATGCTGATGGCCTACGGGGGCCTCAACCTTCCCTACGACGTGCCGGCCAACGAGTTCCTCAGCCTGGAGGACCGGAAGTTCTCCACCAGCGAGAACTGGGCGGTCTGGCTGCCGGACTACTTGTCTCGATACGAGCCTGATCCGCTGCGGTATCTGCTGTCTATCAACATGCCGGAATCGGGTGACACCAACTTCTCTTGGGCCGAGTACGTTCGCCGCAACAACGATGAACTGGTTGCGACGTTCGGCAACCTGGTCAACAGAGTGCTCTCCTTCACCTACAAGAATTTCGAGGGCAATGTGCCGCCCGCCGGACCGTTGGGCGCTTTGGAACAAGAATTGCTCCAAAGCGCCCGCGAGGTTATGACGGGCGTCGACCAGGATCTGCACGATTGCCACTTCAAAGCGGCCATCGCCAGAGCGTTTTCCCTAGCCCAGCAAGTGAACCGGTATCTGGATACCAGGGCCCCGTGGCGTTCCATCAAGACCGATCGGAATGAGGCGGCGGCCACGCTTCATACTGCCATCAAGGTAATTAACTGCCTCAAGATGCTGCTGTATCCCTTCCTGCCATTCAGTGCCCAGCGCATCCACGGATACCTGGGACTGGACGGTACGGTTGAGAACCTATCCTGGGACTTCGATCAGTTGATCGATGCGATAGAGGCGGGCAACCCACTTCGTGAGCCCAGCCCCCTGTACACCAAACTAGATCCCCAGGTGGTGGACGACGAAGTCCAACGGCTGGGCGCCAGCGTGGCTTAGGGGGTAGGGTGCTCCAAGGCCTGGACGAAAAAACGGCGTCTATCTACGCCCCGATCCGCCAGCAGCTAAGTCTGGTGGAGGAGCGGCTGGCAAGTCTGCGAGATACCACTCCTGACTATCTGGAGCCGCTGCTGGACCACGTTCTCGATTCGGGCGGCAAGCGGATCAGGTCCGCCATCACTTTACTGTCGGCCGGCTTCTACTCCCAAGACGCGGAACACCCCGTTATCATGGCGGCGGCGGTGGAGTTGCTGCACTTGGCCACGCTGATCCACGACGATACGGTTGATGACTCGGATATGCGCCGGGGCCGCCCAACGGTTAGCAGTCTTTGGGGCAAGCACGTGGCGGTTCTCTTCGGCGACTTCTTGTTCGCTACTTCGGCAACCTTTGTTTGCGACACTCACAACGTCCGGGTGATACGCCGATTCTCCGAAACAATCATGGAACTGGCCAGCGGTGAGATGGCGGAATACTTCAACGTATTCAATCTGGAGCAAGCCCAGGAACGCTACCAAGACCGCATCTACCGAAAAACCGCTTCCCTGTTCCGCACCGCCGGTGAAACCGGATCCATCTTGGGCGGAGCGGAGGAACCTCAGGTTCAAGCCTTGTGCGACTACGGCTATAACATCGGCATGGCCTTCCAGATGGTGGACGACATGCTGGACGTTCAAGGCGACCCATCTACGCTGGGAAAGCCCGTTGGCACCGATCTGTGTCAGGGAATATTAACCCTACCGACCATCATGCTGATGGAGAAGTATCCCGACGATAACCCGGTAAAGGCGCTATTCAACGACCGGGACGAAGACGGCCACGTGCGCCTGGCCCTGGAAATGATTAACAATTCGAGCATCATCGGCGACTGCTACACCGTAATCAGGGGCTTCTGCGACAAGGCGACTCAGTCGCTGGACATCACGCCCGAATGCGACGCTAAACGCTCCCTACTAGCCCTCCCCGAATACATCCGCGACCGCAGCCGGTAACCCGGCTTCGTCTCCTACTCTGACAGTCCTAGTTCAGGATCAAAAACAAGATCCCTTCTCCCTGGATAGGGCTTCGCCTTAAAAGCCCCGTCGACAATGTCACCCTGAGCGTAGCGAAGGGTCTGGGGTGGGCGGTCGAAGTTCGCGCCGCAGAATCCTCCACAGATTCTTCGGCCTGGGGGCCTTAGAGTGACAGTTTGGGGCTAAGCCCCTCGACGGGGGAAGGTAAGGATGGGGGTGCTGTGCTCCGCCATAAAAATAGACTCGGCGTGGCAGCACTCTAACTGCGCCCTAGCCTGTGTCCCTACCCCCCGCCCTCCCAAACCACCTCTCCGCCCAAGATGGTTGTCATTGCCCTAATCTCTTTTAGCTGTTCCGGTTCCACCGTCATGGAATCTGTGTCTAGAAGAACCATGTCGGCCATCATGCCGGGTCGGATGGTTCCTTTCTGATCTCCGGTCCCATCTGCGATGGCTCCCGCGGCGGTGTACATCCTCAATGCTTCGGCAACCGATATTGCCTGCTGTTGGGAAGCCTCCGGCGGTAGTAAACTGCCGGTGCTGGTTTTCCGGGTGACGGCGTTATAGATCGCTGGCCAGGGGTTGGGGTCTATGACGGGGGCGTCGGACCCGAATGCCAGCGGAACTCCGGCGTTTGCCAACGCGCCAACTGGGTATAGGTTGGGAAGCATCGAGGCGTCGACCCGTTTCAAATAGTTGTCTCCATTCCAGTAAACGAAGCCGGGCTGGGTAACGACCATGCATCCGGACCTGGCTATCTCCGCCACAAGTTCAGGAGGACATTCGGCGCAATGCTCGATGCGATCTAGGCGTTGGATGTCGCTGGTTGGTTCCGGACTGGCGAGGGGCGCTGCGTTGGTCAGCGCCTTAATGGCGGATTCAATCGCCTCTTGTTCGATGGCGTGAATCGCTACGGGAAATCCCGCACGGTGGGCGTTGTCTACAAGCTCGGTCAACGCCTCCAGGTTTGGTTCCAACGCGCCCGTGCTCAGGGTCAGCATAATCTTGGCGTGCCCCAACCTCAGTTGGTCGTCGCCAGCGCCCCAGGTGAGCCCAGCGGACTGAAATTCCTCCAGATGGGAAGCCCCGGCAAACATCGTCACCCGGCATTGTAATGCGCCCGACGACTGAAGTTCCTGAAATATCTGCCACCGCTCAAGTCCGTTGTCGGGGCCTGCATCCTGCACAGAGGTGATTCCGTAGCCCAGGAGCGTGTTGTTCAGTTGGTGAACATAATCTTGGAAAGCGGCTTGGTCGCGTGACGTGCCAAGGCGTTGGCGAAGGTACCCGGCCATCTCGAACAGGAGTCCTGTAAGTTCTCCCGTGGCGTTATCCCGGTCAATCACGCCTTCCACCGGGTCTGGAGTGGAGGCGTCTATGCCTACTAGGTTCAGGGCGAGGCTGTTCAGCACCGTGGCGTGGCCGCTGCGGTGGTCCAAGCGGACGGGATGGTTGGGGGCGGCGCGGTCTAGGTCCCAGCGGGTGGGGTGCCGTTTCTCTAAGAAGGATAGGTCATCGTAGCCGAAGCCTCGGATCCAGCGGCCGGTCTGGGTGGTTTCCGCCCGGTGCCGAACCACGTCTTCCAAGTCTTGGATAGAAGAGACGGTTTTGGGGCTGCAGTCGATGCCTTGGAGAGATGCGGCTTGGGCCAGTACGTGGCAGTGGGAATCCACGAATCCTGGTATCAGGGTCTTGCCGCCGCAGTTGATAGTCCGGGTGGCCGGACCGGCAAGGGAGGCGATGTCTTTGGATGAGCCGATGGCGGCGATGGTGCTACCACGGACCGCCACGGCTTGGGCGCTGGCCCGGAGAGGGTCCAAAGTCAGCACCCGGGCATTAATCAGAATCAGGCTAGGAGGGCCGGTTCCTTCTTGTTGACCTGATGAAGGCGCCAGATTTCGCATCGAACCGGCCCGCCTGAGCATTAGCGAGAGCTAGCTGGTTTCCAGCAGCCGGGCCTGCTCCATCTGCTCCAGCAACGCAGGAACCGGGTCTTTGTCCTGGAACACGTCGGCGTTGCCGTGGTCGGGGGAGTGACCGGTGGGGTTGATGATCCAGACGGAAGCTTCTAAAGCGATCCCGTTAGGGTCGGTGAAATATATGGAGTGGATAATCTTGTGGTCCACTACATGGGTAACATCCACACCGGCGGCGGCCAATTTGGCTTGGAGTTCCAGCAGCGCCTCTTCACTCTCCACGTCGAAAGAGACGTGGTCGAACTGTAGTTGGCCTTTGGCGGGCTGTCCCGCGGGCTTGTGGAATTCTTCCACCATGCCCCGCCACTCGAAGAAGGCCAGCGTGTTGTTGGGGCCAATCTCGAAGAAGTAATGCCTGTAAGGATAGCCGCCGGGGGTATTTCCTACCGCCGCCACCAAGGGCATGCCCATCACGTCCCGGTAGAACCGGACGGTCTTTTCCATGTCGTTGGTTACCATGGCCAAGTGGTTTATTCCGCCGAATTTCATTTTCATTTCCTCTCTTCGATTGGGTCGTCCCAGTATATCACCAGATGTTCGGGCCTTTTGGGATTTATATCAGACTCAAGTCATTGGCCTGGTCCTCTACGATGGTCTGTTTGCCTGCCATTAGTTGTCTTGTCAACTATTGTTTCGCCGGTCGATATTACTTAGAATTAATCCATGATAGAAGTACCCAGCGAAGTGCAGATGTTAGCATGGCGGTCATTTCTGGAATGCCACTCGGCGGTCATCAAAGCCTTGGAAAGCGAGTTGATGGAAGACCAGGGGTTGTCGTTAACCTGGTACGATGTTTTGATCCACTTGTCCGAGGCTTCTGAGTCCCGGTTGCAGCATCAAGCACTGGCCGGGTCTCTGTTGTTGAGCCGCAGTGGCGTTACCCGATTGGTGGACCGGATGGCCAAGGCCGGACTTGTCCGCCGGGAAGCCTCTCCTGAAGATCGCCGGGCATCCTACGTGGTGATGACCCCTCAGGGCCGGGATGCCTTGGACCGGGCGTCGCCAGGGCACGTTCGTGGCATCGTTCAGCATTTCACCCGGTATCTTGATTCCGAAGATGCTTCCGCCCTGCAAAAGTTTTTCTCCAGGGTGTTGCAAGGGGAGCCGAAAAAGGGGCGTCAGATTGGAGACTAAGACTCGGTCCACCCAGCGGGATATCCGGGGATGCCCTTGAAAGCAATTGTCTTCGATTGGGACCTAACCCTGTGGAATAGTTGGGACCTTCATCTTCAACTCATGCAAAGCACCGCCGACGCACTGGGTCTGCCCCAGCCGACTGCCGCCCAGGTTGCCCAGCAATACCACCGGCCCTTTTTCCGGCACCTTACCTGGTTCTTCGGCGACGATGAACAGCGACTGGTCGACACCTACATGGCGTTTTACCATGAAAACGTTATCACCGTGGGGCATCTTTATTCAGGCGTCCTGAAGACTCTGGAAGCGCTGAAGGACCGGGGCTACCAGATAGCCATCTTCTCAGATAAGCGAAAGCAATTCGGCGACCTTGAGATTGGGTATGCGGGAATCGGCCATCTGTTGGATTACACCTTGTTCCTGGTGGACGGCAGACCTTACAAGCCTGATCCCCACGGACTGCTTCATGTTCTGGAAGCCCTGGGTGCAGAGAAGAACCAGGCCGTTTACGTCGGAGATGGGAGCCACGATCTGGATTGCGCTCGCCGGGCTGGAATAGCCAGCGGTGCTGCTCTCTGGGGATCGTTGGACCCGGAGGATCTGCTGAATGGCCGGCCGGACCATAGCTGGGAAACCGTCGAACAGGTGCTGGAAAGCCTATCTTGAAGTCGTCATGACACCAAGTCAATCGAACTACGGGAGACTGCGTGGCGTCAGATACTAGCTCCGGTACCAACTCCGGCCCCGGCCCCACATCCCAGGCAGGCTACCGTGCCGAGTTCTCCAAACACCGGAAGCGGATAGCTGTCGCGGCGGTGGTCCTGATGGCGCTGCTGGGTGTGCTGTCCATACTGCTGGACTGGAGAGAGGTGCGGGCCGTCGTAGGCCAGGCGGCTTGGACGCCGGTTCTCGCATCACTGGGTATCACTGCTGTCTCCTACTTGACCCTCAGCTACAGCTTCGCGTTGGTTAACCGGGTTTTCCGAATCGATTTAGATTTGAGGACACTATGCGGAATCGGTTTTGTGTCGTCGGCGATGATTGCGACCTTGGGTGGGGTGGCCGGGCATTCGCTACGGCTCTTGCTGCTGACTCGCCGTGGCGAGGCAGCCGGTGATGTGATGGCCCCCTCCCTGTTTCACGGGTATCTGGAAAGCCTGATATTCTTCGCGCTGATACCGGCGGGCCTGGCCTATCTGGC
>CEVM01123605.1_pt1 | contig 12595 bp, 14 predicted proteins | sample 531481 | NCBI WGS metagenome assembly CEVM01 (sample SAMEA2623649, study PRJEB7988) | marine metagenome | biome: marine biome (ENVO:00000447); feature: mesopelagic zone (ENVO:00000213) & marine oxygen minimum zone (ENVO:01000065); material: "saline water (ENVO:00002010), including plankton...
TCGACGGCTGCGCTGACCACGATGTCGGCGGGCTGCAGTTCCAGGGCGCTCGCGGAGTCCATCGGGCTCGCCGCCATCATCATCCGGGGCGACGGGCCGGATGCCGCAGCCGGCGATCCGCCACCGAGCAGGCCCACGTCTGCCACTTCGACGGCAGTGACCTCGGCAAGTCCGAGGGCGGCGGCATAGGCGGTCGCTCGGGTCATCGCGACACGGACAGCCTGGGCGGCGACATCAGCCTCGACGGCCTTGCGGGTCGCGTCGGTGAGCATCCACTGCACCCCATCGATCTGGATCGTGTCGAGCTCGGCGATCTCACCGAGCCATCCCGAGAGCGCATCGAGATCGGCGAATGTGGCCGACACGTCGAGCGAAGCATGGTGAACGAGCGGCAGCTGCTTGCCTTCGGAGTTCCACGGGCGCTCGGAGCGGACGGCCAGCCGACCGGTGGACCACTCGCGGATCTCGCCCGCATCCTGTCGGGCGGTCAGCGCGGCGCGCAGCATGCTGGCGGCATCCGTCGCTCTGCCCATGACGTCGGTTCGTTCGCCGCCCTCGGTCCTGATCGTGAGCCGTGCCACAGCCTCTTCGGGAGCGACCCGGGTCTCGTGTTCGCCGCGGACGGTGATGATGACATCGCGCATGAGTGCGACTCTACGTCGTGCGGCTGAGGCCGGGGAATGCGCGGGGTGCGGCATCCGTTGTATCCTGTAACGCTCGGGTGCTTTGCATCTGCGAACCTTCGAAACTCCACAGTGTGACAGCGGCCCTTCGCAAGAAGGACTCACGGGGATGATCGGTTTCGACATCGTCTGCGAATTCGCGAGAAGCGGGCCGAGGATGCGGGGTTATCTCGTAAACGCCCCCTGCAAACAAATAACTGCCAATAAGAAGCAGTCTGACTTCGCCCTCGCTGCCTGAGCAGCGAGCCCGAGTCCGTTAGCCCGTAGGCGATCCCGCTACGGTTCCTAGCGTCATCTAAGGGATCTTGCTGCGTGACGGCGCCTGGACGTCACGCGGGACTTCTCCCAGGCTGGGCTTGTCGACTTAGGTGTCTGTGACAAAGGTCGGAGCCGAGCAGAACGCTTTCACAGAATGCGCCCGGAGAAGGCGCGATGACCCAGCGATGGACGGGGGTTCGATTCCCCCCATCTCCACTGCCGCTGTCACGGAGTTGAAGCCCCGCGATCCCTTACGAGAGTAGGGATCGCGGGGCTTTTCTTCGCCCGTGGATGAGCGGCGCGATACCGAGTCGCCCACAAATCGCCCACAAGCTTCTGGCGCATATAGGTCGAAAAGCGTGTCCGAAAGCCGCTAGTTGCAGTTCATGCGCCGTCGGTCGTTGAGCGAGCGCAGCGAGACGAAACGCCCCGTCAGGTCTCCCAGAGCCGCGCGACGTTCGCGTTGAGCCCACCCTGATTCATCCGTTCGGCCACGTCGGCGAGGTCGTCGTCGAAGAGGTCGGCGTAGGTGTCGAGCGTCATCGCCGCCGACTTGTGTCCCAGCATCCGCTGCACGGCCTTGACGTTCGCACCCGACGAGATCGCGAGGCTCGCGGCGGTGTGACGCAGGTCGTGCGGAGTCAGCCGCTCGATGTCGGCGAGGTCGAGCGCCGTGGTGAACCACGAGTTCACGCCGTGCTGCGTCTTCGCGCGGCGCAGATGCTTGCCCTGCAGATCGGTGAAGACCAGATCGTCGGCGCGCTTGCCGCGACACAGCTGCTCCAGCGGCTCTTCCAGGAAGGCCGGGAATGGCACCAGCCGGCGCTCCCAGTTCTTCGGTGTGCCGAGCACGATCTTGCCTTCGACCTCGACCGCCGCTCGCTGCACCTGAATTCGGTGTCTCGGGAAGATGATGTCGCTCACGTGCATGCCGATCGCTTCGCTCCACCGGAGGCCGCAGTACGAGAGCAGAAGGATCAGCGTCCTATGCGTGTCGTTGTTGGTCGCCTCGGCGAGGCGAACGACCTCGCTGTGGGTCAGGTAGCGACGCGGCTTCTGGGACTGTTTCGGGGGCAGATTCTGAGCGCCGCGAGCGACGTTTCGAGGGATGCGTCCGTCGCGCACAGCTGTGTCAAGGATGCCGGCGAGCACGCCGAGCGCGCGATAGACGACGCTTGCAGACCGGGGGCTTGCGCCGGCCTTCGCGCTCTTCGTCCGCGTCGTCGTCGCGGTGCCCTCCGACAGCTCTCGGATCCATTGCTCCACGTGCGACGCGCGAATGTCTCCGATCCGAACGTCGCCCCAGCGGGGGAGGACATACACCCGCCACGACGTGTTCAAGGAGCTGAACGAGGAAGCCTTGAGTGCGTGCTTCTTGTTGCGCAGCCACTCGACGCCCAGCGCTCCGACAGTGATACGCGCCTCACCGGGGTCGGTATAGGAGCCGTTCGAGCGCGAGACCTCGGTGTGCGCGAGGTAGAGCTCGGCGTCCTTCTTGGTGCGGAAGCCCTTCTTCTCGACCTGCTTCTGCTGGTCATCGCGCCAGCGCACGCGGTAGCGCTTGCCCGCCGCGATCTCGTACGCCGTGATGCTTCCCATGGGTGACCTCGGGGTCAGGGTAGCGCCGACCGCGGACGCTGGCGGGTGCGCTCGAGCTGCACCAGCGTGTCTTGCGGACAACTGTCGGTATTTGCATGATGGGCGACCGGTGACCTCGGGTAGTGCCCGGAAGAGGTGGGTGGGGTACGGCCAGGATGGTGCACGATTGAGGCTCCGTCGTGCGCGCTCGGATCGGCGTCGGAGAGGGCGCGTTGGGAGCACCGCAGAGGGCTCAGGTGGCCGATGCTCCGTTGCGGTGTTGTGTGGAGAGAGTCTCGTACATCCTCCCGGCGACGATCGCGGCGACGACCGCGGAGATCGCTGCGGCGACCCACAGCGCGGCCTGCAGGCCGAGGAGGTCGGCGACGATTCCGCCGATGATTGCGCCGACGGCGTAGCCGAGGTCCCGCCAGACGCGGTAGACCCCGACGGCACGTGCACGCCAGGTGGGGTGGGCGACGTCTCCGACGACGGCGAGGAGGGTGGGGTAGACATCGCGGTGCCCAGGCCGAGAAGGATCGTCCCGGTCGCCCAGACGGTGAGGCTGCTGCCGGCGCCGATGATGACCAGGGCGATGGCCTGGAGGGCCATGCCGCCGGTGACGAGGTGCTTGCGGCCGATGCGGTCCGACAGGGCTCCGGTGAACAGCTGCCCGATGCCCCACACGCCCGGGTACAGCGCGAACAGGATCGCGATCTGCGCGGTGGGGAGGTCGCGGGTGGCGAACAGCAGGGGGAACAGTCCCCATGAGGGGCCGAAGTTCAGGTTGTTCACGAGCCCGGCGAGGCTGGCCGAGGCGAGCGCGGGTTCGCCGATGCTCGCGAGGAACCAGGTCCGCCGGTGCGTCAGGCCGGCGTCCTGGCTGGGCCGGGTGGTGGCGGGTGTGAGTTGTGCGGCCTCGGCGTGGGCGTGTCCGTGGGTTTCCCGTACGAAGATGCCGGTGATGATGAGCGCGAGGGCGGTGTAGGCGATGCCGAGCAGGAACGGTGCGGGGCGCAGCCCGTATTCGGTGGCGAGGTACCCGGCCAGGAGGGATGAGACGGCGACGGCGCCGTAGCCGGCGGCTTCGTTCAGTCCCATCGCGAGACCGCGCTGGCGGGGGCCGACGAGGTCGATCTTCATGACCACGGTCGCGTGGACCAGGTCAGGCCCTGGCTCACCCCGAGGAGCGCGTTCGCGGCGACGACCCATCCCCAGTCGGGTGCCCAGATCAGCATCAGCGGGACGGGCACTGCGACGAGCCACCCGGCCAGGAGCACCGGTTTGCGTCCGAATCTGTCCGAGAGGGTGCCGGCGAACCAGTTCGAGATCGCCTTGGTGACTCCGAACACGGCGACGTAGCTGAGCACCATGGTGTATCCGGTGATCCCGAACACGTCGCGCGCGAGCAACGGCAGGACGGTCTGCTCTTGACCGACCATGCCCCCGACGAGTGCGTTCACGGCGACGAGCAGCGCGAACTGCGGAGCGTTCTCCCGCAATCCGAGGCGCGGCGGCGGCGTAGCGGCGGTCATGCGATTCGTCGCGGCACTCGTCTGCCCGCGGGCTTCCCGCTGGGTGCTCGGCGCGCGGAGTCCGCCATGATGGGCGAGCAGTCAGCTGCGGAGCGGGATGCGGCGGGGGAGGCGCCTGTTGTGCGGGGAGGCTGGGCGTAGTCGAACAAGGGGGGCCTCGTGGGTTGCTTCTGAGGGGTGGTCTCGAGTCGCAGTCGGGTCGTCAGGACTGTTGCGACAGCGAGGTGGTGGCAAGCTCGCTGAGGACCTCGTCGGGGGTGATGTCGCCGCTGATCCGAACCCTGCGGCGTCCGGGTTCGTCGTGCAGTTCCACATTGGTGATGCGCGAGACGAAGGTGTCGCCGCACCCGCACGCGCCGACGTTGCACGAGGCCACGAACGCGTCCAGTACCTCCAGCGGTGTCTCACGGGGGAGGAGCAGGTCGACGCCTCCGTCGACGGTGAGAGCAGTCGGCGAGATCTGGGCGGTCATCGGATGGTTCCCTTTCGGCTGGTGTTCGGGGTCGGCGGTGGGGGAGATCGAGATCACTCGGCTGGCTCGCCGCCGGCCAGACCTTGGAGGACGTCAAGAGCGTCGCGGATGCCCTCGGTCGCGAGGCAGTAGTAGACGTAGCCGCCGCGCCGCTCCCCGACCACGAGACCGCGGTCGCGCAGGATGCGCAGGTGGTGAGACACGGTCGGCTGGCGTTCCCCGGTGGCCTCGACGATCGCGGTGACCGGCACGCACACGCCGTCCAAGGCGGTCAGGATCCGCAACCGGGTCGCGTCGCCCAGGGTGCGCAGGAACTCGGCCAGGGCGGACGCCTGGCCCGCCGCCATCGGCTCGTTCCCGCGAACGGGCGTCGTCTTCATCGTCACAGTGTGCTCCTCAAGGGCATATGTATATCTACCTATCTAGATATACCCACATCGTGGGTGGGATGCGGCAATGGCTGTTTCCGTCGACAACAGGCACTGACTCGGATCCGCCCAGTCGCGCCTCTTTATACCCCATACCCCTAGCGGGTATATTGGATGGTGCGACGGAGGTGCGGGATGGCACACGGATATTCGGGCGACAAGCAGGCGCTGCTGATGAGGTTGCGTCGGGCCGAGGGCCAGGTGCGCGGGATCGCGCGAATGGTCGACGAGGAGGCCTACTGTATCGACGTCCTCACCCAGGTCTCCGCGGTCACGAAGGCGTTGGAGTCGGTTGCGCTGACTCTGCTGGAAGACCACCTCGGACATTGCGTCGCGGAAGCCGTCGGCGAAGGCGGGCCGGTCGCGCAGGAGAAGCTGCGTGAGGCGAACGCGGCCATCGCGCGCCTGGTGCGCTCATAGAAGCGCGCATTTCACATTCACTCAACGCTCGCGAAGGGAGCACATCATGGCCGGACAGGGATTGCGGGACCTCGGACTGCGGTCGACCAACGGTGGCGGCTGCGCGTGCTGCAGCCCCACCTCCCACAGCACTGCGACCAAGGACGCGGCCGCCCTCGTTGCGGAGCCGATCGAGGGCGACGAGGTGTCGGCTCAGTTCCTGGTCGAGGGCATGACCTGCTCGCACTGCGTGCGCAGCGTCACCGAGGAGGTGTCCGCGATCGATGGTGTCTCCGGTGTCGACGTCGATCTGAAGGCGGGCGGCGTATCGACGGTGACCGTGACCAGCACGGCGCCGGTGGATGCGGTGCAGGTGCGGCATGCGGTCGAGGAGGCCGGGTACAGCCTTGCGTCCACGTCATGAGCACGGGTCGGTGATGCGGTCTCCACAGCAACGGGGTGACTCCGCGGGCTGTTCAGTGATGGCGACCACGGGCTGACTCGACGAACGGCGCTCCCCCCGGGATCTTTGCCTGAGGGGAGCGCCGTTGCCGTCTGCGTGGTGATTCGCCGGGTGGCGTCAGCGGCCGAGGATCGTGCGGGCGCTGTTCGCCGGGGTGAGGTCGAGGCTCCGCAGCAGCTGCGCGTTGAGGGCGACCACCACCGTGGACAGCGACATCAGGATCGCCCCGACGGACACGGGGAGGACGAATCCGATGGGAGCGAGGACGCCGGCGGCGAGGGGCACGGAGATGAGGTTGTAGCCGGCCGCCCACCACAGGTTCTGCTTCATCTTCCGGTAGCTCGCTCGGGACAGCTCGATCACCGACAGCACGGACCGGGGATCGTCGCTGGCGAGGATCACGCCCGCGGAGGCGATGGCGACGTCGGTGCCGGCGCCGATCGCGATGCCGACGTCCGCTCGGGCGAGGGCGGGCGCGTCGTTGACGCCGTCTCCGACCATCGCGACGCGCTTGCCTTCGGCCTGCAGCTCGGCGATCTTGGCGGACTTGTCCTCGGGGCGCACGCGCGCGAACACCCGGTCGATGCAGAGGTCCTCGCCGACCGCGTGGGCGACGGCTTCGGCGTCGCCGGTGATCATCACGACCTCGATGCCGAGGGCATGGAGCGCGTCGACGGCATCGCGCGACTCGGGACGGACCTCGTCGGCGAGCTTGAGGCCGCCGATGGCCCGACCGTCTCGGACGACGTGGAGGATGATCGCGCCTTCCGCTCGCCACGCGTCGGCATCCTCGATCTCGTTGAGGCCGAGCTCTTCGAGGAGAGCGGGGCCGCCGACGCGGACTTCATGGTTCTCGACGGTCGCGGTCACCCCGACCGCGGGGGACGAGGTGAAGCCGGCAGCGGACGGGATGGTCAGATCCTTCTCGCGGGCAGCTCGCACGATGGCCTTGGCGAGGGGGTGTTCGCTGTCGGCTTCGGTGGCGGCCGCGAGTGCCAGAACGGTCTCGGCGGAGTCGGAATCGGCGGTGGAGATGCCGGTGACGGTCGGCTCGCCCTTGGTGAGGGTGCCGGTCTTGTCGAACAGGACCGCGTCGATGGTCCGCATGCTCTCCAGGGCGAGGCGGTCCTTGACGAGAACACCGCCGCGGGCCGCGCGCTCGGTGGCGATCGACACGACCAGGGGGATGGCCAGACCCCGCGCGTGGGGGCACGCGATCACCAGCACGGTGATCGTCCGGATCACCGCGGTGTCCGGGTCTCCGACGAGCGTCCAGACGAGCGCGGTGAGTGCGGCGGCACCCAGCGCGAACCAGAACAGCCAGCCGGCGGCGCGGTCGGCGATCCGCTGCGCCCTCGAGGTCGAGTTCTGCGCGTCGGCGACCAACCGCTGGATGCCGGCGAGGGTGGTGTCATCGCCCGTAGCGGTGACCTCGACCCGCAAGCCTGAATCTGTTGCGACGGTTCCGGCGGTCACCGTGTCGCCCGCGGTCCGGCTGACGGGGCGGGATTCGCCGGTGACCAATGGATTCGTCCATGTCGGCGCGGCCCTCCACGACCCTGCCGTCCGCGGGGACGCTGCCGCCGGGGCGGACGACGACCACATCGCCGAGTCGGAGGTCGGCGGGGGAGACGGTGACGACCTGGGCGCCTTCGACGCGTTCCGCTTCGTCGGGCAGGAGCGCGGCGAGGGAGTCCAGTGCGGAGGTGGTCTGCGCGAGGGACCGCATCTCGATCCAGTGGCCGAGCAGCATGATCACGATCAGCAGCGCGAGCTCCCACCAGAACTCGAGCTCACGGTGGAGGAGTCCGAGGGTGGCGCCCCAGGATGCGAAGAATGCGACGGTGATCGCGAGACCGATGAGGAGCATCATCGCGGGTTTGCGGGCTCGGAGTTCGCTGACCGCGCCGCTGAGGAACGGCCAGCCGCCCCAGAAGTACATCACGGTGCCCAGCACGGGAGAGATCAGCTGTGCTCCGGGGAACGAGGGAACCGAGTAGCCCAGGACCATCCCGAACATGCCGGAGAACGCCACGACCGGGACGGCGAGGATCAGGTTGATCCAGAACAGCCGCCGGAACTGGGCGACATGATGTGCGCCATGTCCGGCGTGCCCGCCATGGCCCGCATGCTCCCCGTGGTCGGCGTGGCTGTCATGACCGGCATGCTCCCCGTGGCTGTCATGTGCACCGTGGTCGGCGTGCGCGTCGTGGTCGGCGTGCGCACCGTGGTCGGCGTGCGCCTCATGGCCGCCGTGTCGGGCGTGCTCGTCGTGGACGGCCGCGTCGGTCGGCTTGGCCGCCGGGTCTGGGTGGTCGGTGGTGGTGCGCGCGTGGTGGTGGTGCGCGTGTGGGTCGATCATGGTGTGCTCCCTCGCTGTGGAGTGGGATGGGTGATGCCCACTCGTCCCTCACAAGACTTGCTCACCCCAACCACGATACCCCCTAGGGGTATTCCCTCGGGAGGGGATCCACGTCGGGTGCGGGGACTGCTGTGTCGTCAGATGGGGAGGGGGACGCTCAAGAACACGCCTTGCAGGTTCGACATCAGCGCGGTCCACAGGCCCGTGACCATGAGCGTGCCGAGCGCGATGAGGAGTGTTCCGCCGATGATGTTGATCAGGCGGATGTGGCGGCGCATCACTCCGACGGATCGGGTCGCCCAGCCGAATCCGAAGGTGAGGAGGATGAACGGGATGCCGAGACCGAGCGAGTATGCGAGGCCGAGGAGCGCGCCGCGTGCAGCGGATGCCTGATCGAAGGACATCCCGAGGATGACGGCGAGGGTGGGGCCGATGCAGGGTGTCCAACCTATGCCGAGAGCGATGCCCAGCAGGGGGGCTCCCGCCAATCCGATCCTTCCGCGCACGCGTGGCCGCATGGTGCGTTGCGCGAACCGGAGGCCGCCGATGAAGACCACGCCCATGATGATGATGAACGCGCCGAGGACGCGGGTGATCGGGTCGGCGTATTCCAGGAGGAGCCTTCCGGCGGTGCCGCCGAGCATAGCCACGCTGATGAACACGACGGTGAATCCGGCGATGAACAGCACCACGCCGATCACGACACGGTGCCGACCGGTCGTGAGAGCCGCGGTCGGAGTCGGAGCGGCGGATACCGGGGCGGCCGCGGTCGGGCCGTGGCACTCCGCGTCGCTGGTGCTGTCCGGCTCGTCGAGGTGTGCTCGAGGCGCGGGTGTGTGTGTCGTGCGGGGTGCTGCGGCGGCGCCGATGTAGCCGAGGTAGCCGGGCACCAGGGGAAGGACGCAGGGGGAGAGGAACGATACCAGCCCGGCGAGCACGGCGATCGGGATGGCGACGAGCAGGGACCCGCCGGCGACGGCGTCGACGAGGCTCACGATTCGTCCAGAGTCTCGGAGATGATCGTCTTGAGGACCGAGGCGCTGCTGAGCTGGCCGATGACTCGGGCGGCGACCCTGCCCTGCCGGTCCAGCACAATCGTTGTCGGCACGGCGTTCAACGGAGTCCTCTCCGCGAACGCGAGTTTCACGGACGCGTCGACGGTCGCCAGGGCACTGGGGTAGGTGACTCCGTAGGTGTCCGCGAACGCGGTCGCGGCGGCAGCGCCGTCGTAGATGTTCACGCCGAGGAAGGACACGTCTTCGTCTGCGAACGCCTCGTGCGCGGCTTCGAGCTCCGGCGCCTCGACACGGCACGGCGCGCATGCGGCGTACCAGAAGTTCACGACGAGGACATCGCCGGCGTACTCGTCGCTGGTGACGGCGTCGCCGGTGTCGAGCACTCCCTGGAACGTGACGGGTTGACCGCGGTCTGCTGTGGGGATCTCGACGACCCGGAAGCCGTCGGCGGCGATGAACCCCTTGTTGTCGCCCGCCCGGTACTGGTCGGAGAGGGGGTTGTCGGAGCAGGATGCCAACGAAGCTGTGAGGGCGAGCGCCGCGCCGGCCGCGGTGAGGCGCCGCAGTGTCGTCGTTGTGCGTCGGGTCATCGGCCGCTCGTCTCGGTTCGGTGCCGACGGGTGACGACCCATGCCTGTGCGGCGAAGATCACCGCGGCGAGGCCCGCCGCGACGCCGACGGTGAGCAGGTCGGACTGCACCTTGCTGATCGTGAACGCGGCGAGGATCGCGACGTCCAGCACGATGGTGGCGATGGGCAGCCAGCGGTGCGCAATGATCTTGTCGCGCAGGCGACGGAGCACTCCCCATTGCACGGCGATGTCCATCGTGAGGTAGAGGAACACGCCCAGCGCTGCGATACGGCCTAGGTCGAACACCGCGGTGAGGACGATCGCGGCCCCGGCAGTGATCAGCAGGGGCTGGTGGGGCACCCGCGCGGGAAGCGCGGGTGCCTGCTTCATGTCCTGCAGCATCCCGTACAGGCGCGACACGGAGAACAGGCTGGCGAGCAGTCCGGAGAGGGTCGCGATCACCGCGACGGCCACGGTGATGCCGACGCCCCACGCGCCGAACAGCGGGTGGGCTGCTTCGGCGAGGGCGTAGTCGCGGGCATCGATCGCGCCGGATGCTCCGATGCTTGCCCCGACCGACAGGGTGATCAGCAGGTACAGCACCGCGCAGATCGCGATCGAGATCATGATGGACCGGGCGATGTTCCGTTTGGCGTCCTTCAGGTCATCGCCCTGATTGGTGATCGTCGTGAAGCCCTTGTATGCGAGGACACACAGCGCGACGGCAGCCACCACCCCGAGCAAGCCGTCTCCGCTGTCCGAGCCGTCCGAGAAGAACCCCGCGCCGGTGGCGGCTGCGCCGATGAGCCCGGCCGCCGCGAGTACTGCGATCCCGACGATCTTCAGGACAGCGGTGACCAGCGCGGAGCGTTCGACGAGCTGGTTGCTGACGAGGTTGACCACCGCCGCGGCCGCGATCGCGATGACCCCCAGCAGCGGCACCAGCACGACGGAGTCCTGGAGCCCGAAGGGTCGCAGCAGGTAGGTGCCGAAGGTGCGGGCGAGGAGGCTCTCGGCGACCACCATCGACACGTACATGAACAGCGAGAACGACCCCGCGACCACGCCCGGGCCGTAGGCGTCTTTCAGCAGCATGGCGATGCCGCCCGCCGACGGGTTCACGCTCGAGTACCGCGCGTAGGCGTACGAGCTGACACCGGCTACGGCGGCGCCGGCGATGAACGCCACCGGGAACCAGTCGCCGGCGAGTCCGGCGACCTGCCCGACCAGCGCGAAGATGCCCGCGCCGATCATCACCCCGGTGCCCAGCGCCACCGAGCCGACGAGACTGATCTTCGTGTCCTGCTCGCTCACGTGCGCCTCCCGAATCGCAGGCCCCGGATCACTGGTCGCCGCCGAGGAGCCGGAGCCCGCTGTCGTCGGCCACGGCGATCTCTCCCGACGAGGTGAGAGCGATCGCCTGCGCCTGGCCGTCCGCGCTGCCCGCTTCGACCCACGATACGGCGGCGTCCGCGCTCGTCCAGATCGTGCCTTCGACGTCGACTCCGACCAGCGTCGAGTGGTCGGGGGATGCCGACAGTAGATAAAGTGTCGGCGCATCCGGGACGGGCGCGAAGGTGACTGCGCCGTCCACGCTGAACAGAACCCCGCCGGGGGTGGTGGCGTAGACGGTGCCGGTGTCGTCGACGGTGAGCGCGTACGCGGAAATGTTCGCGCCCGCTGCTGTCCAGGTCGAACCGCCGTCTGTGCTGGTCAGAACGGCCGGCTCGTCGGTCGAGAGCCCGTACAGGGTGCCGTCGGGTCCGGCGGTCAGGGCGTGGAAGTCCTTCTCGCTCGTGTACGCGATGGGGGACCAGGTCTGGCCGGCGTCGTCGCTGCGGATGATGCCGAGGTGCGGGGATCCCCACTCTGCGGGGGTGTTCGCGCCGGGGTGGCCGGACGCGACGAAGGCGTCGCCGGTGACGGCGAGCCCCATCGCGTCGAATTCGTACCCGCCGATCGGGTCCCCGATGCCGCCGTCGGCATCGACCGGGAGGAGACCGTCGTGGGTGCCGAGGATCGTGGTGCCGGTTGCCGGGTCGGTGATGATCGCGTGGACGTGGGTGGACAGGGCGGACGAGTGGTCGTCGCCCGCGGTGGTGGTCTGTGCGGTGCAGGCGGTGAGGCTGAGGGTGGCGACAGCGGCAATGGCCACCGCCGCGCGAACGCGGAAGTGCATGAGGGTTCTCTCGATCAAGGTGAAGGGGTGGCGCCGAAACGGCGAAGACCAGGCGAGCCCGACAAGTCGGGCGCACCCCTCACGTGCGACTGATCGAAAGCGCCGTCAGATCCGGCGAGGAGGGGCGCGCACTCGCGCGCATCGCGCCCACAAGTCGGCTGAGGGCCATCGCAGCGACGCCGATGCGCACCTCTCTGGGCAGAGCTCGAACGGCGAGCAGAACGATGAGGATCAGCGCGGTCACGCACATCGCCGCGACATCATGGCTGCCGACCGTCGCACACCCCGCGCAGTCGGCGCTGAGATCGGCCGGCGCCGACAACGGTGCCGACGCGGCCACGGATGCCGACACGGCAGCGGCGTCATGGCCTCCCCCTGTCGAGTCGGCCGCGATCAGCGTCGACGTCGTTTCGGTGTGTGCTGTCGAGGACCCGGTCCACAATGCGTGCATGCCGACCAGCCCGGCCATCAGCAGCGACACCACGATCACGGCGAACCACCGGCGGGAGGCGCTGCCGCCACCCGCTGCGTTCGACCACTCGTTCATCCGCTGCCCCTTCGGCACCCAGCCATCGTAGCCGGGCTCGCCCGGCGGGCGAGCCCGCGACTTGACTCATGTAAAAGGTCCGGGAACGGTGGCGTTTGCCTCAG
>CEVM01045065.1_pt1 | contig 12567 bp, 12 predicted proteins | sample 531481 | NCBI WGS metagenome assembly CEVM01 (sample SAMEA2623649, study PRJEB7988) | marine metagenome | biome: marine biome (ENVO:00000447); feature: mesopelagic zone (ENVO:00000213) & marine oxygen minimum zone (ENVO:01000065); material: "saline water (ENVO:00002010), including plankton...
GACGAACTGCACGCCCACCCAGACGGATCGCTCTACAACATCCTGAACACCGGAACCGGCGCGCGCACGTCTCCTCTCGTAATAGCGATCACCACGGCCGGAGACGATGAACAATCGTTCTGCCACGCCCAACGCGACTATGCCGAGTCGATCCTGCGCGGTCACATCGAGGACGAAACCTTCTTTGGCTTGGTCTTCGCGCTCGACGAGGGCGATGACTGGCGCGACTCGCGCACGTGGGTGAAGGCTAATCCTAATCTGGGCGTGACGATTGACGAAACGGAGCTGGGCGAAGCCATCGCGCAGGCCGAAAAGTCGATCCAGAAACAAAACTCGACGCGACGTCGCCGGCTGAACCAGTGGACACGATCCACCACGAGATATATCGACCTGGCCGCATGGGATAAGTGCGCGGGGGACCGGATGCCGCAGCAGCTGGAGAGTGGACGCGACGGTGCTATCTGCTACGGCGGCCTCGACCTATCCAGCACCGAAGACGTTACGGCATTTGTGGCCGTGTTCCCGCCCCCCGACGAGTCTGGCACATGGGATGTGGTCTGCCGTTTCTGGTTGCCAGAATGGGAGTTGGCAGAGCGCGTCCGCAGTTCGCGAATCCCTTGGGACCAATGGTCAGACGAGGGCTGGCTGTCGCTGACCGAGGGCCGCACGGTGGACTACCACCAGGTCCGCGACGATATTGCGCGGCTGCTGGCACCGTGGTCGCCTGCTGAAATCGGCTTCGACCCCTGGAATGCTTCCGAAACGTCGAAGAAGCTGGGCGAGGATCACGGTTACGAGATGGTCAAAGTGCCCCAGACGTACCCCCACCTATCGGCGCCGACCAAGCTTCTGGAGAAGCTAGTGCTGTCGGAGAAGCTGCGGCACGGCGGTCACCCGATGCTGCGCTGGATGGCCGACAATCTCGAAGTGCGCGAGCAGGAAGGTGCGGTGCGGCCGGTGAAACCCGGCCACAAGATGAGCCATAAGAAGATCGACGGCATGGTGGCGCTGATTATCGCGCTCAACCGTGCCGCTGCCGGCATCGAACCACCCTCACCCAGCGTCTACAGCAGGCGCGGCGTGCGGAGTCTCTAAGAGGGAGAAAAAGCGATGGAATGGCTAGCAGTAGTCTGGGCGTTTGTGGTTGCGAACTGGGACCAACTGTTCCAAATCGTGGGGGTGTTTTCTGTGATCGCCAGCCTCACCCCGTCAAAAGCTGACGATCGCGTTGTGCAGGTAGTGCTTTCAGCAATCGACGTATTGGGGGCCAACTTTTTTAGAGCTTCAAACTCGGCCCAGTGAGGGCGCTTGTCTCCGATGCGCTGATCCTCGCCGGCGCCGGATCGCTGGGCTGGTTTGCCTGGGAGGTTTGGCCGCCGGCTGTGTGGCTCTGGGGCGGGATGGTGACAATGGGTTACGGGATACGATTGGGGGTAGCCGATGCCGCTAGTGCGAGCAATCAGCAGCAGCAGAGCAGCTAGAGAAACTCGCGCGCTGCCAACCACCGCGGCCGGCTGGCGCCAGCTGATGTTCGCCGGGCAGGACACGGCAGCAGGGCGGCCGATCAGCGCCGACACGGCCATGATGCACGCCACCGTCTACGCCTGCGTCCGGTTCCTATCGTTCAATGTCGCGGCCCTTCCGCTCATCCTGTACCGCCGGCAATCCACCGACCCAAAGGAACCAGCACGCGAGCGCGCGACGAATCACCCGCTGTATGAGAAGCTGCACAGCCTCTCGAATCCGCGGCAGACGGCATTTCAGACGATGTCGCTCCTTGTGTCCTCGCTCATGCTGCGCGGAAACGGCGTGAGCTTTATCCAGCGCAACCAGCGCAACGGGGTCCACGGCATCTACCCGCTGCGGTGGGATCAAATCGAAATCCGCCGGCACCGCGAAACGGGCGACCTGATCTATACGTGGTCGCCGCAGGACTCCGCGCCGCAGGACTTTTTGCCAGAGGAGGTTTGGCACGTGCAGGGCCTGGGCGTCGATGGCATCCAGGGGCTGAGCCCGATTGCGCTCATGCGCGAGTCCATCGGCCACGGGCTGGCGCTTCAGGAGTACGGATCTCGCTTCTTCTCCAATTCAGCGAGCCCGAGCGGCGCGCTCGAGGTGCCTGGCGAGATGGGCGACGAAGCCTATCAGCGGCTGCGGCAGAGCATCGAGGAGAAACGCACCGGCCTGAAAAACGCGCACACCGTTTTGTTGTTGGAAGAAGGCGCGAAATGGAATCAGATCGGGATCGCACCAGAGGACGCCCAGTTCCTCGAGTCGCGCAAATTCAACCGGAGTGAGATAGCCAGTTGGTATGGAATACCGCCCCACCTTGTTGGGGATCTCGACCGGTCCAGCTTCTCGAACATTGAGCAGCAGAGCCTAGAATTTGTGATCTATTACCTGCTGCCGTGGTTGGTCAACCTAGAGCAGACGATCACGCGCGACCTGTTGAGCGAGGGCGAGCGCCGGACGATGTTTGCAAAGTTCAACGTCGCCGGCCTGCTGCGCGGAGACTCCGCGGCGCGATCCGCAGCGCAGCGAACGGGGGTGATGGGCGGCTGGCTCAGCAGAAACGAGGTGCGCGAGATGGAAGAACTGAACCCTGTTACCGGACTCGATGACATGATTGTGCCGCTGAACGTCGCGACCATCGACGAAGAGGGAACCATTGTGCAACCGGAGTTTATCGGGAGCCGGCCGGCACCATCGGGAGGACAGAATCTATGAGCAGCAAACAGCGAGCAACGCACGCGCGAGCCACCGCCGGCCTGCGCTTCGCCAGCATGGTGCCCCAGGAAATCCGCGTGGAGGGAGTCGGGACGGTGCGGCGCATCATCGGGCATGCCGCCGTCTGGGATTCAGAAACGAAACTGTTCGACGGGTACCACGAGGTGGTGCGGCGCGGGGCGTTCGCGAAAACCATCCGCGAGTCTGACGTTCTGGGCCTATTCAATCATGATCCGAATATTCCCCTGGGCCGGCTGAGCGCCGGGGACCTGGTGCTTGACGAGGACGAGCGCGGCCTGCGGTACGAGATCGAGATCGACCACGAGGATTCCGACGCGCGGAGCGTGGTCCGTAAGATTCAAACCGGAAAGGTGCGCGGCTCGAGCTTCGGATTCAGGGCGGTGAAGGCGCCCGAGACGGTGCGCGAGGATGGCTCGGTGCTGCGGGAGCTGCGCGAGGTGCAGCTATTCGACGTGTCTCCGGTTGTCTATCCACAGTATGCCGAAACCGATACCCAGCTCCGGGCCTGGCTCGGCTCGCAGGCGGCTGGTAGCGACCCTGGGCTGCTGGTGCAGATCCTCAGGCAGACCGGATTGACGGATGGCGACATACGCGCCACTCTGGCGGCTGGGATCGAAGACGTTGCGGCCTCCGAGCCGCCCCAGCCGGGGCACTCCAGCCACCACGCGATCGATCACATGCAGAGGGCGCTAGAGCTTTCACAGCTGGCGCCCTGAAGGCTCTCGCACGAGCCGGCCGCCTGCGCGGCCACTCCAGACCGCGAGCCCGGGAACTCTCACTGAGGGAGCGCCGAGGCGCGCCCTCCAAGGGGCCGGCCGGAATGGACAAGACCGCACGCCGCACGCAGATTGACGAACTCCGCAGCAAGCAGGAAAACACCATTGGCGAGGCGCGTAGCCTGCTGGAGAAGATCAAGACCGAAGACCGCTCTATCACCACCGACGAGACGCAACGGTGGGAGCAGTTGACCGCCCAGGCCGCCGAGCTGAAATCCGAAATCAGCCGAGAGGTTACGCAGCTGGGCTTGGAGGAGGACTCTTCCCTTCCCCGCCGCCGCGCTCCTAGCGTGGATGTGCGATCCGGCCAGGGCGAGCCGCCGCCGGATGCCGCCACGGCGCTCGGCCTGACCAAGGGCGACCAATCTCGGTACAGCATCATCCGGGCGTGCAGGGCCTATCACAAAGGTTCCTGGGAAACGGCACCCTTTGAACTTGAATGCCACGAGGCTTTAGAGAAGCACCACAACCGCAGCGCAATGGGGTTTTTCGTCCCGACCGAGGCCCTGCTGATCGAGCCCGAACACCACGGGCTGAGCGAGTTTGACGCGCGCCACTATGTGCCGCAGGACGCCGAGTCGCGAGCGGCCATTGGCAAGGTGGCCCCCACGGTCTTTGGCGCGGCCCTGGTGGCGACTGATTTGCTGTCAGGTTCGTTCATCGAGTTGCTGCGAAATCGCACACTTGTGGCGCAAATGGGCGCAACAATTTTGCCCAATTTGGTGGGGGATGTGGATATCCCGCGGCAGAGCGCGGGCGCGGTCGCCACTTGGGTGGCTACCGAAGGCACCGCTGTCGGCGAGGATCAGGTTGAAACCGACACGGTTTCGCTGACCCCGAAGACCGTGGGTGTTTATACCGACATCACCCGGCGCATGCTCAAGCAATCGAGCGTTGGAATTGAGGCGCTTGTCCGGCGTGACATCCAGCTTGCCATCGGCCTGGCGGTAGACCTGGGCGCGATTTCGGGCGATGCCAGCGGGGGCGCCCCCAGAGGCATCATCGAAACTGGCAGTGTCGGTCAGGTGACAACCAGCGGCGACCTGGACTGGGCCAACATTGTCGAATTCGAGACGGACGTGGCCGCAGCCAACGCCGACCGGGGCGCAATGGGGTTCTTGGTCACTGCAGCAATCCGCGGGATCATGAAGACCAAGGAAAAGGCCGGCGACGTTGCCCGCTTCCTGATGGACATGGACGGCACCACGAATAGCTACCGCGTCGAGGTGAGCAACCAAGTTCCCGCCAGTCACATCCTGTTCGGGAATTTCAATGACCTGCTGATCGGAGAATGGGGCGGCCTGGACATGCTGGCAGATCCCTACAGTTTGGGAACGTCGGGCGGCCTGCGCCTCCACGGGTATCAGGACGTGGACGTAGCGGTGCGCCACCCCGCTTCATTCTCGATCGCCACTGACGCCACCGCCTAGGCGCGATGCCACGGGCGGCCCTCCTTGCGAGGGCCGCCCCTGCGCGTTTCACAAACGCAACCGGGGGACACAATGAGCCAGCCGAAAGCGGCACGAGCGTCGAAGAAATATGACCTTATAGTCACGCGCGGGGTACGAGTCGCCAACGCCGAAACCGGCATGCTGGAGTTGGTGACACCGCTTGGCTCGGACGGCCAGCCGAAGGTTGGCGGAAAGCCGATCCGCATATCGGTCACGCGCCGCGACGGCAACCAGATTGTGGCAGCAGGCCGCGGGCACTGGGCCGAGGGCAAGCCGCCGCGCGAAGCGGCGAGCGTCCAGCCGACCGAAACCGCAGCCAAGGCGCCGGCACGCAGCCGCGGGGCCGCCGCGAAGTAGGGGGCCGCTGTGCTGACTTCGCTTCCGCGCGTGAAATCCTACGCAGCGATCACTACCGAGGATTCTGACCCGATCCTTGAGACTCTGATCGGTGCCGTCACGCGCCGGATCCAGACGCACCTGCGGCGGCCCATCGAGCAGGCCAAGGTTCTGGCTGAAACCCACGATCATGCAGGGATCAGCGATCGCCTGCAGTTGCGCCAGTGGCCGATCGCCAGCACCGGCCTGGTGGTGCGGATCGATGACGCGGCGCTGGTTGCGGCAGATTTCGCGGTGGAGTCGCATGAGAGGGGATGGCTCATCTACGCGCCGAGCGGATCACCGGCCGACTGGCCTGGAGGCCGCCGCCACATCGAGGTGGACTACACCCACGGTTACGCGGTGGCCGATATCCCCGACGATATCGTCGAGGCCGCTACCACTCAGGTGGTGTGGCAGTTCAATCGGACGGGACACCGCGGGAGCAGGCTGGGGTCGCGGTCGACCGAACTGGCCGAAGGCGCGACCGCCACGTGGATGGTCGATGCTTGGGCGCCGGAGGTGCTGGCCCAGCTGAAACCGTACCGCCGGCTAGAGGCGTACTAGATGCCCCCGGTAAGTTTCGAGGCCGACCTAACTGGCTCGCGGACGCTGGCCGCTGCGCTGCAGCGTATGAGTAGCCCGGAGGTCACAGCCGCCTGGATGCGGCGCGCTGGGCGCGAACTGCGCGCGGAAATGGAGCTGCACGTTTCTGGACCGCGCCCCCACCGCCTGGATGTTGTGACCGGCGAGCTTCGGCGCAGCTTCGGAATCAAGACCAACGAACTGCCCGAGCGGATCCGCGTGGGCACTCCGCTGTTCTGGGCCGAGTTCCACGAAGTGGGCACTGCGCGCGGTGCGCGGATCCAGCGCAGCCGGCGCGGGCGAGGGATGCGGCGCTATTCCGGCCAGCCGCGACCGTTCGTCCAGCCCTCGCTGGAAATCGTCCTCCGGCGCCTGCCGGGGATCATCGCACAGGAGCAGGCTGCGTATCTGCGCGGTGCGGTGGCCTCCTCGATCAACGTGGACCGGCGCGGGTTTGGCCTAGTGGTCACGGCAGCGTAGCGTGAGCGAGTTTGGTGCGATCATCGAGCGGCTAGAAATCCACTGGCGCACGGCCGACGCGGCGATCCCAGCCGGCACAAACGGATTCGAGCGCGACGTTCGGCTAGCGGCAGACCTGACGGCCGGCGAGCTGCCGCACGTTTTCGCCCACGACCCAAACGAGAGTTCTAGCCGGCTGCCCCTGCGGCAGTCTGATCGGGCCGTTTCCATTCAATTCGACTACTGGACCCGGGGCGCTTCCCAGGAGGCGGTGGCCCTGGTGCTGGATGCGTTTAGGGATCAGGTGGAGGCCGATCCGACCCTGGACGGCATCGTAGAGGACGCCTACGTCAGCACCCGCGCGGTGGTAGACGCTCAGTTTGCGGGCAAGGCCGAGCGCGTGGGTGTGGTGCTGGTAAACACTCAAAAGGTGGCGGATTAGTGGCCACCCTGACAACCGTAACCGCTGCGCTGGTGACGAAAATCGACCTGCTGGTGTCGGATACGTCTAGGGCGACCGGATCCCAGCACCGCGACGATCTAGACCAAGTGCCGGCAGGCGAAACCCGCTACCAGATACGCGGCCAGTACGAGGCCGACGATGGCCGAAACTCCGCGGCCCCAAAAAAGGGCGTCTCGTTTCTAGTCGAGTTCCACCACCATATCGACCTGGCCGGTGGTGACACCGAGCTAACGCACATCACCGGGGATATGGTGACGTTGCAAGCGGCGATGACCGGGGTGGCGTGGTGGAAAACGATTTCCGGCGTGCACGAGGTGCGGTCAGGGCCGGACCTGGCAATAGACCTACGGCGAGCTGGAAACGTGCTTAGTTATGGTGTGGGCGTCGAGCTAGTAATAGATACCTAGAAGGAGAGCGACATGGCAGACGAGTCTTTCCAAATTGGGCTAGCGGTGGGACTTCAAGACGATTTTGACACCATCGACGGGACTATATCGGCGCTTTCTGGATCGCTGGGTGTAACCGATGGAATCGTCCTGGGCGACCGGGAAAGCGGCGATTTTGAGTCGGGGATCAGCGTGCCGAGCTTTGTGCGTGAACGTCGCGAGGTGGCCGACGTGCCTGGCTCATTCACACCGCAGGCCGATACGTTTCTCCGCGCCAATACGGACGGGCTCGAAATCGCCTGGCACGTGAAGGGAAACGGGGCCACCGCCACACCGTCCGCAGACGAAGCGAAACCCGACGCGGGAATTGACGCGCTCCACGAGATGGCTGGTCTGGTGGGCGCCACCGGCACAAACCCGGAATATGACTACACGCCACGCACCAGCTCAACCAGTGGTGGCGCGACGAAGTATGGAACCGTCAAGCTGTGGGTGGGCGACCTGTCCTGGGTGCTGAAATCCTGCACCGTTTCGAGTTTGCGCTTCACGGTGCAACCGTCTGGAATCATCATCGCAACCGCCGCCCTGCAGGTAGGCTCTGTAAACACGTTCGCAGATAGCGTTTCGTTTCCGACTTTCGACTATGGCAACCAGGCCAGCCTATCCGCCAACACCGTCGAGAGCGTAACCACGAGTTGGGGGAGCGCGCGGGGCTGGGAGTCTCTCGAAATCGAGATTGCCAACGCAATCGAGTTCGCGCAGGACTCCGCGGCACCGGACGGCCGCCGTCTGATCCAGACGGGCCGGCGAATCAATACGAGCGCGCGGCTGTTTGTCGCGTCCGGTGATTCAGACTTCGAATATCAAGAGGCCATTCGCACCGATGCCCCCACCGCCGATCTGGCCTTCCAGCTGGGTGCGGCGGCTGGCGCTGGTGACGAAATCAACGCTGTCAACTTCGACATGCGAAATCTGCAAGTTGTCAGCATGAAACCGGCCCCGGTGGGCGAGGTGCTGGTGGCTGAGATTGAAGGTCATTCGACGGCCACGACTGCTGGCGAAGAGGCGAAGTTTACGTACAACTGAGCCGCGGCCGGGGTTCGCACAAATGGCTCGGAAATTTAGCGTAGAGGCTGTCTTAGAGGCGAAGGATCGCGCCTCTAAGGTATGGACGCGTTCAGCCAGCGCAGTCCGAAGGCTGACTGGGTTTTTCGCGCAGTTCGTCGAAGTCAATCTCAGCGCGTTGCCTGCGCTGAGTGGTGTGACCGCGAGCCTGGGCCGAATGAGAATCGCCCTGGTCGCCGGACTTGTGGGCGCAGTGGTAGCCACCACGGCGGCCCTCGTGGCGCTGTTTTCTTCAATGAAAGACGGCGTGGCCGCCTTTGCAGAGCAAGAAAAGGCGGTCAGGAAGCTAGACGCCGCCCTGCGCTCCTCCGGCAGTTACACCGCCGAGGCATCGCGTTCCATTCAGACTTTTGCAAATGAGCTGCAAGGGTCAACCACTGCCACCCAGACCCAGGTGCTGGAGTTGGTGGCGCTCGGTAAATCGTTTGGCGCGACGAACGAGCAAGCCCAGCGACTGGCGGCCACTTCGCTCGACTTCGCAGAGGGCGCAGGGCTAAACGCCACCGAGGCATTGCGCCGGCTGGGCCGTGCCATGCAGGGCAGCGCCGCCGATGTGGCAAACTTCGCCCCCGAAATCCGAAACCTCACGAGAGCGCAGCTGCGGCTAGGCGGCGCCACCGATGCAATCTCCAAGAAATTTGCAGGCCAGGCCGCAGCCGCAGCCGACACATACGCGGGAGCCTTGCTAAATCTGGAGAACGCGCAGGGCCGACTGCTAGAGGCCCAGGGCGCGCTACTTGTCAACGATCCCGCTCTGCGCGAGTCGATCCGGCAGCAGGCACGGCTTACAGACCAACTGAGCGAGGAAGTCGAGAAAACTAACTTCAATTTCCTGTGGCTGAGCCGCACCTGGCAGATCCTGAAAACGGGCGGCGTTAACCTTCAACTCCAGATAGCGCAACTAGGTGGGGCGTTCGGACATCTGGTAGAGGCCACCCTGCGGCATCTCGGCATAATGGGCGAGCTGCAAACGAAAACAGCCTTAGCGCGCTCCGCGTTCATCAAATTGGTCAAATCTAGCGAGACGCTCACCAAGAACCTAAACACACTCCAGTCCTCCGGCCTTAGCTTGACCGCTGCGCTGAATCTGCTGTATGCCGCACACACCCGCAATGTGGCGGCCTCGAATGAACATGCCGCATCCGCGCAGCTACTCAATATAACGCTAGACCGGCTGGGCTTGCGGGCGCTGCCCGAGGTGCGTACCGCGCTGGAGCAGACCACCGAGGAAATCGAGCGCGTGGAGGAGGGGATGCGGCGCGGCACGATCGGTACTGCAACCTACGAGCGCGCGGTGGCCGATTTGCGGCTAGAGCAGGAAGCGCTCCAGGCGGTGCTGGATGGGACCGCGGTTTCTGTCGCGTCCTACCGGGCGCGGATCGCGGAGGCCCGCGCCGCCGACGATCTCGCCAGGCTGTCCACCGATCAGCTGGCTGCGTCCACCGAGCGATTCCGGCTGACGAAGCTGGGCGCCACCGAAGCTGTGATCGCACACAACCTGGCGCTGGGTGAGGAGGTGGAGTTGGAGAACCGGCAGCCCCGCGACCGCCTGCGGGGTCAGCCGTTTGGACCCGGTGGCCTGTTTCCGGGGCTTTCTGGATCCAACTATGTCATCACCACCACCACCGATGAGGCCGGAGACGTGGTATCCCGCGATGTGCGGCCGGGAGGATTCGAATAGATGCCGACACAGACCGGTAGCCTCTACCCGTCCTATGCCACCCCGCGGTTTTGCGTGGATCACATTTTGCGCACCGAGGGCATCGGCGCGCTGAGTGGCTGGACGGCAGCGACGGGGTACCCGCTCGACCGGATTCTGGACAACCAGCGCGGCCTGGTCGCCAAGCACAACGCCGCCGAAGCTGTGACGCTGAAGTTGTCCCGCGAGGTAGGCACCACGGTCAGTCATCGGCTGAGTTTCGACCGGGTGGTGATTTTCGGTTCTAATTTCGCCGACAACGTGGTGCGCGTCACGCTGAAGAAAAGCGACGAAGAGGACGCATCAGATATAGAGTATATCAACCAAGCGATTTCCGGCGTGGGCTACGGCCAAGCAGAGTACGACCTGGCGCCACCCAACGTTATCGACTGGGAGCTAGACGGCCTCGTAGAGGCCCGATTCGTCTACCTGATTCTAACGGCTGGCCGCAGTGGATACACCGCGCCTGAAATCGGCGAACTGTGGCTCACACGCACGCTGCAACCGTCAACCGGCGTGGCGCACCGCTGGACGAATGGCGTGCTTCCCGCCGTCACAGCCGCAGAAACGTCGGCGAAACTTGTCACGCACAGTATCGACGGCGCGGAGCGCGCCCAGTACGCGATCAGCTGGGACCGGCTTGCGAACGGAGCCGATCTCGAGATGCTGCGCTACGTGAAGAGGATCGCCGGCATCCGGCGAAACGTGCTGCTGTATGAACATGCAGATTTCGGCACGTCACCGGTGGTGCTGGATGCGTGCGACGATCACACTAGCTACAACCTGACCAACTTTACAGCAGCCGACAACGTAAACGGCGCGCCGGGCGCGAACGATGACGCGGTGGACTTCACAGCACTAAACCCCAGCACGCCGGAGCCGGACTTCTGCAGCTTAGACGTTTATGACGATGCAACCGCACCGCTCGATCTGACAGACACGGTTTTGGAGTGGTGGACGCGCTTCGACGATGCGGACACCGTGTCCGACGCAGAGGAGTTCTTTTATTTTCGCGTGCTAACCGCCGACCCGATATCGGCCGGGTACTTCTATTTTCGCAAGGTGGTGGAAATCAATTCCACCGCCGCACACTGGTATAAATGCGCAGTAGATTTGACAACGTGGGGGCCCGTCGAGCCGGACACCGCAGAGGCGAGCGCCTATGAGTCGCCCCCGGACCTTACGCGCGTAACCAATATCCGCATGTCATACAGGGCCAACGCCGCCGGCAACGTGATTCGCCACGGCAAATTCTACCTGCGCCGAAAACGCCAGGCGCCCGTTCCCTGCTTCCTGACTGGCTATCAGGAGGTGCAGGTGGGCGAGTCGCCGAGCGCAGGAGCCGGCCCCCTCTACCAAGTAACGATGACTCTCGAGGAGGCGCTAGCGTGAGCGGTGCCAGCCCGTGGCGCTGACCCTAACGGCCAGGCAGAAGCGCTTAATCGAAGGCGCCCCGCTCCAGCCCGTCTACCTGCACGTCATCACCACCTACACCGATCAGGCCGCGAAGGCGGTAGACACGGTGCGATATTTCGCAGACCGGCCGCTGGTCTATGACTACGGCAACACCGGCAGCGAGCAGCAGTTCCTACCGTACGTCCTCAGCACATCGCGCGAGCATATTGAGCGGATGCCGCATCTGCCGTCCGGCGGATCCATCGAGGGCGAGCTGCTGCGCAGCTACACCGTGAGCTTGCGAAACGTGACACCCCAGGGCGGCACCAGCCTCCTGGCCGATTTCCGGGCCGAGCTGTTTGAGTTCTCGACCATCGAGGTCGCCGAGCTGTTTCTGGATCCAGCGCAGAGCCCCCCAGAAGACCCCGCCGACCTGGCCGGCGACGAGCATGTGGTGCTCTTCCGCGGCGAGCTGGACGGCCAGCCGCGCGAAATTGATAGCGAGACGTTCACGCTTCGGTTTGTAACCGAGCGATTTGGCGACCTGCTGCCGCTGCCGGTGACGGGTGCCACCGTGTCCCTGCGCGATGCAGGCAAGCGCCTGCCGGCCGTCTATGGTGACGTGAAGCGGCTCCCGCTCCTCGCGGTGGTGGTGGGCGCGCAGTCCACCGTATCCCAGCCGATGCCCACCAGCGCCACCCAGGTTTCGCTATCAGACGGGGCGGCGTTCCCCAATTCAGGGACCGCGTACATAGGCGGCGAGCGCGTCACCTTCCAGAGTCGGATCGGCAACGTGCTGCTGGGACTCGCGCGGGATCCTGCACTGCAGGCCGACCACTCGCCCGGTGAAATCGTCGTCGAGGTGCCGGCCGGTAACGTGGTCTACGCGCTGGGCGAGGCTGGCCGTATTTCGGATGTGCTGGCGGTCTGGATGCGCTCCCCTGAAACCGGCGAATTATTCCGGCTGAACGATAGTGGGCTCTTCTTCCCATCTGACGCCAGTTCGCTGCCAGGCCACGAGATGGCGACCCTGCAATGGTCCACGGATAGCTGGGCGGATGTGCTGCAGGAAATCATTGCTAACGCGCGCGTTACACAACAACCG
>CEVM01127902.1_pt1 | contig 12520 bp, 7 predicted proteins | sample 531481 | NCBI WGS metagenome assembly CEVM01 (sample SAMEA2623649, study PRJEB7988) | marine metagenome | biome: marine biome (ENVO:00000447); feature: mesopelagic zone (ENVO:00000213) & marine oxygen minimum zone (ENVO:01000065); material: "saline water (ENVO:00002010), including plankton...
AAGACGTAATACATAGGTGGTTCCACTTGTTAAACTGAAGAAGAAGCCATCGTCATTCGTACAGCCTAGTTCGGTTCCGCCGCAGGCGTCAAACAAACTTCGGGTAGTCACATTCGGAATATTGGTAACTCGAACGTTTCCGTTGACCGGCATCGTAAATTCATACCAAACATCTAGATTTTGCTGTCCATCACTTTCACAACTTCCATCCATACTTTCCGTTGCCTGCCTTGCATCGAAAGAGTAAGTGTTGATGCCGCCGGTAGTAACGGTAATTGGAATACGATCAACACAGTCGTCGTTGGCGATCGTTGGAAACGCTTCGACAGAGAAGGTAATCGGACTTGAAAAATCGGCGCGTTCCGCGATACGCAGCACATAGGTAGTTCCCGCACTTAAATCAAAGAAGAAACCATCGTTAAAACCACAGATCAATTCGGTTCCGCCACACCCATCAAAAAGGCTTCGAGATACCGTGTTAGGAATTCCGGTAATTTTTACATTTCCATCTACCGGCATGGTAAACTCGTACCATCCATCAAGGTAGGTGCTTCCGCCACCTTCGCAACTGGCACTGATACTCTCATTGGCAGTTCGTGGATCAAAATCATACGAATTGCTGCTCCCCACAGGTACGGTAATACTAATTCGGTTCGTACATACATCATTGGGGGCGGTTTCAAACGCTTCCACATCAAAATCAATAGGGTTCGCAAACAAACCTCGCTGTGCCATTCTAAGCACATAGGTAGTCCCGGAACTAAGGTTGTAAAAATAACCATCATTATTTGCACAGCGCAACTCGGTTCCGCCACAGCTATCATATAAACTGCGGGAGACAGTACTAGGAATATTAGTGATTCGAACGTTTCCGTTGACGGGCATTGTGAACTCATACCAAACGTCTAAGTTTTGATTTCCGCTGCCTTCACAAGAGCCGTCGACAGACTCAGACGCCGTTCTGGAATCGAAACTATAGGTGTTCGTACCTCCGGTGGGAACTGTGATAGTGAGGCGATCGGCACATTCGTCATTCACAGCGGCTTCAAAAGCTTGTATGGTAAAATCTACATTTCCTGCAAAATCAGCCCGCTCGGCAATACGCAATACATAGGTGGTGCCGCTTGTTAGTCCGAAAAAGAAACCGTCATTAAAGGCACACACAAGTTCAGTTCCTCCACAGCTGTCGTACAAACTACGGGATACCGAACTAGGTATATTCGTAATACGAACATTCCCGTTAACAGGCATGGTAAACTCATACCATACATCGAGATTGTTATTTCCGACGAGTTCACAACTGCCGTCGAGTGTTTCCGTGGCTGTGGACGTATCTACAGAATACATATTGGCAGTGGTCGCTACAGTGATAGCAGTTCTATCGACACATTCATCATTAACGGCTTGCGCCCAAGATGTTATGCAGCACATAAATAGGAATAGGGGTAGTATTGATTTCATATGATTTCTTCAAATTAGAAGACCAAGAAAAGAAGTAGATCATTTACTCCCAAAAATAAAAGAAGAACGGCCTATAAATTAGACGTATGGAACATTTCTATATGAATTCATAGAGCGAAATGAAGGACTTTTTTTGAAAAGGAGCGGCGTTCATTATTTTGTTCGAATCGCTATTAGAGCTCAATACTTTTTCTTATTTTTGCAGCAAACGAAAAAGAAATCCGAATCATCGGATTCCGATATAAAGAAGTTGTGTTGTCCTCATGAGAATGAGGAACGTGGATCAGAGAAATCTGACCAATGAGAAGCTTATTAGCCTGAGGCTAATGGGCTTTTTTTGTTTGGGAGTACAGCGTAATTATTCAATCCGTTTGTAATTCTCAGAATAATAACGTTGCCCGTTATTGTCAAGTGCAACTTGACGAAACGTGTCCTTGTCAAGCTCTAATTGAAAGCGAAATACTTGCGTGGTGTCCACAATTTCCATCATAGGTCCTGACGCATATTCCAATCGTTCTTCTAACCAGCCATCTTTAATAGTGTAAGTGCCGTACCCAAACCATTCATTGGGATCATTAGGGTTAAAGCGCGACCACATTACTTTGCTATTGCTGTAAATTTTAACTTGTCGGTATCCGTGCATATTGAACATGGTGTCAGTGATCTCACCATTTTCATACATATATTGGTGTTCCATTTCCCAAACGCCTTCCAGTTGTTGGGATGTGATAGGGTCATTGGGTAAGCGGTGAGAGGCCATTAGAAGAAAAGCCACCAACACCACTCCCGCTAAGATGAGCAGTTGTTTTTTCATAATAATACTTTAAAGGTCTGTCAATGAACAAGTAAGCACCTATTAAGATACGAAAAATTTGTGAGTTGTGTCGTTTTTTTTAACGGAAGATCATTAGCTCTTGATGACATTATGAGAGCGCCTCGATGTATTGATAAACCTTTTATACCATGTTACGAATAGTTACTTTTCTTTGCAGTGCCCTATTGATTCTTGCTTCATGTAGTAAGGATGACGCCCCTGAAACCATTCAAGACCCTTTAGCAGATTTCAATTCTCAAATCTGTACAAATGCTCGTGGTATTACCGGCGCGTACTGGGATTACTCCAATGCTCTTCCGATACCCCTTACGCAGATACCTACCATTCAAAATCCAGGTCCGCAATTCATCCACAGCGCTTATCCACAATTAGGGTTTCAGCTTCCACAAGGATATTCGGCTGTTGAAGTTTCTGTCAATAATCCACCCGCTGTTGGAGTAAATGTACTTCGGAATGATAACAATGTAGTGTGGCGCTACCTCCCCTTGTTGTCCCTTCAAGGACAGGTTCCGATTACAGATGTCGTTGCTTTTGAAGTAAACTCGATGTTCAGTTTCTTTGATTTCAACGGAAACTTTGATGTGATTTGTTCCGAAACAAAATCGACGAATACCGGAACTTTTCAACTAACCTTTAGCGCACGTCTTATTGAATTCGGAACCTTTACCGGATTGGTTTGGGTCAATACGTTGTATGAACCTACCACCAATTTTACCCAAGTTTCTGCCTCTGTTTCTGTGGCTCCCACCGCCGAATTTGAAGCCGAAGTGATGAACACCTTCTTGCCGATTAGCTTTCAGCTTTTGGTGATTGATGATGGGGTGCGCGATTCCGATTTAGATGGTGTTCCCGATAAAGATGATAGAGCGCCTTTCAATCCAGATATTCAATAAGAAAATTTTTTTTAAACGTAGGGGTAGGGTAAATTTGGATTCGCCTGTTATATAAGTAGTTTCTGAAAAGAGGATTATTTTACTATAGTTATTGTCATCTTTTCGGTACTTTTAATGTTGCACTTCAAAAACATCATATATGGAACGGCGAAAATTTATCAAACAATCGGGGCAAGCCTTGTTGGCTGCCTCTACAATATCAATTACAGGAGCCCTTATTTCTTCATGTTCCCCGGATGATGAGGTAGAAGGGTTTTTTGGTGATGGCTACTATGGTGACGGTTATTACGGTGATGGCTACTATGGTGACGGATATTACGATGATGGTTACTATGGCGATGGTTATTACGACGATGGCTACTATGGTGATGGTTATTATGATGATGGCTATTACGATGACGGCTATTACGATGATGGCTACTACGATGATGGCTATTACGGAGACGGTTACTATGACGATGGCTATTATGATGACGGATACTATGATGATGGGTATTACGATGACGGTTATTATGGCGATGGCTACTACGGAGATGGTGGTGCCTTAACTGCCATTTTATTGGATGGTATATGGTCTGTGCAGTCGTATATAGATAGCGGCTCCGATCAAACAGGAACGTATGCAGGGTATGGAGTTGATTTTATGGAGTCGAATGCCGTGACCGCCTCCAATGGGAGCAATACCAATACAGGTACTTGGCTCGTAACAAGTGGGGGTGATGAACTAAACCTTGCCTTTTCAGGCTCACCCTTTGATGAATTTAATGACGAATGGGACGTGTTTAGCGTCACTACAACCCGCGTCGAAGTTCGCGATGTAAGTGGTGGTGGAGGTGGAACCGATATACTCGTATTCGAAAAAAATTAATATTCCTGTTTAGTTAGCTCGGGCATTTCGTTTCTCTGTACCCAACTGTCGAAATGCCCGTTGTTTTGATCTCTTTCTTTTGAGCACCATTCTTTTTTTACATGATACTTCTCTAGCGACACCACGTGGCGCGGAACTTACTACAAAAGAACTAATTGTAATAGGGGAAGAGAAAGGCCATACCGTACACTTAGATTATATAAAAGATTTTTCAGCTACGAAGAAACTTCTTGCTACCGCAGATTTATGCGTAATTAATAGTACGAGTCGCTGCTCGTTTGAGCTTCCTTTGTTGGACTATATCATCGCTTCTGAAACGCCATATATAAAAGTAGAATACGATTACAATTTTTGCATCCGAAGAAATATTCTCTGTACCGTAGACCGAAATGTGAGACGCTGTTGTAATCCCGATAAATTTCATACGTACCGAAGGGTGTTTGGAGGAGCCGCTCTCAATGTTTTTCAATCGCCCAAACATTATCAAGCCCATTATGATTTTTATGGGGAGGCAATTGCCAAACACCTGATTATGCCGCCTACGGTCACCACTACCCAATTACAGCCTTCCGAAGAAAAAGACGACACCACCATCCCATTTTTTGGCGATCTTAATTTTTTAAAAGGAGGGCATGAGTATGTAACGTACGCAGAAACACATCCAGAGAAACAATTCACAGTGTACGGAAGGCAGCGTTTGCGACGAGAAATGCCGGCAAATATTTCGTTTCACGATCCCATACAGAATGATAAGGTGCTTGAGATTTTGGGAAAAACCAAACAGTTCATCTGTAAACCTGTATGGCCAGAACCTTCCGGACGATTGGCTGCAGAAGCTTTTTTGTCGGGTTGTGAAATGATCGCCAACGATCGGGTAGGGACCTTCTCCTTCGATTTTTATCCCAACGATCCCGAAGGAGCCATTGCTGCCATGGAGGCCGCTCCCCACGAATTTTGGCAAGCCGTCGAGGAAATTCTCTCAAACAAAACTCCTAAAAAGACGCCAAAACTCAAAAAAGTATTAGTGTATAAAAGTTACGGAGGGCTGGGGGATATTTTCTTTGCCATTCCTGCTATTTATAAATTATCTGAAGTTTCGGAAGTATTACATTTTGCAGTAGCACCACGCTTAGTTGACTTTTTCAGTACCTATCTCAACATACCCGTTGTGAACGAGGAGGATGTTCGAAAGAGAGAGGAAGAATATGATCACATCTATGAATTAGGAAACTATCCGGCCTTTCGGGGGTATGATCTTCCGCATGCACTCAAATATCCTACGCACAAGAAAGTTAACCAACACGCCATCCAACATTATATTGATACGCTCTCAAAACTCCATCCCGATATGGACAACCACTTAGCGCGTTATCCGTATTTCGCAACGACCTCTAAAAGCGCCAATCCGTATTTCGTGGTGCATCACGGAGCAGGCTTTTTACTGAAGATTTGGCCTACGGAAAAATATGCGCGTTTAGTTGAGCGATTGCTAGAAGTATACCCTAACCTTGAATGTAAGATCATTAAAGGTCCAGATGATCCCGACATTGAAGCGCACTTCACGAAAAAATGGTCTCGCGTTACCATGGTAACAGGTGGAATGATCGATGTAGGTGAAGCCATGGCAGGAGCCTTGTTTCATATTGGGAACGATGCCGGGATCACCCATGTTGCCGGAGGGTTCAACGTGCCGTCTGTGGGTATTTACGGCCCTACCGGTCCCGGAAGTTGGGGAAGTTTTTCGGAACATAATGAGTTGATCTGGGGAAAAAAAGGAACCTGTAATATTCGTTGTAACTACGATGTCATTCTAAACTGTGAACATAAGATCTGTCTTAACTCGATAACGGTAGATCGTGTGATGGAGGCTGTTTACAAAGTACTGGCAAAAGCATATCCCGAAACCAGTGATCGCATCGTTACAAATCCCCAAGTGACGACAGAATTCACAGAAAAAGATTGCTTACTTCGATTGGGGGAACAAGAATTGCTACTGGAGTATCACAATGAACAAATGCGTCAGGATATTGAACACCTACTGAATGATCGCATCGATGAGGTTTCTAACAGTGCTGATATGCACAGTGTGGTCGATGTGTTATTGCAACAAGGAGTGCTCTACGAAATTCCCTCGTTCAAAAAATAACATATTGGTAACAACGCAAAAGGTGGGTGGAATCTAGTATTTCGTCAATTTAGAGGTTTAATACAACCCCATGCAACGATTTTTATTTTGCGTAAGTGTAGGGATGCTTTCTCTATTATTTTCTTGTAAAAAAGACATAACACATTCTCCACAAAATAGAACCTCCGCCTCAGGAGAGCAGCTAGCACGTCTTAATTGTGCCAGTTGCCATCAATTTCCGGAACCTTCCTTACTCGATAAAGATACTTGGCAAAACTATATGCTTCCACGAATGGGCTATATGTTCGGTATTTATAGTACTTCGGAAGAACGCGCCGCCTTGTTCGAAAATAACGAGGGCGGAACGATCGTCTTAGAAAGTGACTTGTTTCCTGCGGTACCGACTTTAGATAGTCTCAGTTGGGAAGCGATACAACAGTATTACCTTTCGGAAGCACCCGATTCGCTTCCGCTTCCGCCGCAAAAGAAGATTTCTAACACCTTAAAACAATTTCAGATTCGTATTCCGAAGCAAAAAGTAACTATCCCCAGCAGTACGTTAGTGCAATTCACCGACGCGGGAAATCTCTATTTGGGCGATGCCATGACACAGAGTTTTTCTGTCTTTTCGAATGGGCTTGAGTTGTTGGAAACCGGAAATCTTGCGGAAGGTGTGGTGAGTATCAAAACGATACAAGACGAGCAATGGCTTACGGTTATGGGCAGCTTTTCTCCAACAGATGCGCCGCTTGGAAGCATCGTGCGTATGCCGAAAAATCAACCGAATGTCGCAGAAACTGTTATAGATCAATTGCAACGACCGGTTCATGCCAGTTATTCCGATTTGAACAATGATGGTGAAACCGATATCGTTGTTTGTGAATTCGGAAAGTGGACAGGTGCCTTATCGCTGTTTATTAAGAACGAACAAGGCTATGGCAAGGAAGTACTGCATCCCTTCCCAGGAGCGATCAAAGCCTATGTGCGAGACATGAATTCCGATGGGCACGATGATATCGTGGCATTGTTTGCGCAAGGAGACGAAGGGATCGATATTTTTTATAATGACGGGCAAGCAAACTTCCGAAGAGAACGAGTGTTGTCTTTTTCTCCCTCCATGGGGAGCAGCTTTTTTAAGTTGATCGATTATGATCAGGATGGTGCCTTAGATATCATATTTACCGCGGGTGATAACGCCGACTATAAGCCTGTGATGAAGCCGTGGCACGGTGTCTATGTGTTCTTAAACAATGGTGCCAATGCATTTGAGCAGGAAGTCTTTTTGCACCTGAATGGCGCGTACAATGCCGTGGCAAATGATTTTGACGCTGATGGCGATATGGACATCGCGGCCATCTCTTTCTTCCCTGATTGGGTCAACACCCCGGAAGAGAGCTTTGTGTATTTTCAGAAGGAAGGTAACGATTATCACCTGCAAACCTTTCCGAAGGTAAATGTGGGGCGCTGGATCGTTATGGACGCCGCCGATTACGACAACGACGGCGATACAGATCTGGTTTTGGGATCATTGGCTTTTGAGGTCATACCTAAATTGGGATATGTTGAAAAATGGATGGCTTCCGGAATTCCATTTGTCGTTTTGGAAAACACCCAACAGTGAGATTGCGTATTTAGAGGAGGTCTAAATAGACCGGGTTTTGCATGTTAAGGATGAGTTGGCATGTTTATTCCGGCCTGATGAATCTACTATATATTAGTGGATTCGAGCCCTTTTGTAGGAATTGGCCGTACAACAGTGGTTTTACCAAATCTTGAAATATATTCAAGATATCCTTTCAATATCCTAACAATGCAAGTCAAGCCTTAACGTTCGACTAACGGTTCGTTCAACTCTAGTTCAAGGTTTCATAACATGGTGATTTTAGTTTTAGGTGTCTTTTAATTCGAACCAAAACATCAAAAAAAACCAAAAAATGAAACAACAAGTACTTTTACTATGCATGCTAGCCTTCAGCGTTTCTATGATGGCGCAAAGCGTTTTTCCCACGCGTGTAGTAGAAACCGATTGGGAAGCGACTGAAGTAGTCGTGCCACCTTCTCCTTTTCAATTTCAGATCTTATTTATCGGTGGAGAAGATATGGTGCAAACCGGAAGCAACGAAGCCGTTCCTGCTAAGCAATGGCATGACTTTATTGGGTTTACGCCACTAACTGCTGAAGATTGTGTGGACGATCCTAATGCTATTGGATGGGCTTCCGTAAACCACGAGATGATCTTAGCCGATGACAAACTTGGCGACGGAGGAGGAATGACCACTTTCTTATTGGGTCGCGATCCTGTGAGCGATGAATTATATGTCATCCCACAAAATTTATCGGACGGCCGTTCAGGAGATTTCTTCAACGTAGATTTTTCGAACGTGGGAGAAACCGGAATGAACTGTGGTGGGATCAACTCTAATGTTGACGGACGTATTTGGACTGCAGAGGAGTGGTTCCGAAGTGATAACGCGAGTATTTATGATTCTGGAAACGGGGTACGTGATACCACAGCATATACTATTAAGTATACCGAATTTGAAATGGCGAACTTCCAAACCATTCCGAAGTACCAAAACTTTAACTGGATGGTAGAGATCGATCCTCGTGCTTCTAAAGCCGTGCGCAAACAATATAACTGGGGGCGTCAACCTTTTGAAGGAGGAACGGTAGCCAACGATAATCGTACTGTGTATACCGGTGCCGATGCCACCCCGGGATTCTTTACCAAATTCGTTGCTGATGAAGCAGGAGATTTCACCGTAGGAACTACATATGTGTATAAACACGATGTGCCGGGCGATCCTTGGGTAGAAATCAACAACGACGATTTTGAGAAGATGTTGAACTTCAGTTCTGAAGCGGTTTCAGTCGGAGCCACCATGTTCAACCGTTTGGAATGGGTGACTATCGATAAGAATACCGGAAAGATCTATATGACCGAAACCGGTCGTGACAATCCTGCCGGAAACTGGGCAGACGAATTGGCTGCGGGAGCAGTATTCGCGCCACACCATATTCAGCGTGCAGCCGATCAAGGAGTGTCAGGTCCTGATGATTCTGATTACTGGGATTACTACGGGCGTATCCTTGAATACGATCCTGCGACGGGTGATGTTACTATTTTTGTGGAAGGAGGACCTTACTTCGCTGCGAGTCCGCCGCTTGCTAACTATCCTTCTAAGCATCTTTCCAACCCTGATGGTTTGAACATGTTGTATGTGAATGTAGCCGGAGAAGACAAAACGTATATGTTGATCAATGAAGATTTGAACGGTACTTCCTTCGGAAGAACGCCACTAGAATATCCAGACGACAGAATGTGTGAAATGTATATTTTAGATATGGAAACGACCGATCCTACGGTGGGCGATTTGATTCGTTTAACCCAAACCCCGCGAGGTGCTGAAATTACCGGAGCTTGTGCTACTTCTGATGGAAAATCAGTATTAGTTAATTCACAACACCCTGACGGTGCAAATCCATTTCCGTACAATAATTCACTTACGTTTGCTATCACCGGATTTGACGATTCAGGAGCCATCGATACCTTATCAGCGCCAGAATTTGAAGAAGATACGCAAGGTTTCGTTATCTATCCAAACCCAACAGAGCGTATCGTATATTTCAATAAAGTGACAGACATCGCCTTGTACGACATCTCTGGAAAACGAGTGGCTGTATATCGCAATGTGAAATCCATTGATATTTCAGGATTACAGACAGGAACCTATTTGTTGAAAACCAAAGAAGGGGACACCAAGAAACTGCTAGTTAAGTAATTTTTTTCATATTCACTGAAGACCGGGTGCCTAGCAGCGCCCGGTTTTCTCCATAAAACAACACTGCCATGCGAACCGATACTTTACTACTCTTCGGAAGCATTTTTATAAGCGCCTTCCTAATTTTAGCCAGCAAACCGCGGGTCTCTAAAAGTACTTACGTGAATAAGGCCATTGGTCATATCAATAAACAGTACAAGGAAGATCTTATCGAATTTACTGAAGCAACCGCTCAGTTTGAAGCAACGGCATCGGCATTTCAGAAAGGAACTAAAAAGGAAGCGCAACTCCATTCCGCCTACAGAAACCTGCGGGATCAATTTAAAAAAGTTTCTTTTCTGTTAGAATATCTTGATAAAGAAGCGTACGACAAAGTGTTAAACGGAGCGCCATTACCCAAATTAGAACCTAAAGTTTCTGATTATGCGATTCTTGAACCAAAAGGATTGCAGGTTATTGATGAATTAATGGTGGAAGAATTCACTCCCAACCTACAAGAAGAACTTACATTTCAAGCGAAAAAAATAAACGTACAAGCCAACCGATTGGTTTCTTTTGTGCAGACCCAAAAAATAAATGACCGTCAGTTTTTAGAAGCTTCACGCCAAGCCGTGTTGCGAATCACAACCTTGGGAGTCACCGGTTTTGACACGCCCGGAACCTTACAAGGGGTGGAAGACACCAAAATTGTGTTGCAATCGCTCCAATCGTATTTTAACTATTACGAAGACGAATTAGCACAGGTGAAAGCGCCCGAACTTTTGGATCATTTAAACGATTTGTTTGATTCAGGAATAGCCGCTACTGAGCATGCTTCTTTTGATGCTTTCAATCGATTACAGTTCATAAAAGAGGTGGCAAATCCCATCTATAAAACCATTAAAGACATTCACACCGTCTTGCAATACGAAACAATTGCTGAGGTGTCTCGGTTTCCGTTGGCAGTCAATTCGGAAGCGGATCATTTATTTTCCCCAGATTTTTTAAATGAATTCTATTATGTAAGCATTGACCCCAATGCACAATTTGAAGCTTTAGCAGCTCTTGGAAAAAAACTATTTCACGACCCCATTCTTTCTCTCGACAACCGCATGTCATGCGCTACCTGTCATGCGCCAGAAAAAGCCTTTACAGACGGACTTCCCAAAAGCGCCAATAATCAAGGTGGCACCTTGGCGCGCAATGCGATGACGCTCAACTATTCTGTCTACGCTTCCGGATACTTTCACGACATGCGTACCAAACGTTTGGAAGATCAATTTGAGCATGTGATCATGAGCAAAGAGGAATTCAATACCAATTACCAAGAAATTATTGCGAAGCTAGAACTGAGTCCGACATATAAAAAAGGGTTTCAGCGAGCTTTTCCGAAGCAAACCATGATGCGTCCCTATCAACTTGATTATGCCTTAGCCGCCTATGTGATGCGATTGAATGCTTTCAACAGTAAGCTTGATCGCTATTTTCAGGGTGCCGAAGTCACACTGTCTGCTAAAGAAGAACAAGGCTTTAACCTATTTACAGGGAAAGCCGCCTGCGCTACCTGTCATTTTATGCCGTTGTTCTCCGGAACCGTTCCGCCCTTGTACTCAGAGTCAGAAAGCGAAGTCCTTGGTGTTCCTTTTCACAAAGACCAACCGCTAACCTTAGATACCGATATCGGCCGATTGGGCAACGGTGCCATGCGCGAGGTCGCGCCATTCTTCAAGCATGCGTTTAAAACGCCAACGGTTCGGAACATTGCAAAAACAGCCCCGTACATGCACAACGGCATTTACGACACGCTGGAGGAGGTAATGGATTTTTACAATGAAGGTGGGGGAGCCGGAAGAGGGATGACCTTAGAAAATCAGACCTTAGCCCCGGATCCGTTGAACCTTTCCGAAGCAGAAATCGATGCGATCATCGCATTTATGAAAACGCTAGACGACGGTACTACAGATACTGAACTCCCTGAATTGCCCCGCGATTTTGAAGATCCGCAATTTAATACGCGAAAATTATTGCGTTAGATTAGGTTGCGCCAAGGTTTTGAACAGTTCAATTTTGGCTTGAAACCATTTATTTTCTACATCAATTTCTTTTAGACGCGCTTCGATATAATTGTTTTCTCGGGAAATGACCAAAAACAAAGAGCTTTCTCCAAGTTCAAATTTTCGGCTTTCTGCGCGCCAAAGGGTTTGTGTGTTTTGAACAATATCATTGATCAATTGAAACTGAGTTTCATATGAAGTAATGGCGCTGAGCCTTGCATTTAGTTTATTCTGAAGTTGCACGCGCGTGTTTGCCAAGGCATATTCTCCATCTCGTACTTTGGTCCTAGCGAGCTTTAGAGCGCCTCGTTCCTTCCGAAGAAATAAAGGCACTGAAAGTTGGAGTCCCGCCTTTAAATTATCTGTATTCAAGCTGTTTGCAAGGGTAGGCTCTGTCGTTAAAAAATTGTAGTAGGCGGTCACGTCCGGTAATAATAAATTGGCTTTTAGGCGTGCGTCCAGTTGTAGTTGATCGAGTTTCCGCGCTGCGGAAAGAATCTTAGGATGATTTTCTGCTGAAAAG
>CEVM01065664.1_pt1 | contig 12506 bp, 7 predicted proteins | sample 531481 | NCBI WGS metagenome assembly CEVM01 (sample SAMEA2623649, study PRJEB7988) | marine metagenome | biome: marine biome (ENVO:00000447); feature: mesopelagic zone (ENVO:00000213) & marine oxygen minimum zone (ENVO:01000065); material: "saline water (ENVO:00002010), including plankton...
TAGATATCATATTTCATTATTCCTTTAGACACAATAGTTGATGAGCTAGCTGTTCCATGTCCTGCAAAATCAGTCATTATACCAAAAAATCTACCATCCTTATCCATTGCCGGTAGTAATGTTCCGTTAATGACTTGGAGATGATCATGAATTTCAGATTTTTTTGAGAAAACTCCATGTACGTCAACAACTCTTGCACCAATTGTACCGACAGAATAATCATAATTACCATCATCATCTGAATCATAAAGTAGAAATTCATTTCCACTACCAATAACTATTGGAGTCTCGTCAGTAAAATCAAAGTCATAGTTAGGATCTTTATCTTTTTCCCTTGTAAAGTCCTTCCATGAAGTTGACATATCAGGTGTTATAGTATCGTATACACCAGCTTCATTTGGATCAGTTGCCAAAACAATCACTCCATGAAGTTTTCCAAATTGTGGAGCAAGAATAACACCTAGATGGTAAATTCCACTTTTGGTGGGGATGAAATCTTTATCACTGTTTCCAACTTTCATATCAGACATAACTGAACCAGTAAGCACAGGATTTTGACCATAATACGGATACAAAGAGTTGTAAATAGAAATATTTGTGCCATTGCCTATTGAATTATTCAAAAATACACCGTCGGTTGCAACATAGACAGTGGAAGTTACATTTGCGGGTGGTTGTATATCACCCCTTGTAAAATTTTTCATTACTCCATATTTGTTGATTTTTGCAGCAAACGTGGAATTTGTGAGAACTAAACCCTGTCCGTCAGCATCAAGCATTATTGGATAATTGTTTTCGTCTCGTGCTAGCGATTCAGTAATATCAGGATTTGAAAAGTCAACGCCGGTATCCATTATTGCAATAGTAACCCCTTTACCAGTAACGTTGTAAAGTTTATGAACCTGTTCGGAATTGGCAATATTTCCAAACTGAGATACATCAGAGATTGCATTTCTTGATACATATTTAGAATAAAAATCCAAAGGAAAGTCAGCAATTACGGAATAACCTTTTAGTTTCAAACTGGTTGCATCATTTTCATTGAACATACCAACTGAGAAAAATCCCACGTCAGAATTTATTCCATATACAAGATTTTTTGTTTCTGGATATGCATTACTTATTTGGCCTGGGCCAAATACTAGATATCTTTTTACCGCGTTTTGTGTGGGTGAAAGATCCAATGAGATAGATTCTAGTGATTTTTCAATCTCAAAATTTGGATGAGGCGGGGAATTGAACCCTTCAATAAAGCCATAGGAATCTTCCTGAAAGAGAAAAATTATTGAAAAAAATGCTGTTAAGAATAACAACACTTTGAGCATAATTTAAAATTTCTTTGATCGTTTATTATAACTATCTTCTTCGTGCAAGTATTGTAATCTGTAAAGCAAGTATGACAGCTATAGCACCCATTATTGGAAACAATAATGAGTTTACCTGTAATGATGCCTCCTCTATATTATGCACCGCTGATGACATTGAGGTTACACTGGTATCAATTTTTGTAACACTGTTGCTTATTGTTTCACTAGCATCATCAAGAGTTGAACCAAACCTATGTATTTCTGACTGTAATGTTCCAAGATCGTTAGATGCAGTGCTCAATACTTTATTCAAAGTTACTACCTCGCTAGCTAGTCCAGATATGTCTTGACCCAGAACTTGAGTTGCTGTAGATGCATGTGATTGAGTTCCTTGGGAAAAAGCTACCATGTGAAAAATATAAGTACCTTCTATCCTGGGAATATATTCCGCAAAGTACAGTCCTTCATGGAGCATATTTAATGATGTTACAAGGCTTTCTACCTTCCCACTAGGGGAATGTATGTGTGATGATGAAAGTATTTTGTAGCTTTCACTATTAACCATCAAACCATCACTCGTGACTTGTACAAATACTTGGAATGGTTTGTTTACAGCTGCGATTTCGGGGGCGAAAACTTGTGTATTAAGATCTCGTTCTATGGGAATTTGTACAAGCTCATTCGATGCAGCAAATTTTATGTCAATTTTTTTGGGTGATCCTGATTGAGGTATAGCTTCAATGGTATATGTACCAAAAGGAAAGTTTGTTGAGAATTCCGGCCAATCCAGTAACTTGTGGTTGAACGTTCCATCTAGCTTTATGATTATTTGTTTAAACTCCGCCGTGCTTCCATCTGGTGTATACAAACGTAAGACCAAAGGCGTGTTAGAATCTCCAGTGCCGTATATGTAAAGTGGGTGAGGAGTGGAGTACACTTGCTGATTCGTATACACTTCAAATTCGGCGGCAAGTGCTTGAGGTAAAGTAACCGTGATCAGTGCCATTATTACAAGTAAAATCACAAGTTTCAACATTTTTGATAACTTAGTCTCATAGATATTGTTTCTGCATAAGTTACCTTAACTCGCGAAAATAAAAAAAAGAAAAAAGGGAAAATTAGTTTTTTTCTAGTCTTATACTACACTTATGTCTACTGAGACAGTTGGCGATAAAGCCATTGGATTATCTACGCTCTCCCAGACAAACACTGTTGCAGTGTATGAACCGGAAGCGCTAGGTGTCCATGATAATGCTGGACTCATTGATTGTCCGGCATTCAGTGAACCTGTAATCCATGCTAGTGAGACAGTAACTCCGCTCGCATCCTGTACCTGTACTAAGTATGCAAATGCTTGTTCCTTATTTTGCGCGTTTGCTACATCAGCTGCAATCTGTACTTGCTGATCAACTGATACTTCAGCTACTGAGCTGCCGAATGAATCGACAACACGTGCGTTAGCAGCAGGTGTTCTTTCAAGTGGTGGTGTTGCAGTTCCGATTGTTAGCGTTGCGGCAATGGTTAAGTCATCTGCAGTAGTGTAATCAGGTCCAGGTAATGTTTTGTCAGTATACTCAACAGTGACCGTGTCACCTTCAGATACTCTTAATGTCAATCCAGAAGTTGCTGCATCATCAGCAAAGTGGACTGTTCCTTCGAATACACCAGTGTTTTCACCGGTTTCCGAAACTGTGGCTGTGAAGCCACCAGAGTCTGAATCTGAGAATACGTCTACCTTGAACGTATCTACTATCGTGCTAGAAGAGTCTTCATCAACATCTGTTACTCGTATGACGGTTGAACCGTTTGGTGCGACAGTGCTGTCTAGCATTTCAACTTCACCAATATTCCATTGGATTATTGCTGAAGCTAATGCTACGCTTCCGTCTACCCATTCATATGATACAGTAATGCCGTCCATGCTACCTGCTGTTCCCAATACACCGCCAGTGTTACCAGTACAAGCCTTTGTGACTTGTGAGAATGAATGGCTGGTTGCTAATGTGTGGTCAAATCCACCCAAAGCAATTTCGCCATCAAATACACCGGTATCTTCGTCGGTTTCATTTAGAGTATAGGTCTTGTCGCCTGTTGTACACATCTTACCAAATCTGGTATTTGCTTGTATTGGCAGGGATGAAGTTCCTATTGACTCTTCTGAGTTAGCATTGTTGTTATGATCTGGTGCTGTGATTGTAATTACAACCGTGTCAGTCCAGTCATATACTGCCTTGTCAAGCTCAACGATTGCGCCAAACTTTGATATTGAGAATGTTGCTTCAATATCTAATTCGTCGTCACCGTATGAGTTTTCACCTGATAGACCTCTATCTCTGTAAGTTAGTGTTACAGCTTCACCCATTTCTGGGTTTGTTGCTGTTGCACCTTGTTCAGAGATTGCGGTTGGAATGGTAAATACAGTCTGGAATACACCAGTGTTATCACCTGTTTCCGTCAAGTTACTTGGGTCTAAGGTACATCCTGATGTACAGTAAGAGTTATGGAGTAATACGGATGAGTTCGCTGATGAATCCCATTCGATTAATCTTAAGTCGTACTGTTCAGAAGTACCAGAGTCCCTGTTCAAGTCAGCATCGGTTAGCGTTATGACAGCATCTTGTCCCATTATGTAAACATCTTTGTCAACTGAGAGTGATCCAGTATGAAGTGCAAATATTGCAGAATCATACAATGTGGTTGAACCACCGGCTGCGTCTGCAGTATCAATATACTCTACTTGCATAATTGAAGTTGAGTTTACTGGTATTGTGACCGCTGAGTTGCCGGTTTGACAAGAACCTGTGTTACTTCCAGCGCATGTAGCTCCACCAATGTTGAAGGCGACCTCATATACTGAAGAACCTCTTTCGGTCTCAGCTAATGGGCCTAATTCTTCAATTGTTGATGTTGCAGCATCAAGTGCCACTAATCCGCCAGCTGTGTAAACATAGGTGCCGGATAGTTTGACTTTGATGGTTCCTGCTGTTAGTGTGTTACCTGCAGATGCAGTTGTGAATGTATCACTTGATGAATCTGGTTCGGTAACAGCTAATGTAACTGCTACTTTGCCGGCGGAGACAGACATTGCTGTGTTATCTCCCTCATCAAGGCCATCTGCATTGTATGGTACAGGATATGACGTTTGGTCAAACGTTACAGAACCAAGGTTTGAGGAAATTGTTGAAACACCGTATACGGTAGAATCACCACCTGTGGCGTCTACTGAATCATAATACTGTAGTTCCATGTCCTTTCCTAATTGACTTGGTACGACAAATGTTCCAACAAATACACCTGTATCCACGCCGGTTTCTATTACGACCTGGTCAGCGCTTAGTTTGGAATCATCGTCATTGATCATCACCTGGAATGTTCCAGATGAGTTTGTGTAAGTTTCACGTACGCCACTGTCTTGGTTAAGATCAAGATCAGTAATCGTTATGGTTGCGGTATCGCCGTCACCATAAGAGATTGCATCAAATTCACCAGAACCACTGTGATCAACAGTATCTAATTGGGCTGCGATGATATTACCAGCTGCTGTTACATCAGAATCGTTATAGCTGACACGTATTGCGTCAGTTCCAGTTGCTGAACCATCACCAAGTAAAACGACTAAGTCGCTTCCACCTACTGTTGGTGTCAATCCTGGATCAGAGTTTGATGTTACAAAGTCTGGGTTACCATCGTGATTGCCTCTAGTAAAGCCAGAAGAACCACTTGGGTCTCCACTACCATCTTGTGAGGTTGAGTTGTTCATTATTGCATAAGCAACTGTGCCTGTAAAGATACCAGTGTTATCACCAGTTTCTACTGCTTCCATTCTATAGATAGAGTTGTGTGATTTTGTTGCGTTGTCATGATCAAAGTTGATAATGTCGACTGCTACTGCATATTCACCAAAGCAAGCACCACTGGTACATGTGTCATTTTGTGACAGATGTCCTTGGGCTGGATGTGTGAATTTGAATGCAAATGAAACGAAGCTTTCTTGTGTAGCAGAACCAAAGACGTCAGAAATACCGTGTACTCCAACTCGTTCGGTTGCTGCTGCATAAGGTGCGTTTCCACAGCTATCAGATCCAGTAAGTTCGTCCATATCTACGACTGCAGATGCGGTGTTACCGGATGTTTCAAGACAGATTACTCTTGCTGAAGACGCAGTGGTTTCACCGGCTGTATGATCGACTGTTGCGTTCATACCCTTGCCTTGTTCTCCATGTGTCATCATAGCAGAAATAGCGGTACTGCCTAAGGCATCAGCAATTGATGTAACATCATAGCTAAGTAACGCAGTACCTTCCAAATCAACTAATGTTGATGGAGCAATACTGGTTGTAATGTTAAGCCATGTTACAGTTTGTGCAGCTTCCTCTGGAGCTAAGCCTGGGTATGTCATACCATTGACTTCGATCTTCAGACGTTTGCTGCTATCAGTTGTGTTAGACCAGGATGTAGTGTACCAGTTTCCTGTGTGCGCTGACTCAGAAACTAAGGTTTGTATTGTTACACCCTCGTTTGCCAATTTAGCTTTACCGCCTACGGTTTTCTGTACTGTTTGAACATTATCACCTAACGTTAGTGGGCTACCAACAATAATTGTTGGTATTCGATCATAAGGATCTCCAATGTCTAATGTTTCGGTTGATGTTGTATCTTTGTTTGCATCAGGGTCGGTTAAGGTAAAGTTTGCTGTTTCTACTGGTAGCCAAGAGTCACCTGCTTCTAATGAAATAGATGCGTCGTTGAAGCCAACAATCAGTGATACAGTATTACCATATGTGAGTGTCATTGAAGTATCAACGCCTCCTTCGGAGCCGCTAAATCCTTCTGAACCAGTTATAATTGAATCAGATGTGAATACACCTGTATTAAAACCAGTTTCTGTGAGTGTGATGTTTGTCCAGTTATATGATGTAGTTCCGTGTGCTCCACCACCAATTACTTTGAGTGGTGAACCGCCGACAGACATTGTACAATCGTTATTACAAACGTATCCCATATCAGTAGATTCGAGTACAGAGTTTTGTGTACCGTCTGCTGATACAGCATAGTGTGAAATACCAGTACCAGCGTTCACGTGATTCACGTGATCTGCACCGGTATCATCACCTACACTTCCGTTATTCCAGAAGTATAGTGTTTCATTTGCTGCATCCATTATCCAAACATCTGCTGATGTTGGATCATAGTTTAATCCTGGATCAGAAATGGTAAGACTAACTTTTGCGTTGTCTGGTACGATTGTTCTATCAAGAGATATCGAATAATCTCGTTGGTTGCCCCATTCTACAGATACTTCTTCAGCTCCATATGACACTGCATTGGATGATGTGAAGTTTAGTGCCTGTATGAAAGGCCAAGCGCTTACAATTCCGTTAGTAGCGTTAACAACTATGTTTCTGTTTCCGGAGTTGTTTGTTCCGGTACCAGAGTTAGTGTTAAGTGACGCTGCATCTTCTAAAACGGAGAATGTGTATTGACCGCCTGTTTTTCCTTCGAGGTCGTTGTCGATTGTATCAAAACAGCCTGCGTCTCCACCTGCACTAGCACCGCCCTTGTATTTTTCAGTAAAGCCTTGGTAATACGCTGGGTTTGTGGTGATGTCTGCATCATTTGCTCCGTGTGTTGCGGAGTTGTGTTCAGATCCGGCTATTGCGCCTAGACCGCTATCACAAAGTATACCATACTCAAATCCTGCATTATCAGATGTTGATTGTTCATTCTGTCTTCCCGACAAGTTGATTGATGTCTCGTGATCAACTACATATGCTACCCACGAACCGTCACTCATTTGTGTCATGTCGACACTTTGTGATTCGAGATTAACGGTTGGTGGTACGATAGCCTGGTCAGTTGCTGCTATACCTGAATCATTAACTGTGATTGCAAGTACAGCGCCGCCCATGATGTGTGTTGATGAGACTGATAATGCGCCAGAAGATGTACCATGAGTTGCTATTGCTTCTGGCATTTCGGCCATAGGCGCAAAGCTTGCTCCTGCAATGGTAATTCCACCGGCGAACATTATAGTCATTAATGTAAGACTAGTTATTTTTCGTCCTAATTCGTTGTTCATGTTATTAGAATTTCTTCTAAAATTTCATATATAACACTAATGGACAATTTGTTCATTTTTTGATTTAGAATTGGATAATTTTGATATTTTGATCGGAAATAATGTTATTTTTAGATATTTGGTTGTAATTATTATAAAATTCCGCCTTTTTCTAACAAATTTTATGACACTAGGAAATGACTGATTTTACACTTAAAATTTCCTTGTAAAGTTCAACAGCATCCTTCTCGTCCTTTGCTCCCACAATTACGGCAGAACCACTATTCATGAAGCTGATAGAAAGTTCACTAGTTCTTAGAGACAGCCCGAGTTCTCCCAAATTTTCCACAGTAAACTTCTTTTCCTTAGCTATAGATGTAATCTGATCAACATTTAGCTCTACGGAATACGTAGGCGTAATCGAAAATGTTCGTTTTCCCTTGTTTCTTCCACAAAGTTCTTCCAATATGAGTTCCTCTTTGATTTTCTTCTGCTTTTTGCCAGAACCACAGACAGAACACTCCTCAACTTTGGAAACTTTGGTGAAATTAAAAATTAAATTTTCCAAATCAATGTGTAAAACTTTGTCCTTAAGGCTTGGTTCCTTTCCAGTAATAATTTTTACAGCCTCGGAAACCTCGATGCCTCCAACAATAGAAAGTATTGACGGGTGTACACCCTCAATACTACAGGTTGGCATAGAATTCTCATCTAGTGCAGGAAACAAACAATGGTAACATGCAGATTCATTAGGCAAAATTGTGAATGACTGACCAGTAACACCAACAGCTGCACCAGTTACAAAGGGAATTTTTTTTTCTATGCAAGCCTTGTTAAGCGAATAACGTGCATTAACACTGTCAAGAGCATCAATTACAACATCACACCCATCAACAGCATCAAATGCAGTATAATCATTAATTGAAACAGGTAATTCTTCTATGACAATATCTGGATTAAGTTTACGTAATTTTTTTGCTGCAGTCTCTACTTTAACTTGACCAACATCATCTTCATTAAACATTGTTTGTCTGTGCAGGTTAGATAGTTCTATCACATCTCTGTCAACAATACGAATTGTTCCAACACCCATTGCAGCAAGTCTTGCTGTTATTGGATTTCCTAAACCACCAACGCCAACAACACAAACCTTAGATTGTTTTAATTTTAATTGTCCTTGATAACCAATTTCTTCTAGCATTATTTGCCGTGAATATCTATCCAGTTCTTTTTCTGAAAGATCAGACACTACTTCCCCTGTATCATGGGACCCCCCTGCCACTGCTGGAAGAATATATATTTCATCATTAATTTTTAATTCAGTGTCAAGTCCAGATGAAAACTTTGAATTTTTTCCATTGATGTAAATATTAATCAATGATCTTGGTGTACCATCGCTGTTTAAAACTCGACGCTTAAAATCATCACCCATTGTTTCAGAAATTTTTGTAAATGCATCACTAAGTGTAGTAGCGTCAATGTTAATTTTTTTTTCACCGCCACCACCGTTAAGCACAGATGGAATTGTAAACGTAATGTTTGTCAATTTATTTCACCACTGCTGTAATCTTTGCAACATTAGATTGCATTACCTGTGGCTTCGGTAAAACTTCCATCAGTGATTCTGTTGCCTTTAATCCGTTTCCAGTTACGTAACAAACTGTAGTTTCATCTCTATCAATCTTTCCATCTTCAACCATTTTCTTAAGTACAGCAATGGATACACCACCAGCTGGTTCTGTAAATATTCCCTCTGTCCTCGCAAGTAATAAAATCGCATCAAGTATTTCCTTATTGTTTGATTGCTCTGCAATTCCATTGTACTGTTTTAATCTTTTTAGAACATAACGCCCATCACCTGGATCACCAATTGCTAAACTTTTTGCAACTGTATCTGGGTTTTCGACCGGAATAACATCAGTGCTATTATTTTTAAATGCGTCAACTATTGGTGCACAGCCAAATGCTTGTGCACAATTCATATGCATTTGTGAAACTTCGTTAGTTAACGAGACTGCTTCTAATTCCTCAAAGCCTTTACAAATTGCATTCAACATGGCTCCACTGCCAGTTGGTACAACTAATTGATCAGGTACCTGCCAATTTAGTTGCTCGGCTACCTCATATGCCAATGTCTTTGATCCTTCTACATAGTAAGAACGCATGTTAATGTTAACAATTCCAACACCCTTACTATCACCCACTTGTGCAGCTATTCTATTTGCATCATCATATGTTCCATCCACTGCTATGTATTCTGCACCGTAAGAAAGAGCCTGTACAATTTTTGCGTGCTCAATGTCACTAGGTGCAAAAACATAACATGGAAAGTTTGCCTTTGCTGCGTGTGCAGCAGTAGCAGATGCTAAATTACCAGTTGATGCACAACCTACAGATGACAAACCAAATTCTTTTGCCTTTGATATAGCAACGCCAGCAGGTCTATCCTTGAACGAAAATGTTGGGTTTACCGAGTCATTTTTTATGTATAAATTACTCAAACCGATCTTTTTACCGAGCTTTTCTGCCTTAACAAGCGGAGTCATTCCAGCGTTTATACTGACTATGTTTGACTTGTCATTAATTGGAAGAAGCTCAAAATATCTCCAGTAAGTTTGTTCACGATTTGTAAAACTATCTTTTGTCAAAGTTGGTAAATCATAATGAACATCTAATGGACCAAAACAGTCATCACAGATATACTTGAAAGTAGGCTCATACTCCTTTTTGCATTCTCTACATTCCAAGTGAGTTTTTTCCATATCAAAACTAGTTAGAAATATTGATAAAATGTCCTAATATCAAGTTAAGTATTACTTAATTTTTAATGTATGAAAATTTATAAATAATTACTTCAGGCGTGTGTAAAGATAGTTACTAGTTGCTTTTGAGAGAGTTATGGAAACAAGTTCGCTCACCTGTATGACATGCTGGACCCTGAGGCTCAACCATATAGATCAAAGCATCAGAGTCACAATCAACTAGAATTTCTTTAATTTTCTGCGTATTTCCAGATTCCTCACCCTTCATCCAAAGCTTCTTTCTAGATCTACTCCAGAACCAAGAGTTGCCAGTTGACAGTGTACGTTCAAGAGATTCTTTATTTGTATATGCTAATGTTAGAATTTCCTTTGTGTTTACATCTTGCACTATGACAGGTATAATATCGCCACTTTTTGAAAAATCAATATTACTAATATTTTGTTCCATAATTAATTATAAAATATGTATTTGTTAATCTTTGCTATATCCTCACTGAAATTCCATTTTCCTTGATGATTTTTTTTACACGATCAACCGAGTGTGTTTCGTAGTGAAATATCGATGCTGCTAAAGCTGCTTCTACATTAGTTTCTTTAAAAACAGTGATTATATCTTCTGGTTTTCCGCATCCACCTGATGCAATAACTGGGATAGAAACAGAGTTTACAATTTCTTTGGTTAAAATAATATCATAACCATCCTTTGTTCCATCCATATCAATACTAGTTAGTAAAATTTCACCTGCACCAAAACCATCCACTTGTTTTGCCCAATCAATTGCATCAACACCAGTTTCTTTTTTACCACCATAAATGAAAACTTCAAACCAGAATTTTTTATCATTGCTTGAGAATATATTTTTTTGATCAGTTATATTGTAATTCCTTTTCACGTCAATTGCAATAACAATACATTGTTTTCCAAATAGATCCATTAATTCAGTGATTATTTCAGGATTTTTTATTGCACCGGTATTTATTGCAACTTTATCAGCACCACTAAGCAGTATGTCTCTTGCATGTTGAAGTGTTTTAACTCCACCACCTACTGTGAAAGGAATATTGATCACTCTGGCAACTTTTGAAACCAATGACTTGATAATTTCTCTGTTCTCTTCGGATGCTGTAATGTCTAGAAACACAAGTTCATCTGCACCCTCGTTACTATATTTTTCAGCTAATAAAACAGGATCACCTGCATCCTTAATAGATTCAAAATTCAATCCCTTAACAACTCTGCCCTTTGCGATATCAAGACATGGTATAATTCTTTTAGTTAGTGTCATACTAGTTTTTTTGCCTCTTCAATAGAAATTTTATTTTCATAAAGTGCTTTTCCTAATATCACACCAAATGGATCTATTTCTTTTACTTTGTTAATATCATTAATACTGGATATTCCTCCACTTGCAATTACATTTAGATTCTTGATTTTATTTATTTGTCGTAGCCATTTTAAATCAGGACCCTGTAACGTACCATCTCGGTCTATGCTTGTTGATAAAAACTCTGAAAATCCCATTTTCATAAACTCATTAACAGCATCAATCAATGATAATTTTATAGTTTGTTGCCAACCATTTACAGCTATCAAGCCATCGTTATGATCAACTGATATTACTATTCTATCGTTCCCATACATTCTTAGAAGTTTAGCAAGCATTGCTTTATCCTTGTAAGCAAGTGTGCCTACTACTACCCTCTGTGCAAAACATAATGCGTTTTCTATAAGAGATTGATTTCTGAGCCCACCAGCAACCTCTACAGTAATGTTTACTGATTTTGCTATATTTTGCATTAGATCAAAGTTTGAACCCCTTTCAAGTGCTGCATCAAGATCTACCAAATGCAACATATCGGCACCTGCTCTTTCCCATTTTTTTGCAATTTCAATCGGATTGTCACTATATGTGGTTTTTTTACTAGGATCACCCTTGTAGAGTCGTACAACCATTCCTTCCATAAGATCAATCGCGGGAATTATTTTCATTTTTGACATTCACTTAGAAAGTTTCTCAACATTATGGAACCAACTTTCCCTGATTTTTCAGGATGAAATTGAGTTCCTATAAAATTTTTCTGTTCAATTATAGCTGGTATGCTGATTCCATAATCAGTATCAGCAACAATAATTTCAGGTCTCTGTGGCTTTACTCTGTATGAGTGTACAAAGTAAACCCATGAACCATCATTAACTCCATCCAAGAAAGTACTTTGCCGTTTAATTTTTAGATTATTCCAACCCATATGCGGAATTTTCATTGTATTTGGTAGAAGAATGACTTCACCGTCAATGACATTTAGTCCTCTTTCCTTGCCTTCCTCACTTTTCTCAAAGAACATTTCCATTCCAAGACATATTCCAAGTACTGGTATATT
>CEVM01046180.1_pt1 | contig 12498 bp, 12 predicted proteins | sample 531481 | NCBI WGS metagenome assembly CEVM01 (sample SAMEA2623649, study PRJEB7988) | marine metagenome | biome: marine biome (ENVO:00000447); feature: mesopelagic zone (ENVO:00000213) & marine oxygen minimum zone (ENVO:01000065); material: "saline water (ENVO:00002010), including plankton...
CACCGTTCTGCCAGGGACACCACACCGTGAAGCATCACGGCGGGTGGCAGATCACCCACCTGGGTGACGGGTCCCTGGAATGGGTGTCCCCACACGGGCGCCGGTACATCGTGAAGCCCGAGCGACACCTCCCCACCTTCTACCCCAACGCAGCCTGAACCTGGCCCGCTGGCCGCAGGTGCGTAATACCGTGGGGGCATGAGCGCGACGGAATCAGCACGCGGCAGCGACGTGACCCGCCAGATCCTGGTGATCGCGGCCTTCGTCTTCATGATCATCGGCGACGCCGTCGGCCTCGGAGCCTTCGGCGGCACGCCGATTCAGGATGCGCAGGGCGGGTCCTTCTCGCCGGACACGTCCTACCTCACGCCGGCTACCGAGGCCTTCGCCATCTGGACGCCGATTTATCTCGGCCTCGCGATCTACGTCATCTGGCAGGCGCTCCCGTCGCAGCGCGCCCGTGATCGTCAGCGCAGCCTTGGCTGGCTCATCGCCCTCCCGATGGTGCTCAACGGGCTCTGGCTCGTCACCGTGCAGTTCCTCTCGGTCTGGGCGACCGTGGTCTGCATCATCCTGCTCCTCGCAGCGCTCGTCATCACCTACCTTCGAGCGGTCCGCACCCGGGAGCCGGCCGATGGCTGGCTCGACGGCATCCTGATCGACGTCGTCACCGGCCTGCACCTCGGCTGGGTGGCCCTTGCTACCGTCGCGAACATCGCCGCGGCGCTCACGGCGACCGTCCCCGCCGACTGGGAGAGCGCGGCATCCGTCGTCGGAGTCATCGTGCTCATTGTCGTTGCCGCTGTCGCGCTCGGCATATCGGCGTCGGGCGGGTGGCGTATCGCTCCCGTCCTGTCGATCGCGTGGGGGCTCGGATGGCTCGCCGTCGCCCGTCTGCTCGGTGACCTCGTCGACGTCCCGATCGGGATCACGGCGATCATCGTCGCGGTGATCGTGATCATCGTCCCGGTTGTCGGCAGGCTCATGCGTGAGCGCACACTCGCCGACTGACACGCCGGAACCTCGTCGCCCCGTGCGCGAAACAGCGACCTGGCACACTGAACCACATGACTAGCGGCGTCGGGCGTGTATCGGTTCTGAGCATCGGCGAGGTGCGGCTGCGGCGGCACAACATCGTCGGCAATGGCACCCCCATGCTGTGGTGGACCTTCACGTCGCGGCGATGGACGGATCCGTTGCCGGTCAATGTCGTTCTCGTTGAACACGAACAGGGCTGGGTTCTCTGGGACACCGGGCAAGCGCCAGCGTCAGCCGACACGCCGCGCGAGTACTTTCCGGGCGGTTTCGTCGGCGCGGTCTACGCGCGGCAGGTTGATTCGACCCTGACACCCGGCCAGGGACTGGGTGAGCAGCTCGAGCTCGCCGGCGTGCCGATCGAGCGACTTACCCTCGCCGCAGTGTCCCACTTGCACTATGACCACGCAGGAAACGTCGGTGAGCTCGCCGCGGCCGGCATCCCGGTGCTCGTCAGCGAACAGGAGCATGCCGTGCTCACGGGCAAGTCCCCACACATGCACGGCGTCTTGGCCGAGCACTTGCTCGATGCGGCTGTTCAGTGGCGGCCCGTCACGTTCGCACCGTCCGAGGATGCAGCGCTCGTCGACTTCGCCGGCGCGTACGACATCTTCGGCGACGGCGCACTGACGCTCCTGCCGACCCCGGGTCACACCGCCGGGTCGATGAGCCTGCTCGTCCGCCGCAGCAACGGGCGGAACCCGCTCCTGCTCGTGGGCGATGCAACCTACGATCCGAGCCTCATCGAGAAGGCGGTCGTTCCGGACGTGGGCGACAGAAAGCAGCAACGCGAGACACTGCGGCAGTTCGCAGCTTTGCGCGAGCGGCTACCGGGCCTTCAGGTGATCGCCGGTCACGATCCCCGGGCGGCCGAACTCGTCGCCTGACAGCACGCGCACCGTCACCGAAGCATCGCGCGCAGCTCCGACTCCACGGATGCCGGACGCGACGGGTCGATCGTCGTGCCGTGCTCGTAGGCCTCCACGATCCGCGGATCCACGTAGCTGCTGCGAGCGATCGCCGGGGTGTTGCCGAGGACGAACGCGGCGTCTCGCATCGCCGCGGCGACCATGCGCGCCCGCCGCGACGGCGACTCCACCGGTCCCGCTTTCGCAAGGCTCAGCGCCGCAGCCGCGGTGCCGTGCAGGGTCCGGAAGTCCTTGGCGGTGAAGTCGCCGCCCGTGCGTCGGCGGATGTCGGCATTGATTTCCTCGGGGTGCAGCGGGTGCACCTCGCCGTCGCCGTCGCGCCAGGCCAGCAATCGTGCCCGCCCGCCGCGGCGTTTCAGGGCTCGCACCACCGCAGCGAGGTCGGGGTCGGTCAGCTCCGATTCCCATGGCTGACCGCTCTTGCCCGGAAACCGCAGCTCGACGCGCTCACCGTCGTGCACGCTCGCGTGGGCGCACAGCAGCGTGCACAGGCCATAGCTGCCGTGCACGTCCGCGTAGCGTTCTGACCCGACCCGCAGGCTCCCGGTGTCGAGCATCCGGAACGCCGTCGCCAGGACGCGGGAGCGCCCGAGCCCGTCGGATCGCAGATCGAGCGTCACCGTGCGCCGGGCCCCCGGTAGCGTCTCGGCGAGGTCCAGCATCCGTTCGAACTTGACTCGATCCTGACGCTCGCGCCACACCTGGTGATACAGATACTGGCGCCTGCCGGCGTCGTCGACGCCTGTTGCCTGGATGTGCCCGTGGGGATGCGGTGAGATCCAAACGTCGTTCCACGCGGGTGGAATCGCGAGGTCCGAGATCCGCTCGCGGGTGGCCTCGTCGGTGATCGCCGCACCCGATTCGTCGAGGTAGGCGAACCCCCGTCCGCGACGCACGCGCCGCAACCCGGGTTCTGTGGTGCGACTGCGACGGAGGCGGGGCATGCGTTCACGCTACGCCGCCGCGATGGGGGCGAGGGCGGTTCGGTGATTCTGACCGCGGCGCGGATGCTGTCAACCCCCTCAGCGACTCGTGTCGGCATCCGTATCGTCGCCGTCGACCGATCGCCGATCCGGCGACCGGCAGCACGGTGACCATGAAGGAGACCGTCATGACAAGCACGATGACCGCAGACATCGAGGTGGACGCACCGATCCGCGCCGTCTACGACCAGTGGACGCAGTTCGAGGAGTTCCCCGAGTTCATGGGATCAGTGAACTCCATCACCCAGACCACCGACGACCTCACACACTGGTCGGTCAGCATCGGCGGTGTCGAGCGCGAGTTCGACGCCGAGATCGTCGACCAGGTTCCCGACGACCACATCGAGTGGGCGAGCACGGGGGAGCGGGTTCACACCGGACGCGTCGCGTTCACACCTGTGAGCGATGACCGCACCCGCGTTGAATTGCGCATGGAGTGGGAGCCCGAGACCTTCATCGAGAAGGCGGGCGCCGGACTCAACCTCGATGAGGCAGCAGCACGCATGGACCTGGAGCGCTTCAAGTCGTTCATCGAAGACCGCGGCCGCGAGACCGGCGGCTGGCGCGGCGAAGTCCACAACTGACGACACCACCGAAGCTCCCCGCACGCCCAGTAGGGTGCGGGGAGCTTCGGCGTTTCACTCAGCGACCCCGACGAACCGCCGCACGGCGCGCGTTCACGATCCCGTACGCCAGCGTGCCGATGATCGCGAGCAGGAACACCGCTGACGCGATCACGTTGGCCTGCGGCGGGATGCCGCGCTGAGCCGCAACGTAGATGTAGACCGGGAAGGTCTGCACCGAGCCGGACGTGAAGTACGTGATGATGAAGTCGTCGAAGCTGAGGCTGAACGACAGCAGCGCCGCAGCGATGATGCCCGGCAGCAGCAGCGGGAACGTGATGCGCCAGAACACCTGGCGCGGCGAGCCGTAGAGGTCTCGTCCGGCCTCTTCGATCGAGGGGTCGAGCGAGAGGGCTCGGGCCCGCACCGTCACCACGACGAAGCTCAGGCAGAACATCGTGTGGGCCAGGATGATCGTGCCGAGGCCTTTCGCGACGCCCATCGTCAGGAACTGGGCGGCAAGACCGGCGCCGATGACGACCTCGGGGGTTGCCATGGGCAGGAACAGCAGCAGGCTGATCGATCCGCGGGCCTTGAACTGGTAGCGCACCAGTGCCAGGGCGATCATCGTGCCGAGGGTCGTGGCGATGATCGTGGCGACAAAGCCGACGAGGATGCTGTTGCCGAACGCCACACACACTTCGGGCTGTTCGCAAACGGTGAGCCAGTTCTCGATCGTGAACCCGTTCCAGGTGATGTTGGTGCGGGTCGTCTCGTTGAACGAGAACAGGAACGTGTAAGCGATCGGGATGAGCAGCACCACGAACGCGGCGATGACGTAGATGCCGAGGATTCGGGACCGCACGGTCCATTGCGTTTTCACAGGAGGTCATCCGTTCCCGTGCGCCGCACGTAGCTGCCGACGATGATGAGGATGACGGCCATCAGCAGGATGCTGAGGGCTGCCGCCTGTGGGTAATTCACTGTGATGAGGAACTTCGACTGGATGACGTTTCCGATCATCGTCGTCGACGGGCTTCCGAGGAACGCCTGGCTGGCGTTCACATAGTCACCGGATGCCGGGATGAAAGTGAGCAGCGTCCCCGACACGACGCCCGGGAGCGAGAGCGGGAACGTGACCCGCCAGAACGTCTGCCCCGGCGTGGCGTACAGGTCGGAGCTCGCCTCGAGCAGGCGCGTATCGAGCCGGTCAAGCGAAGCGAACAGCGGTAGCGTCATGAACGGGATGAAGTTGTAGGTCAGACCGAAGACGACGGCGAATCCCGTGCCCGTGATGTGATCTTGCGGCCCGAAGAGCCCGATCGTCTGCAGGAACCCGACGACGGGTCCCTCGTCGGCGAACAGCGCCTTCCACGCCAAGGTCCGCAGCAGGAACGAGATGAAGAACGGCGCGATCACCAGCACCAGCAGCAGGTTCCGGATGAGCGGCCTGTCGCGCAGGACCACACCGATGAAGTACGCGATCGGATAGCTGATCAGCAACGCGAAGAGGGTGGCCAGCAGCGCGTACCAGAACGAGCGGAGGAACTGGGGCCAGTACTCCGCGATCACGTCGACGTAGTTCTGCCAGTTGAAGGCGTAGTAGAACGCGCCGTACTGCGACGTGTCGTTCACGCCGAACGAGGTCATCAGCAGCGACACGAACGGGACGACGAAAAACAGCGCGAGGTAGGCGAGCCCCGGCAGCAGCAGCGCGAACGCCACCCAGCTGGCGCGACGCTGCGGCGACGCCTTCTTCGTATCGGCGACAGCCAGCGCCGACATCGCCATGGCTAGGAGTCCTCGCTGTCGGCGATGGCCTCGGCTGCCCCCGCCTGGGCGTCGGCATCCAGCCCGAAGGTGTGCTCGGGTCGCCACCGCACCCAGACTTCGCTTCCGACCGAGAAGACCGAGCCGAACACCATGTTCTGCTCGAACACCCCGACGGGTCCGATGCCCGGCATCTCGACGGTGTATTGCGTGCTCACACCGGTGAACGAGAGGTCGGTGATGCGACCGGGGCCGAGGACGTTGTCGTCGGTGGTGGGCGCTTCGGCAGCGAGCATGAGTTTCTCGGGGCGAACACCGACGGTGATCTCGCCGGATGTCGAGACGGCGCGATCGATCGGCATCCGGAGTGTGCCCCCGGCCGCCGTGCGAGCCACGAGGGTGCCGCCGACCGCCGATTCGACGGTCGCTGCGATCAGGTTCGACTGACCGAGGAAGCTCGCGACGAACCCGGTGCGCGGGAGTTCGTACAGTTCCTGCGGCGCACCCATCTGCTCGATGCGCCCGTGGTTCATGACGGCCACGGTGTCGGCCATGGTCATGGCCTCTTCCTGGTCGTGCGTGACGTGCAGGAACGTGATCCCAACCTCGTCCTGAATCGTCTTCAGTTCGGACTGCATCTGGCGACGCAGCTTCAGGTCGAGGGCGCCGAGGGGCTCATCCAGCAGCAGCAGCGCCGGTCGGTTGACGACGGCTCGCGCGAGCGCGACACGCTGCTGCTGACCACCCGACAGCTGCGAGGGCTTGCGCCCCGCGACGTGGTCGAGCTCGACGAGCTTGAGGGCGTCGAGAGCGCGGCTGGAAGCATCCGTGACCTTGCGCCGACGCAGCCCGAACTCGACGTTCTCTTGCACCGTCATGTGGGGGAAGAGCGCGTAGCTCTGGAAGACCGTGTTCACCGGCCGCTTGTGCGGCGGCACGGATGTCACGTCTTTGCCGCCGATCGAGATCGAACCCGCGGTGGGTCGCTCGAGCCCCGCGACGATGCGCAGGGTCGTCGTCTTGCCGCAGCCCGACGGGCCGAGCAGGGCGAAGAACGAACCCGCCGGAATCACCAGGTCCAGATCGTGCAGAGCGGTGAAGCCCGGGAAGGTCTTGCGGATGCCGCGAAGCTCGAGGTCAGCGCCGGCCTCGGGTGTCGATGTGCTCATGCCCGGTCAGGCGCCGAGTCCGACGGCTTCGAACTCGGCGTTGTACTTCTCCTGCTCCTGGTTGCTGAGCGCCCGGAAGATGTACGCGTTCGCGAGCGTCGCCTCGTCAGGGAAGATGAGCTGGTTATCGACCATCTCGGGGTCGATGTCGGCCATCGCTTCCTGCGCTCCGACGACCGGGGTGATGTAGTTCACCCAGGCGGCGACCTCGGCGGCGACCTCGGGCTGGTAGTAGTAGTCGATCAACGTTTCGACGTTGGTCTTCTGCTGCGAACCGATCGGGATCATGAAGTTGTCGCTCCAGAGCGTCCCGCCCGAGTCGGGGAGGGCGAACCCGAACTTGTCGTAGCCGACCTCCGCGTTGATCGCGGTGATGTCGCCCGACCACACGATCGCGGCGAGTGTGTCTTCGTTGATGAGGTCGTCGGCGTAGGAGTTGCCCTTGATGTTGCGGATCTGGCCGTCCGAGACCTGCTGCGCGAAAACGTCGATCGCGTTCTGGAACTCGGTGTCGCCCCACGAGTCCGACGAGATGTCGACGCCCTGGCTGAGCATGATGAGGCCGATGGTGTCGCGCATCTCGCTGAGCACGCCGACGCGACCCTTCAGGTCGGGGTTCCACAGGTCTTCGACGGATGCCAGGCCGTTGGGGAGCTTCTCGGTGTTCCATGCGAGACCCGCAAAGCCTGACTGCCAGGGCACCGAGTTGGCGCGGCCGGGGTCGAAGCTCGGGTTCATCAGGCTCGGGTTGAGGTTCGCGTAGACGTTGGGCATCTTCGCCTTGTCGAAAGCCTGCGTGTAGCCGGACGCGATCCAGATGTTCGCCATCCAGTCGGTGAGGCAGACCGTATCGGCGCCGATGCCCTGGCCGAGCGCCAGCTGGTCGCGGACCTTCGCGAAGTAGGTGTTGTTGTCGTCGATCGCAACGTCGTAGTTGACGGTGATGCCGGTCTGGTCCTCGAACGCCTGCAGCGTCGGGTGGTTGCCGTCGTCATCCTCGTCGAGGTAGAACGACCAGTTCGCCCAGGTAAGGGTCTTCACGCTCGACGAGAGGTCCTCGGGGGCGGTCAGCGCTGAGCCGCCCGTGGAGTCCGAACCGCCGACGCGGCCGGTGCAGGCTGCGAGGAATCCCATGAGCGAGAGGGCACCGGCGCCGGCGAGCACGCCGCGACGGGAGATCTGCGCTGCGCGGGCCTGCGAAATCAGCGCTCGGATCATCGGATCGGAGGGGAGTGGACGGTCGGGCATAGTCGGTCACCTCAATCAGCTGAATGCGTGCTGTGCACGGATTGTCAGTGATCGTGTCACGACATCACCCGAGGCGGCAAGCGCAATCCGCAGTCCGAAACAAACTTGATACAGGAATCTGTCGTTTCAAGTAACGTGCGCGACGGTTTCACGTGCGAAAGCTGCGGATTCCGACGTGGCCGGAATCCGCAGCTTTCGAATCCGCTACAGCAGGCTTGCGGCGCGCGTGAGAACGTCGCGCAGGATCTGCTCGAGCTCGTCGAACTCTGAAGGTCCGATCGTGAGCGGCGGCGCGAGCTGGATGACGGGGTCGCCGCGATCATCGGCGCGGCAGTACAGGCCAGCGTCATAGAGTGCGCCCGAGAGGAATCCGCGCAGGAGCCGCTCGGACTCGTCGTCGTTGAACGTCTCGCGCGTCGCCTTGTCTTTCACGAGCTCGATGCCGAAGAAGTAGCCGTCACCGCGCACGTCCCCGACGATCGGCAGGTCCAGCAGTTTCTCCAGCGACGCCCGGAACAGGGGTGAGTTCTCGCGGACGCGCTCGTTCAGGCCCTCCTCGTCGAAGATCGCGAGGTTCTCCAGCGCGACGGCTGCCGAGACCGGATGCCCGCCGAAGGTGTAACCGTGCAGGAACGAGGTGTGCCCGTGCCGGAACGGCTCGTAGATCCGGTCCGAGATCACGGTTGCGCCCAGCGGCGAGTAGCCGCTGGTGAGGCCCTTGGCCGAGGTGATGATGTCGGGCACGTAGTCGTACGCATTGCAGGCGAAGGTGTAGCCGATGCGGCCGTACGCGCAGATGACCTCATCCGAGACCAGCAGCACGTCGTGGCGGTCGCAGATCTCGCGGACGCGCTGGAAGTAGCCGGGGGGAGGGGGGAAGCATCCGCCCGAGTTCTGCACCGGCTCGAGGAAGACGGCGGCAACCGTCTCGGGGCCTTCGAACAGGATCATCTCTTCGATGCGGTCAGCAGCCCAACGCCCGAAAGCCTCGAGGCGGTCGCCCTCGCCGTCCCAGACGAACCCGGCCTCTTCGGCGCGGTACGCGTTGGTATTCGGTACCCGGAAGGCTCCGGGCACGAGCGGTTCGAACGGTGCTTTCATGACCGGGATGCCGGTGATCGCCAGGGCCCCCTGCGGGGTGCCGTGGTAGGCGATCGAGCGCGAGATGACCTTGTGCTTGAGGGGCTGGCCCTGCAGCTTCCAGAACTGCTTAGCCAGCTTGAAGGCTGTCTCGACGGCCTCGCCGCCGCCGGTCGTGAAGAACACGCGGTTCAGGTCGCCGGGTGCCTCGTCGGCCAGGCGGTCGGCCAGCTCGATCGCCGACGGGTGCGCGTACGACCACAGCGGGAAGAACGCGAGCTCTTCGGCCTGCTTCGCAGCAGCCTGAGCAAGCCGCTTGCGGCCGTGGCCCGCGTTGACGACGAACAGGCCGGAGAGGCCGTCGAAGTAGCGCTTGCCGCGGTCATCCCAGATGTGGTGGCCTTCGCCGCGCACGATGACGGGCACCCCGGAGGTGTCCAGTACCGACTGGCGGGTGAAGTGCATCCACAGGTGGTCTTGGGCCTTCTTCTGCAGATCGGCGGGGGAGTTCATGACGGGTCCTTTCGGGGCGCGGTAGCGGCGGCGCGGGGTGCGATCACTGCGTGCCCCAGTCGTAGAGCTGTTTCACGAGGCGGAGGTAGACAAAAGACTCGGTGGCGACGACGCCGTCGATGGCGCGGACGCGCTTGTTGAGCAGATCGATGAGCTCGTCATCCGAAGCACACACGACCTCGGCGAGCACATCGAAGCTGCCGGCGGTGAGCACCACGTAGGTGACTTCGGGGAGGGCCGAGACCTCGGCGGCGATGCGCGTCGAATCTCCCGAGGTCCGGATGCCGACCATTGCCTGTCGCGCGAAGCCGAGTTGCAGGGGGTCGGTGACCGCGACGATCTGCATGACTCCCGCGTCGACGAGGCGCTGCACGCGATTGCGTACCGCAGTCTCTGAGAGCCCCACGGCTTTGCCGATGTCGGCGTACGAGCGCCGGCCGTCGGCTTGCAGGTGCTCGATGATGGCGCGCGAGATGTCGTCGAGCTGCTGGACCCGGGGAGTGCGATCTGCCACGCGACGATCATCGCAGAGGAGCTGTCAGAAGACAACCGAAAGCGTCGATCATTGCAGCGATATATGCGGAATCCGCAGATGCGACGCGTCTTCGCGGAGGAAATCAGAACCGTGTGGTTCGCAGGTGGGCCTCCTCCTGGCGAGAGGGCGACGTGCGACCATGGGGGGATGAGCCTGCCCGAACACGCGCCAGCCTCCAAGCGGGCGATCTGGGAGGCTGCGCAGCGTCTATTCGCCGAGAACGGCTACGCGCGGACCTCGGTGCGCGAGATCGCAAGCGAGGCTGCGGTCGACCCGGCCCTCGTCATCCGTCACTTCGGCTCGAAAGAACAGCTCTTCATGGAGACCATGGAGGTGCAGGTCGCGGCTACTGCCTTCGAGGGTCCGCTCGAGACCCTCGGTGAGCGGTTCATCGCGTTCATCCTCGACGACGACGCCGACATCCGGGGCATCTACCTGGCGCTCCTGCGAGCCAGCGATTCCGGCGGCATCTGGACCCACCTGCGAGCCGCGCACGAGGAGGGATTCGTGCGGCCGTTCCGCGCACGGATCGCAGCGTCGCCTGCTCATGCGGCGGATGCCGACACGCGTGCGCGGATGGCTGCCGCCGTGGTCGGCGGCCTGCTCTACAGCCTGTGGGTGGTGCGCGATGAGGGTCTCGCGCATCTGGAGCGCGAGACCCTCATCGGCCGCTACGGAGCGCTGCTACAGGCAGCGATCACCGGCTGAGCTAGATCGCCGACCAGCCGCCGTCAGACGGCAGGATGACGCCCGAGACGTTTGTCGCGTCATCGCTCAGTAGCCACGTGATGGATGCCGCGAGCTGAGCGGGCTCGGCGATCGGCGGCAGGATCGTCATCGCGAGCCCGACGCGCTCCTGGCCGAGTTCGGAGGCGAACGACGCCTCGATTCCGGTAGCGACCGGCCCCGGAGCGACCGCGTTCACGCGAATATTCTTTGCCGCGTACATGAACGACGTGCTTTTGGTGAGGCCTACGACGGCGTGCTTCGAGGTCGTGTAGGCAAGGCCCGCAGCTGAGCCGCGAAGCCCCGCCTCGGACGCCACGTTCACGATCGATCCGCCGCCGGCCTCGAGCATGAGGGGGAGGACCGCGCGAGTGAGTCGGAAGGTCCCCTCGACGTTGACAGCCATGACGCGCGACCAGACGGCGTCGCTCACTTCGTGCAGCGGCGTCATGTCATCCATGATTCCCGCGACGTTCGCAAGCCCGTCGACGCGTCCGTCGGCTGCCGCGACGATCTTCGCGATCGAGTCCTCCGAGGTGATGTCGCCGGCAACCGCGACAGCGCCGGGCATCTCGGGGACCGCCGCATCGAGGCGCTCCTGCGAAATGTCGACAGCGACGACCTTCCCGCCTTCGGCTGCAACACGGGCAGCCACCGCGCGTCCGATTCCCGAACCGGCGCCGGTCACGATGACCGTCTTGCCATCGAATCGGCCGGGCGTGATGCGCTCGACCCACGGGGCCGCCATCGGGGGAGCGGGAGGCTCGTCCTCGTCATCCTCGCCATCGTCGTCAGCTGCAGGCGCAGCGGCCAATGCGCTCGGGTCGTTGGCGCGACGAACCATATCGTCGATCAGCTCTTGCGACATCCGTCCGCCGCTCATCGAGGCAACGCGTTCGAGCGAGAAGAGTTTGACGGGGGCCAGTGCCGACTCGGTCTGACCGCCCTGCGCGAGCAGATCGCGCAGGATCGGGCCGCCGACGGGATGCTTCAACCACGCGCCGATCGATGATTTTGCGCTGAGTGCCTTGTCTTTGGCCATGTCTCCTCCTTGAGTCGATCGCGGTTTCGGGACCGCGTGATCCCAGTCTAGAGAAGGAGTCAACAAAGTTGACAGGGTGCGCTGGAAGAACCTTCAGATTTCGGGATGGTTCTGCTCCGAGGTAGATTAGGCAAGGCTTACCAATTCGAGAGTGAGCCCTTCCACAGCAGCCCACGAAAGGAGCGCCCGTGCGCGCCTCCCGTCTCATCGCCCTCGGCATCGCCGTGGCCCTGACCGGTTCCCTTGCCGCGTGTTCGTCCTCGACGGATGCCGGGACCACCGACACCGAATCGACCGAAACCGGTGCCTTCCCTGTCACGATCGAGCACGCCTACGGCGAGACCGTCATCGAGCAGAAGCCCGAGCGGGTCGCGACAGTCGCCTGGTCAAACCACGAGGTACCCCTGGCGCTGGGCGTCGTTCCGGTCGGCATGAGCAAGGCGACCTGGGGTGACGACGACGGCGACGGTGTGCTGCCCTGGGTCGAAGACAAGCTCGAGGAACTCGGCGCCGAAACCCCCGTTCTGTTCGATGAGACCGACGGAATCGACTTCGAGGCCGTGGCAGACACGCAGCCTGACGTCATCCTTGCCGCGTACTCGGGGCTCACACAGGAGGACTACGACACCCTGTCGAAGATCGCGCCCGTCGTCGCTTATCCCGAGGTCGCCTGGGGTACCTCGTACGAAGACATGATCCGCATGAACTCCGCGGCGCTCGGTCTCTCGGCCGAGGGCAATGAGCTGATCGACGAACTGCACGAGACGGTCTCTACCTCGCTCGAGAACTACCCCGAGCTCGACGGCGCTCGCATCCTCTTCAGCTACATCGACCCGTCTGACTTCAGCCAGATCGGCTTCTACACGAGCCACGACACGCGCCCCGGCTTCCTCGAGAGCATCGGG
>CEVM01027727.1_pt1 | contig 12417 bp, 8 predicted proteins | sample 531481 | NCBI WGS metagenome assembly CEVM01 (sample SAMEA2623649, study PRJEB7988) | marine metagenome | biome: marine biome (ENVO:00000447); feature: mesopelagic zone (ENVO:00000213) & marine oxygen minimum zone (ENVO:01000065); material: "saline water (ENVO:00002010), including plankton...
AATCTCAATAAATGCTCCAAGGTCACTTAATTTAATAAGATTATTTAATGCTTGGTCAAACTCTGGAAAGGTTGCTATCGAAGGATTAGAAGAACTAGGGATCTCTCCAAATAATGATAATTGACGTGGATCATTTGAATCTCGCTTATTGACCATAGTGGTAAATATTACGTTCTAATGAATTGAAGTGCAACAATGCAGAAATAATAAAAAATAAAATAAATAAATTCTTTATTGTGATTTTATTGTGTGTAATAAAAAAGTGATGCTAAATTTTGTACTAATGATTATGAGATATTTTATAACATATTTTGCTGTACCTAGGAAATAGGAACATCATTAAATCATAGTAATCGATAAATAAAAAAAATCCCACTATATATAAATTGAGTATTAAGACAAAAAATTTAGATAATGTAGTAATACGATTTGCTGGAGATTCTGGAGATGGAATGCAGTTAACTGGTACACGTTTTACTGAAACTACGGCAATCGTGGGTAATGATTTAAGTACGCTTCCTGATTATCCTGCTGAGATTAGAGCTCCAGCAGGATCTTTGGCAGGAGTAAGTGCTTTTCAATTACATTTTAGTTCAAAAGATATTCATACTCCTGGAGATACTCCTGATGTCCTTGTTGCAATGAATCCTGCGGCATTAAAAGTGCATTTATCAGAATTATTACCGGGTGGAATAATTATTGTTAATGAAAATGCTTTTAGTCCAAAAAATTTAAAGCTAGCTGGATATGAATCAAATCCATTAGAAGATGGAACTGTCGAAAGCTATGAGTTGTACTCTATTCAAATGAGTTCTTTGGTTGCTAAGGCATGTGAGGGTATGGATATATCTCCAAAGACTATTGATCGCACTAAAAATATGTTTGCTCTGGGTCTCTTATATTGGATTTATAATCGTCCTTTAGAACCTACAATTAAATGGCTTGGTAAAAAGTTTGCAAAGAGACCTGAGTTAGTTGATTCAAATATTAAGTCGCTAAATGCCGGGTATAATTATGGTGAAACTGTAGAAATTTTTTCAGCACGATACAATGTTGAAAAAGCCCCTCTTCCTGCTGGAAAGTATAGAAATATCAATGGTAATTATGCCACTAGCGTGGGCTTGCTTGCAGGCTCAATCAAAGCAGATATACCTTTGTATTATGGCGGTTATCCAATTACACCTGCAAGTGATATCCTCCATACCCTTGCTTCTTTTCGTCATTTTGGAGTTAAAACATTTCAGGCCGAGGATGAGATTGCAGGTATAACTTCTGCTATTGGAGCTTCATTTGCTGGGAACCTTGGGGTTACGGCATCATCTGGGCCCGGTATCGCTTTAAAAGCAGAAGCGATTGGGCTTGCTGTTATTGCTGAATTACCATTGGTTATTGTTAATGTTCAACGTGGTGGTCCTAGTACAGGTTTACCTACGAAGACTGAACAGTCTGATTTATTTCAAGCGTTATATGGTAGAAATGGTGAAGCACCAGTGCCTGTTATAGCGGCTCAAACACCAGGTGATTGTTTTTATGCAGCTTTTGAAGCATGTAAGGTTGCCATTAAATATAGGACACCTGTCTTCCTGCTATCAGATGGTTATTTGGCTAATGGTTCTGAACCATGGTCTATTCCTAATTTTGATGATTTACCGAATATAGATCCTGGTTTTGCTGCGAGCAATGATGATCTACCTTTTATGCCCTACGCTAGAGATGAAAAAACGCTTGCAAGACCTTGGGCTATACCTGGAACACCTGGATTAGAACACCGTATTGGTGGCCTAGAGAAAGAAGATGTAACAGGAAATGTTTCTTACGATCCAGAGAATCACCATAAAATGACAGAATTAAGAGCGCAAAAAGTGCAGAATATAGTTGATGATATTCCCAAGACAGAAGTTTTAGGTAATGAAAGTGGAGATTTATTAATACTTAGTTGGGGAGGGACTTACGGCTCATGTCGCTCAGCAACAGAAAGATTGCAAAATGATGGAAAAAAAGTAAGTCATGTTAACCTTCGTTGGATTAATCCATTGCCTAAAGATTTAGGAGAAATAATAATACGATTTAAGAATGTACTTATTCCAGAATTAAATATGGGGCAGTTGTCCAAAATAATTCGCGCAGATTATCTTGTTGATGCCATTGGGTTAAACCTTGTGAAAGGTCGCCCCTTCAAAGCAAGTGATATTGTAGATAAAGCTAAAGAACTTATAGGATAAAATTATGTCAGAAGTTAAAGTTAAAACTCCAAAGTTAGATCGCAGAGATTTTGTTTCGGATCAATCAGTACGTTGGTGCCCAGGTTGTGGTGATTATGCTATCTTAGCACAAACACAGAAAGTTTTTCCTGATTTAGGCATTGATAAAGAGAAAGTTGTTTTCATATCTGGGATTGGATGTTCCAGTAGATTCCCTTATTATATGAACACATACGGTTTTCATACAATCCATGGGAGAGCACCAGCAATTGCATCTGGAGTGAAATTAGCTAATCCTGATCTTTCTGTATGGGTGATTACTGGAGATGGAGATGCGCTTTCAATTGGTGGAAATCATACAATTCATCTACTCCGGAGGAATCTGAATATTAATGTTATGTTATTTAATAATAGAATTTATGGTTTAACAAAAGGTCAATATTCTCCAACCTCAGAATTAGGAAAAATTACAAAATCAACACCTTTAGGATCCTTAGATCGTCCCTTTAATCCGCTGGCGCTTGCTTTAGGATCTCATGCAAGTTTTGTAGCTAGGGCAATTGATCGTGAAACTAAACAATTACAATCTATGATACATAGGTCTAATAGTCATAATGGTAGCTCATTCATTGAGATATATCAAAATTGTAATATCTTTAATGATGGAGCATTTGCATCTATGACAGATAGAGAAACAAAAGCAGATACAGTACTTTGGTTAGAGAATAAGAAGCCTCTCTTGTTTGGTGCTGAAATGAATAAAGGAATTATTGTAGATGGTAATACACCGAAGGTTATTGAGCTAGGTGATAAATGGGGAATAGATGATTTGTTGGTACATGATGAAACTGATTGGACAATTGCCATGATGCTTAGTCATTTTACTTATCAAGATGATTTCCCAAATCCAATAGGTGTCTTTTATTGTGTAGATGAACCAGTTTATGATGCTATGTTAGATGAGCAGATTAAATTTGCAATAAAGAATAAAGGAAATGGCAATATTCAGGCATTGATAGATGGCGCAGATAACTGGGTGGTAGAATAATTATTATTTGTTAGCTTCTTACTATGGATTATCGCACTGAAAAGGACAGCATGGGATCTGTTAAAGTGCCAAATAATCGTTATTACGGAGCCCAAACACAACGATCCCTTAATAATTTTAAAATAGGAAACGAAAGTTTTCCGAGAGAGTTTATTAGAGCGTATGGTATTGTTAAAAAAGCAGCTCTAAATGTAAATGCCTCTGCAGGATTAATTGATCCCAATATTTCTAAAGCAATAACAACTGCTGTAGATGAAGTAGTTTCCGGAAAGTTAGATAATCATTTCCCATTAGTAGTATGGCAAACAGGGTCTGGAACACAGACCAATATGAATGTCAATGAAGTAATAGCCAACCGTGCTATTGAAATTTTAGGAGGGAAACTAGGAAGTAAGGATCCCGTTCATCCAAATGACCATGTAAATATGGGCCAATCTACAAACGATACTTTTCCAACAGCTATAAACATATCAGCTGTAGAATCAGTTGTACATAATTTGCTTCCAAAGCTTGATTCTTTAAGAGACGGATTAAATGCAAAAGCAGAGGAGTTTTCTAAGATTATTAAGTTGGGAAGGACGCATTTGCAGGACGCAACTCCTTTAAGTCTTGGTCAAGAATTCTCAGGATATGGAACCGCTATTGATTATGGAAGCAAGCGTATTAGTAAAGCAATTGAGAGCTGTTATAGTTTAGCAATGGGCGGTACTGCAGTAGGTACTGGAATTAATACTATGGAAGGATTTGGTGAAAAGGCGGCAGATGAAATTGCAGAATTAACAAAACTGCCATTTCGTACAGCTGAAAATAAATTTGAAGCATTAGGTGGTCAGGACTCTATAGTAGAATTATCTGGAGCTTTAAAAACTGTGGCTGCCTCACTTTTTAAAATATCTAATGATATTCGATGGTTAGCTAGTGGACCAAGATCTGGGATAGGTGAACTTATTCTTCCGGCTAATGAGCCAGGATCTTCAATAATGCCTGGTAAAATAAATCCAACTCAGTGTGAAGCTATGACAATGGTTTGTACACAGGTGATGGGTAATGATACAACAATTTCTTTTGCAGGAGCTAGTGGTAACTTTGAGTTAAATGTATTTAGGCCGGTTATCGGTTATAATATTTTACAATCAATTAGATTATTATCGGATGCTAGTGAATCTTTTTTGATCAATACTGTTAATGGTATTGAACCAAATGAAAAGAGAATAAGTGAAAATTTATTTAATTCACTAATGCTAGTGACTGCGTTAAATCCTCATATTGGATATGATAAAGCAGCAAAAGTTGCTAAAAAAGCATATTCTGATAATCTTTCATTACGTGATGCAATTCAGAAATTAGGGTATATGACCGGAGATGAGTTTGATAAAATTGTGAAGCCAGAAAAAATGATTAGCCCAAGAAAGGCGAAAAAATAGATTACTCCGCATTAAATAATGGGAAAACTATTTCTCATCACTCATTATAAATATAAATAATAAATGTAAATTTCATTATGGCTAATAAGTCAAATGATAACCTCTGGGCTGTTCCAATCATACGATCATTTTGGATTGTATTAACTGGGGCGATTGCTTTAATTATATATATTTTTATTTTATCTCAAGATTTGCCTTCCATTGAACAACTAGAAAATTTTGATCCTGATCTTGTTACAAGGATTTATTCGTCTGATGGAGAGATTATCCATGAATTATTTGTAGAAAAACGAGTATTTGTTGAATTAGACGCTATTCCAAAACATATGCATGATGCAATTTTGTCATCAGAAGATAGAAGGTTTAGAGATCATTGGGGTATCTCATTAAGAAGTGTTGCTAGAGCAATTATAACCAATGTTTTAGCGCTTAGCTATCGTCAAGGTTTTAGCACTTTAACACAACAATTAGCCAGGAATTTATATGATACAATAGGTTTCAAAAAGACTGTTACTCGTAAAATTAAAGAAATGATAACGGCAATTCAGATTGAAAAAACATATACGAAAGATGAAATTCTCGAAATGTATTTGAATAGTGTTCATTTTGGTCATGGGACTTATGGCGTTCAGGCTGCCGCAAAGAGATTTTATGCTAAAGATGTAAGCGATCTAAACATAGATGAGTGCGCATTGCTTGTTGGATTATTACCGGCCCCTGCACGATATTCCCCAATTCGGCATCCAGATAAAGCTTTTGCCCGAAGAAATACTGTCCTTCGATTAATGCGAGAACAAAAATATATATCTGATGCTGTTTATGTAGAAGCAAGATCTACTGATATAGATAATATACAGAAAAATCAATTTATAGGAGTCGCCCCATATTTCACAGAATATATTCGTAGAGTATTGGAAACGGAAGATGAGCGTTTAGGAATAAATATATATCGTGATGGCTTGAAAATATTTACTACTCTTGATTCAAGGCTCCAACGATATGCGGAAGATGCAATCATGCAGTCGATTGTTGCCAATCAGAATCGATTAAATAAACGTTTATTTAAAGAAAAAGAGGAGTTTGAAAACCTAGCTTATTTAGGGATATTTAATGAGGATACAATTCGGTTAATGATGAAAGGAGAGTTGCCATTGTACGAAGACTTAAGAGATAAGTTGCTTGTGCAATGTGCATTTGTAGCTTTGGATACAAAAACTGGAGCTATCCTTGCAATGGTAGGAGGTCGACCAGATTATATTGATCAATTTAATCGTGTTACTCAAGCAAAAAGGCAACCAGGAAGTGTTTTCAAGCCATTTGTTTATACAACAGCAATAGATAATGGAGTTCCAGTATCTAAGCAGCTATTAAATCAACCTGTAGTTCTTAAAGTGCCAACGCCTGAAGGAGGATGGGAAAATTGGAATCCTAGAAACTATGATGAAAGTACGGGGGGATTAACAACTATAAGAGAAGGGTTGCGGAGGTCATTAAATCTTGTTTCTGTACGTATGGTTCAAGAAGTTGTACCTGCTAGAGAAGTTGCACTTACTGCGAAAAATTTAGGCATATCAACAAATATACGTGCCGTTGACGCTATTGCACTAGGTACATCAGAAGTGTATCCCATAGAAATGGTTGCTGCTTATTCAGTATTTGCCAATAAAGGTGTGTATTCAACACCGTTTGGAATTACAAAAATTGAAGATCGTTATGGTAATACATTAATTGAATATTATCCAAAACAGGAGGAAATACTAAGTGAAGAAACTGCATTTATGGTAACCAATTTAATGCAGACTGTTGTTGATAGAGGAACTGGTGGAAGCGCAAGATGGAAATATAATTTTTATCACCCAGCAGCTGGAAAGACTGGAACAACGCAAGGATGGACTGATGCATGGTTTGTTGGTTTTTCATCCCAAATAGCAGCAGGGGCATGGTTTGGGGTTGACGATCCACAAGTAAGTCTTGGTCGAGGAGCAGATGGAACGCGTGCAGCACTTCCTTCTTGGGCACGATTTATGAAAACAGCTCATGATTCTCTTTATTATCCTAAAGAAGAATTTGAACAACCTTCAAAAGTAATCACATTTTCTATTTGTCAAGTGTCAAAGGAAAAGCCAACTGCATTATGCCCAATTGAAAAAGAATTATTTATTGTAGGTACAAATCCATCTAGGCTGTGCAAAATACATCGGCGCTAGTTGGTCTCATTATCATCTAATATTAGATGATGCTGTAATTGATTTTCATCAATTTTCACTGAATCTTTAAGCAATTTTAGGGCTTTATCTAATTTCTCTTTATCTGTATTAAATAACCGCATCAATGGTTCTCCCTCCAATACTTGATCGCCAATCTTATGGTAGAATTCTATACCAGCAGTAGGGTCTAAGATATCAGATAATTTCTTTCTTCCACATCCAAGCTCACAATGAGCAAGACCAATAAGTAGAGTATTCATATTTGTTATATAGCCAGGTTTTTTTGCAGATAATACTGTTTCTTCTTTTGGTAAATGGAGTGTATGTAAAGAAGCTATATCTGATAAACTGCCATCATGAACTGTAACCATCTTTAAAAATTTTTCTAATGCATGTCCTGATTCAATCAATTGTTGTTGCAGTTTCAAAGCTTCATCCTCATTACTTACAATTTGAGCTTGTAATAACAATTTTGTTCCCAATGCAAATGTCACTTCCATTGTATCATCACTACCTTCATTTCGTAAACAGTCTATGGATTCTTTTATCTCACACCATAGACCAGCATACCGTCCTAAAGGTTGGTCCATACTTGTAAAAACAATATCAGATTTAACATTAAAATTCCCTCCGATATCTTGAATCAATGTTGCTAATTCTTTTCCTTCTTGAATGGTTTTCATAAATGCGCCATTTCCTATTTTTATATCCATTACCAACCCTTCAATTCCTTCAGCAATTTTCTTGCTCATTATAGATCCACAAATTAATGGAATTGAGGCAACAGTTCCTGTCACATCACGTAAGGCATACATTTTTCTATCCGCAGGGCATATCTCCTCTGTTTGTCCAATCATTGAAATTCCAATATCATTTACATTTCTTCTAAATTCATCAAGACTAATATTTGTTCTATAACCAGGAATGGTTTCTAGCTTATCTAATGTTCCTCCGGTATGACCTAAACTCCGTCCGCTAATCATAGGTATTGCTAAACCGGATGCAGCCATTAATGGACCTAAAATAATTGAGACCTTATCTCCAACGCCTCCAGTGCTATGCTTATCAGCAACATAATTACTTAAAAATGAAAAATCCATTTTTTCCCCAGAGTCAATCATACTTTCAGTTAAAGCAAATGTTTCCTCTCTTGTCATCCCATTATTAAATATAGCCTTTAATAACTTTGTCATATCCTTATCGGATATTTGCTGATGAGAATATTCCCAAATAAATTGTTTTAAATCAACGGAGGGTATTTCCCGTTTATTTCTTTTTATACGGATAATATCATTTGGAATCATTGCTATTTTCCATGGACTGTTTTTTCCAAGGCCAATTGAATCGCATGGAAGCGCGATCACGAACTGTATTAAGTGTTAAATAAATTCCAGTAATAAGTAATAGAAAATTGGGAGCCCACATTCCAATAAAAGGAGAGACTCGATTTCGGTCTGCAAGTTCTTCGCCTCCTATAAGAAAAATATAATAGATTAAGAAGAAGCCAAATCCCATACTAATGGCAACGATGAATCCACCTTTTCGTGTCAATGTGCCTAATGGTGCTCCAACGAGGACAAATAATATACATGCAATTGGTAAAGAAAATTTCTTATGAATTTCCACTGCATATTTATTTTGACTTTTCTGATAATTCTGAATTAAACGGTATTCATTATTCATTTGTCGTTCAAGACTCTTTAGTTTCCTTTCTTGCCGTCTTTGTTCTACAGAGGTAAGGTTGTCATGCAACATCTCTGCACGATAATTATCCATTTTGAGTAAAGCATCATCAAGAGAAATTGGTACTAAGCTATCACCAATCACTTTATTGAATGCTCTCCCTATACGATTTTTTACACGATCTGATCTTTTATTATAGTTCGCTTTTTTATCAAGCATCATTGGAACAGTCATTTCCCGATCCGAACGATTGGATGTATCTCTTCTTGCAAGCATCATATCATCAGCTGGTATAATAATTTTATGCTCTTTAAAATTAATTCGACGGTAACTTTTATAATCATTTAAATCTAGTTCATGTATTTCACCATCATATAACATTAAAACGATTGCATCATCTAATATTTCCAATTCACCCGTCAAAGAGTAGATGCTGGTTTGAATTTCTTGATTCTCCTTGCTAAAGATTCGTACATCCTCCATCAATCCATTATTATCTTTTCTAATAATCATGCTATAGTCTGGTATACTATTAATGAAATGACCTGGTTCTATATCCAAACCAGGTCTTTTTTTATGAATATCACCCTGAAGTAATCGAGCATAAAAATTCATTTCTGGCAATATATAATTATTAAAATATGTAAGTGATAGGCAGATAGTAAGACCAAAAATCAATGCAGGTTTTAATATAGACATAAAACTGATACCGGAAGCCCGCATTGCATTAATTTCATTATCTTCAGACATTCTTCCAAAAGCCATTAATGTAGCAATTAATACTGCCATCGGGACTGCCAAAGCAACAATCCATGCAAGATTAAGAAATAAGTATTCAAATATTGTCAGAGCACTAAGTCCTTTGCCTAAGAACCGATCAATTGCTCTAAGAAAAAAATTGATAAATAACATAAAAGCTATGATCATCAAAGAATAAATAAATGGCAGTATGAGTTCTTTAATGATATAGCGTGATATTAGTAGCATAGAAAAAATTACTTAGTATTATAATAATATAAAATGAGTCCTTTCAATGACTTTACATCTTGTGTTGCATAAGGAAAGCCGGTAATTTTGCCTGCCTTTTCAATTGCGAAATAGGCCATATGGTGGGCGTAGCTCAGCTGGTTAGAGCACCTGGTTGTGGCCCAGGAGGCCGTGGGTTCAAGTCCCATCGCTCACCCAAAAGTTTGATTTTACAGCACCTCGATATTTTTTAGCTCTGTTTCCATTTGAGAGGCCGATAAAAAATGGATTGTATGGAAACCCAGATCATTAGCTGCTTCTATATTTTCTAGTGCATCATCAATAAATACGGACTCTTTTGCGTTAATATTATATCGATTTAATAATATTTGGTAAATCTTATAATCGGGTTTTTTTATTTTTTCATCCCCTGATACTACAATCCCTTCAAAATAATTAAGAAATGCATATGAATCTTTTGCAGGGTAGAATGTTTCAGCTGACCAATTTGTTAATGCCAGGAGCCTATGTTTTTTTTGCATGTGCAATTGTTGAAGAATAGATGCCGAATGTACATCATAATCACCAAACATTTCTTTCCAACGTATATAATAGGCATTTATTTCACTTAGATATTTTGGATGTTTTTTGATCAAATTACTTGTTGCTTGTTTTATTGGATAACCTGCATCTTGATTTTCATTCCATTCCTTTGTACAAATATTATCAAGAAAAAAACGCATATCTTTTTCATTTGCGAATATTTGTTTATACAAATATTCAGGATTCCAATCGATAAGCACACCCCCAAGGTCAAAGATGATTGTATTTATATGTTTCATTATAAAGTTATTATCATAGAATTGTAGGTATTGTTCCGCCATCTACCCGAAGAGCAGCGCCATTATTTGCTGCAGCAAGGGGGCTTACAAGATATGTAACAAATGTTGCTACTTCTTCAATAGTAGCAAAGCGTTTTATAAGGCATGTAGGTCGAACAGTCTCAAAAAATTCTCTTTCAATTTCATCGGTTGTTTTGCCCTTTTCTTTTGCTAGATCAGCAATAAATCTTTCTGCACCTTCAGACCTGGTTGATCCTGGAATGACTGAATTAACTGTCACATTTGTTCCGGAGGTTTGTTGTGCAAGCCCTCTTGCAACGCCAAGTTGTGCTGTTTTTGTAGTTCCATAGTGTATCATATCAGAAGGTATTTGCACACCTGATTCGCTAGATATGAAAATGATTCTTCCCCAATTCTTCTCTAACATTTTAGGCAAATAATGCCGTGATAAGCGAACTCCACTTAATACATTTACTTCAAAGAAGTGTATCCATTCTTCATCCGTTATCTCTTCGAATGATTTTGGAGCAAATATACCAACATTATTTATTAATATATCCACGGAGTTATGAGCAGCAATGAGTTGATCTATTTGTTGTTTATCTGAAAAGTCAGCAACACAACCCGTAACATTACAATCTGGAATAGAATTTTGAAGTTGAATTATAGCACTATTGATTCTCTCTTTTGTTCGCCCATTAATTATTACATGCGCACCTTCTTTCAAAAGTTGACTAGCAATTCCATAACCAATTCCTGCAGTTGATCCAGTTACAAGGGCTTTTTTATCTTTTAGCTGTAGATCCATTTATGTCTTATTGAATATAATTAATTAATAAATTACATTAATACAATGGCAATAATGAATTGAATAGTTATGGTTGTCTATAATCATACCGTTTGTAAATTTTGAAAGATGCAAAAGATTAATACATATATATATATATGCCTATCACTAGTCTTCTTTGGGTGTGATAATAATGAAGATTCCATGATAATAGATGATCTTAAATTGAATCAAATCCAAGTAATAGGCAGTCATAATAGTTATCGTATCAACACCACGATTGATATGCATAACCTTATTGCCAGTTTCCAGCCAGATCTTGCTCAGGATTTAGATTATGGACATCCTTTATTGGAGACCCAATTTAGTCAGTATGGAATTCGCCAGATAGAAATTGATGTATATCATGATCCGGAAGGAGGATTATTTTATAATCAGCGGGGCAATCTTTTTATTGGTATGCCAGTTGCTTCTGGAATTGAAGAATTATTAAGTCCAGGTTTAAAGGTTTTACATTTTCCTGATATTGATTATCGAACTCATTATTATACATTTATTGATGCTCTTCATGCTGTAAAAAATTGGTCAGATCAAAATTCCAATCACATTCCTATATTTATTTTGATTGAAGCAAAGGAGGAGAGCCTTTCCAGTTTGTATCCTTCCTTAAGCGGCTTTACTCAGCCACTAACATTTGATAATATAGCTTTGGATGCCATTGATGCTGAAATTCGATCTGTATTTGGTGAAAATTTAGATAAAGTGATTACTCCAGATGATATTCGAGGTGATAATGAATCATTAGAATCAGTTATATTAAATGGTGGATGGCCGACGATTGGTGAGTCAAGAGGGAAAATATATTTTGGTCTTGATAATGGCGGTGCCACTCGTGATGCATATGTATCAGGGCATCCGGCACTTGCAGGAAGAATACTGTTTACGGCCTCAGATCCCGGTACATCAGAAGCAGCTTTTTTAAAGTTGAATACTCCAACTGAAAGTATATCTGATTTTGTATCTCAAGGGTATATAGTGCGTACCAGAGCAGATGCGGATACAGAAGAAGCAAGATCAGGAGACACCGGTCCTCGCGATCTTGCTTTATCAAGTGGAGCACAATTTGTTTCAACAGATTATTATGTAGCCGATGCACGGGCAGATACAAGTGAAGATTGGACCAACTATTCCGTATCGTTACCAGGCAACTTTATTGCGAGAGAAAATCCGGTAAGTGGATCAGGAAATTTTTTTGATAC
>CEVM01024439.1_pt1 | contig 12332 bp, 11 predicted proteins | sample 531481 | NCBI WGS metagenome assembly CEVM01 (sample SAMEA2623649, study PRJEB7988) | marine metagenome | biome: marine biome (ENVO:00000447); feature: mesopelagic zone (ENVO:00000213) & marine oxygen minimum zone (ENVO:01000065); material: "saline water (ENVO:00002010), including plankton...
GAGCATCATCGCCAAACACCAGTACATTATACGCCAGCATACCTACCAATGCAAAAATGGGAATTAAGGCTTCCCAAATGTTTAATGCTCTGTTTTCAACGATTTCCTGATTTTTTGGATCCTGATCCTGATTGCTCATAGGTGTATTTTAAGATGCTTACAATAATAAACATTCTTTGGGATATAACTTTATTGTATAGCATAGTTGAACATAGGAAATACAAAAAACGAAAATAGCATTTTGAAGTAGGCAAAAGACAAGCGGCAGTAGCAGTTTGCAGTTTAGGATTAGCAGTTTTGGTTTCAAATATTCAAGATCCAAAGATGGTATTAACTAGCAGCTTTTTTACCAATTGGTCATTTCGACCATCGCGTCTAATCCCATCATCATTGACTTTCCTATATTTGGCTGATCCCCAAAGGAAGGGAGTGTTTTCGCTAAACTTGAAGACTCCCTTTGAAGGGAGGTTTGGAGGGATGTCTTTATGCTTTCTAGTTCAGGTTCAAATCTCATAAACCCAGAATCCCATTACAGTTCATCTCCATTTACCTCTTCTAGCAATTGTGCAAGGTCATCTATAAGCTCCAGCTCTTCTACAGGGATTAATTGTAACGCATGAAGCAGTACTTGCAGCACATTGTATTGCGGATCCGGTAGTTCCTGCGCGGCGACCCCTTCATTTTTTTCTAAAGCCAGGACTGATACTTTAATCAGGTTGGTTACTAAAAACATCAGGTCGCTGTAACTGCTCACCCGGTAGGTGCCTTCATAATAGCGCCCGGTTCTTCCGGTTTTGGGCGTCAGGTGTACCAGCTTTTGGGCTCTAAGTGCATTCAGCCGTTCCCGTATCTGTTTCTTTTTCATAAGTGATTGTTTTAGAAGGTGTATGGTGTAGTTTCTTTAATTCGCGGAGTTTTTCCTCCGCCCGTTGACGCGCCGCTTTGATAAACCGGTAGGTAAGCTGTTCCGCTTTGTAGGCATCAGTATCTATAGTATCCCTTCCCGTTTTCTCGTGCAGGTTATAAGTTGCGTGGCACAACAGCGTATAAACCCGGTGGGATCTGAAGGAGCGTTTGGGATAGAGGATTTGGGGCAGATCGCAAAAGTGTTCGCACAGGTGCAACAGGTAAGGAAGCGCAAAGCAGGACGGCTGGTACTCCCAGAACACATAGATGAGGCCTAGACAGGCCTGTTGCACCGCCTGTTGGAGCAAGAGGTATTTCCCGTAATTGCTTTGAGGGTCTTCACAGTCTACCGCCTTTGTTTCAAAATACCTGGCGCGTTGTAGGCGAGTGTTCCAGTGGGTTGCGATACGGGTATACACCTGCGGATGCTGCAGGTAGCCTGATGGAAGCTCCAGCCGCTGGTCTTCCCGGTACAGCAGTAGGCATTCCCGGAGCACCCGGTTTAAAAAAGCACTGCCCCAGTGGATACGACTGTTGGCTTCTCGTAGCGTAAGGTGTATGCTAAAGACTTCATAACGGCCCTGCGTCTTATTCAATAGGCTGTGCTGTATGTGCATAGGGTCGGCTACCTCCTCGTGACTGATCACTAGCAGGCTGAGTACCTCCCGCGTTTCAGGTTTAATCGAGATACTCAAGCCGCCCGTATACGTTTGGGTGCGGTTTGTGCTTACCTGCCGCATCAAATAGACCGTATGTACCCGACTCAGGGAGCAGAGGAGGGGGATAAGGTCGTGCAGCTTAGAATCTGGGGTAAATGCGGTGTTCATAATCCCGGGTTTTAACGAATTGCCTAAAATCCTTTTTGATTAGGGCGGTAGAGCACCTATTAAAGAGAAAAAGTCTTACTTTTGAATAGCTTTTGGCAATACAGGTTTGTGTTATGCATTAAAAGTAATATGCTCGCCTTGCGTATCCTACCCGTATGCTTGGTAACTTACGCTTTACGGCTGGTAGTTTACCCATATATATACCCGACAGGCTAACAAAAGAATTCTTATTTTTGAGACTATGACCACAACCAAACCCAATCACATCGGTAGAAAGATCGCCCGCATTCGCGAACTGCGCGGCATGAAGCAGGAAGCCTTGGCGCACGAACTCGGCATCAGCCAGCAAAGCGTGTCGCATATGGAGCAAAGCGAAAGCCTGGAAGACAGCAAGCTGGAGGAAGTGGCTAAGGTGTTGGGGGTAACCAAAGAAGCTATTGAAAATTTTTCGGAAGATAATATTCTGAATATTATGTCGAATTCCTTTCACGACAATTCAGCATTAAATGCTGTGCTCTACAACCCTACGTTTAATCCTATTGATAAAGTGGTAGAGCTGTACGAACGTTTGGTAGAGGCGGAGAAGGAAAAGGTGCAGTATTTGGAGGAGTTGCTTAAAAAGAATTAGACTGCGTTTTTAATAATAATTAGACTGAACCCCAGGCTTTAGAGTCTGGGTTTTTTTATGTCTGGTTTTTACGACTTTCTATAATGTTATAAGCTTTTACGGAAATCTGTAAACTCCTTTAAAAGCAAAAGGGTACATTTAAAGGCATTGCTATATCAAGCTGATATCCCTTGAATTTTGAGGGGATATTGATATATTTAGTTTTGATATAATAAGTTGGCGGTAATTAAAAGAAAGAAATGGAAATAACGACATTAATAACAACTGTAGTCACAAGTCAGATGAAAGGACTTTTGACGAAAATCGCGAAAGAATTCGGAGCTGAAGTTGAACAAGTTATCAATAATAACATACTTGAGTATCAAGTAGAAGAATACAATCGAAACTTACTATCTAAAACTTTACTGCATAGAGTTCAACCAAAAAAGCTAACTGAGTTTTATCAGCCGCTTTTCATTTCTAAATGTGACCCGAAATATCGCCATCGTAGATTGGGTTTAGGTCAAGACCAAGAAAATAGAATTCCTACAAATTCAATAAAAGAACTGTTTTCGGACAAGCAGTATATCACCTTAATAGGAAGTGCGGGAAGTGGGAAAAGTACAATAATAAAATATCTGTTTCTTAACGCCATTGATAGTAAGTTTAAAATACCTATTAAAATCGAATTAAGATATTTAAACGATTTTGACGGTAGTGTTGTAGAATACATAAAAGAAAACATTTTTAAGCTTAGCAAACTAGCCTCGAATGACAGGATAGTTGAACGATTAATGAAATCAGGCAACTTCGTTTTCTTTTTAGACGGTTATGATGAAATAACCTCAAGTAGAAAGGAACGGATAACCAAACAGATTGACGACCTAGTAAAACTTTACAACAAGAACTGCTACGTGTTAACTACTCGACCTTACACTGAAATAGAGATGCTTCCTCTTTTTCATAATTATGAAGTTTGTGAATTATCAGATGACGATATAAATCAATTTATTCGTAAACAGATACCAGCAACAGAGTCTGAGCTAATAGATAAGATAATTGAAGCGATTAATAATCCTGAGAACCGCTCATATAAAAGCTTTTTAAGTAATCCACTTCTTTTATCGATGTTCATTTTGACATTCCAATCCTATTCAAGTATTCCTCAAAAGAGAAGTGCTTTTTATAGTCAGGTTTTTGATGCTTTGTTCTCAGTCCACGACAGTATGTCAAAACTTGCTTTTGTTCGTGAAAAACAAAGTGGCCTATCAAAAGAGCAAATTATTGAATTAATGGAGCTCTTCAGTTTTCTATCTTATTTTGAAGAGAAGTTCATTTTTACAAGTACGTACCTCAACGGTAAACTTGATAGCATAAAGGAAAAAAAGAAACATATCAAATTTGACAATCAAAAGCTCATATCTGATTTACAAGTAGCGATTGGAATAATCAATCAAGATGGGACTGAATACACTTTTCCACACCGTTCATTGCAAGAATACTTTGCAGCCTTATATATTTCTTCATTAAGCGAAACAAACAAAGAAAAAGTATATACGAAAATTATTGATTCCTTAACCAACGACCGTGGTTTCAGGATGAATTCTAAGGATAACTTTCATTTACTTCTTTCAGAACTAGATGAAGAAGGTGTGATTAAGTACGCCTTGGTACCATTTCTTGAGAGCTTCAAAAGAAAACTTCAACTCACGAAAATGACTTACAAAACAATTATTGAACGTTTTGTGCAACTAGAGACCTTTTATTCTTCTTTTTTTCCTGTTCTCAAGGAAGATGGATTAATGAAACAAAATCATTTATTCTCAGAAAAGTTTCGTGAATACCACCCAAGAAAAAAAGGAGAAAATGTCGGGTCAAAGGAATGGGAAGCTAAATCTGAAAAGGCTAGAGAGAAATTGGCAATCAATGATATAAAACCATTTCTTGAAGGTTTTAAACAGAAAATTGAAGACAAAGTAATTGAGCTTAATACATATCTTGAACTAAGGAATAAAAGTGACAATGACATTATTTCACTAATATAAAAACTACCGCCAATAACTAGCGTTCGTGCGGTCGGTACGACCTAGCATGAACGCCGTGTTGACTGAATCGGTTGGCTGATGGTCATCCTACTATGGGGATTAGTCTGTGTTGGGGAGGGTATCTAACGTATGAATAGGATCTTTTAAATTGCTTTAATCCTTATTTAAAAACTTGAACGGGCTATACATTTTAGGAGCTTATAGAATTCCATAAAGTCTTTCTAAGACAACAATCTATTTTACAAACACAACTCAAAAGTGTTGATATCCCGTAAATTTTAGGGGGATATGTATATATTTAGTGTTGATATAACAAGTTGGCAACAAGTTAAAAATGAAAAACAAGCTGAAAAAAATTTGGAAACTATTTATTAGAGCAATTCCTCTAATTCTGACTATAATAGTGTTTGTAGTTCTATTTTGGACTTTAACTTGCAATCTTGGTCACACTGAAAATTTTTCGGAACTATTGGCTGAAAATAGAACTGATATTTTGACAATAAGCGGACTGATATCAGGTTTGATAATTGCATACTTAACAGCAAAAGTTCTTCAAATTAGACAAGAAAAAATTGCACGATTCCCTGAGTTATCAGATTATACTCAAAAATTACATAAATGCAGAAGTGTAATTGATAAACTAATACATTCAAGACTTTGGCCAGATGGAGTTAGGTATCTTGTAGATACAAAATATAAAGGCTTAACACATTTTGAATACAGAGAAATTGAATTTGTTGATTCTAAGCCAACAAAACGAGCAACAGAATTTGTGAATGATGAAAATTTTAGTAGCCTAGCTTGTTTATATTTAGAACTTAAATCATTCAAATTTGACCAATATCCGTTTGACCAAACCTTATATACGGAATTTGATGTTCCACTATATTATAACTCTTCAATAGTACAAAAATGGATTGACTATGATTGCGGAAATGGTTTATGGTATTATTTTGACCATAAATATGCAGTTTATAAAGATAGTCTGAACTTGAAAGATATATACGTAGGTTACAAGGAAGAAATGAAAGACAATTGCTTACGTATTGATCAGGCACGCTATAAGGACTTAGAATTTGGACCAGAATTACTTTCAAAGCTTGGAACTCATATACACGCAGATATTTTACCTAAATTGATTAGGATTCAAAGATATATGGATTCTGACTTGCCAAAAATTATTAAATATTTGTTTGCAATTGCAGGTTTATTGATTGTATTTGGGATTTCTCTACCTTTATTAAATAATATTTATACTTTATCACCTTTTTTAGATTTAGTTTCCATAAGTGTTGTTATTTCAACTAGTTTCTACTTGATAATATCATTTTATGGATTTATGAAAAGAGAAATTAAAGTATAAAAACCAGTTGTCAATAACTAAGCGTTCGTACGGTCGGTACAGCCTGTCCAGTTCTATAATGGGAACCCAGCATGAACCCCCGCTCCCGAAAGTCTTTGACTTGTGGTGTTTAAGTACACCAAAATGTTACGGGTTTTACCAGCACTTTGTATGCTATACATTTACGTGGGCAACATTGCAAAAAGACAAACTAATGAAAAAATACCTGTACATAGTCCTAATTTGTTTCAGTTTACCCATTCTTAACTGTTGTTCAGAAGATGATTCACAAATTTGTCCTCAGACGGAAATCGCATCTATGGAGATTAATAATGAACTAAAACAATTTGACATCTACGGCCGGGGCATTGATTTAGATAACAATGGAACGGGTCATACTTTAAGTTTATATTTAATGACCGGCGTCCTCCAACCGCAACAAGACACATACGCCATAACATTCAAACTTCCCTATAAACAAACGGGTAAGAATATAATTGAGGAGCTTCATTATTTTAGAGTTCAAAATGGCACTGCTTCCGAAATAGATTTTGTGGCGCAAGGAGCCTTAGAAAGTAATGTACTGGTAAATACAAATTCATGTTTTTAGTGCAACATTTTCCGGAAGTGTTCTCTTGAATGGTACTGAAATTAGTATTGAGGATGGTATTGTCGAACATAGTTATGATGAACCCTTTGACTGATACGCAAAAGTTATGAAGCCGCTTCTAAGCGGTTTTCTCGTTGTAGACTGTACATCTCAGAATATGCCTCAAAACTCAAAACACCTCATATCTAGTTTTTGTTGGGTATCGCAGTCACTTCAACTACTTTTAAATAGTAAACAGGTGGTTTTGTAGACCCACTCCCGTTGGCGTTAATTTTGCAGTAAATAATGAGCAATAAAAAAGTTGAAAATATACTAAACTTAAAAGCTTCTGATAGATATGGATATCTCGTGCGCAAAGTGGCAGATTTTGAACAACTATTTCTGATTTCAGATAAAAATGGAAATTACGTTACTTGTGGGACTGAAGAGACTAAATATATACCGGTGTGGCCGGAATTGGATTTCGCAAGGGAATTTCTAAACTCAGATTGGAAAGACTTTAATGTAGTAATGATTGAATTGAATATATTTCTGGACTGGTTAGATAGACTAGAAATGGAAGGTTATTTCATTGGAGGATTCCCCAATCGCGAGTTTAATGCAACAGTGGTAAAACCAAATGAAATGAAAAACCATCTAATTTTTGAATGCAGTCAGTACGAATAGTAAAAAGCAAAAGCTAATAACTAGCGCTGGTGCGGCCGGTACATCCTGTCCCGTTGCATAATGGGACCACAGTATGAACCCCCGCTCCTGCAAGTCTTTGACTTGTGGTGCAGGTAAACAAAAAAGTTCTCAACTAAGAAAGCTTCTCGATACACCGGTCTCGGTCGCAGACCTCTTCCGGCACTCGAAGTGACAGTATCGATAACCATATGTTTTGTATTATTATGCTCAATGTAAAATGACCTACCATCAAGACATAGCGAATAGTTTGAAGTCATATGTTTGCAACATAGAGAACATTGGTGAAGAAGGAGTCCGACCCCAGAACGTGAACACTTATTTAGATAAAGCCAATACGATTTTACACATAATTGACAGTCAGCGACCAGAAGACTACAGACAACTTATAGAATGGCTAAATCAGCAAGGACGAAATTTCGGTTGGTCATTTCCAAAAAATTCAGATGAAGACACGTTCGAAACTGAATTTTGGAGACTAAAAGATTCGATTAAAAGAATAACACAAGGAATGACGTTAAACGAACGACTTTACTTCTTTGGCTATTTAGATGAGTATGAAAAATTGAGGCCAATTGAGCGATCAGCCCGTGAGGAAATTGAACTGAAATTATTCATGAAATAAAGAGAAAAGACTAAGGTTCCGCTCCCGCAAGTCTTGGACATTTGACGCTACTAAAAAACCACTGTTCGCGCGCGATTGCATCGCGTGCATGTATTACTTCCTTAAGAACTTTTGATGTTTGAGGTTTACGAGCTCCCGTGAAATAGAAATCACGCGAGTAAAGAAAATAAACAGAAGATGATATAGAACCTATAACTTCTATTCTTGTTCCTGTTCATTTTTTCCATCGATGAAAAAACGAACCAAAAAAATCTAGGCTCACAGGAGGTGCTCTAAATTTAGTGTTCGCTGCACTGCATGCGCTTAACTCGGCCGGCCCACCGGCCTCAAACAGAACCGCCTGCGACGTTCCGCTCACTTCAAATTTCACGACAACCTCCTGATAGACCGTTACTGGCGTATCAATTGTCTTTCTCAGTGTTCTATTAATTCTCCTGACGAGCAATAAATAGATTGCTCAAAGCCGTAGGGTAAATGAATAGTTCTCCCCCCGGTTCAGAATTCGCAGTTGGACCTTGATTGATCTATTCTTCTTTGCAGAAATATCGTATAGCATATTTCCTTTTGGTCAGTATAGCAGCGGTGCCCCGTTAAAAGTTGTCCTCATCCCCAACCCTTCTCCTAAGGAAATGGGAGTTTGCTTATGTTTTTTTGAAAATAAGCGTCTAAATTATTCAAACATCTTGACTAAACAGAGGGCTATTTCTAGGTTCAGAATACACAGTTAGACCCTTTTAGAATTATTCTTCTTTGCAGGAATATACTTTAGAAGTGTTCTTTTTCTTCAGCATAGAAAGAAGTCCCCGTTAAAAATTTTCGAAGCCTTGGAGAAAATTTAGGGGACTTCTTGCGGTTTTGCCTGGTAAGGCAAAAATGCCTAAGAACAAGGCTCTTTTCTTTTGGTTCGTTTTCTTTGGAGAAGCAAAGAAAATGAACATACCATGGCGACGTAAAACACCTTTCCAAATGTTTTACAATTTTAAACACTAATGCCTTTAAACCTCTCTCTGACTGTAAGAAAATAGTCTAAGGAAGCTTTTAAAGTTTTTACTTAAAAAATTAAGTCTTAAACACCTTCAGCACCTGCATTGGATTAAAGGCTTTTGAATTCATACCTACTTTGCCCAAACGCGTGGCTGCAGTATAATACAGCACCCCCGTCGTGACCAAAACCAAAGTTTCGGGAGGCAGTGCCGTAGCGGTAAAACGGCTAGGAGGGATGCTTCGCGATTTGTGTGGGATAGGGACTTGAAAGAGTTCGTACCTTAAAAGCCGGTACGTCTTCGAATCATAGACGCTCACCCAGTAGCAGAGTTCGGCCTCGGCGGCCGTTGAAGGCCAATAGAGGAGGTTATTGTTGGCTTTAAATTCAGGTATGTTGATATGCAGAGTTCCCGCTTCAAGGCTTAACTGCAAGCCGGGCAGCTGTACGTACTGCGGATACTGATGTTTAAGGTCAGTTTCTAGCCCTTCCAATACGGTGGGTTCTCCCTGCCACAAATCCAGACGGCCCTGAGGCAAGCTATCGTTCATTTTCATCCCCTGATACACCGCTTTGCGAAACCGGTTAAAAAATTGTGGGTCATAATGGGTGCCAATAAAAGGTCGTAATCCTCGCACCAAAGCACTGGTGGTTTGGGAGGCCTTCCCAAAATCGGTCGCCGTTTGCCGCGAACGTCCCGCTGGGAATTTGCCCGTTTTTTCTGGCTTGGCCTGTACGATGGTTTTTCCGTTAACATTTCGAAATACGAGTGGGCCTACACGGCCTACAATACCCAGTTTAGAATCTAAATACGCCATAATCTTTACACTTGAGTTGATAATGCTCCCCCAATACTCCCATACTGACCCACAATAAGTGTGGGAAAGTGTGGATTTAGTGTGGGGTGAGTGTGGACTCACTGTGGGAGCATTATATTGAACTAAGATACAGCTATATCTCCAAAAAGGGTTTTTTATAACATTGATATTCAATAATTTATAAAATTTGGTTAAAGGGTACAAGTGAATTGCTGCGCTAGCGTAGATCTTAATGGCATAAATGCTCAAACTTCAAATCCTCTGATACAAACATAAATTACGGGTGTATAACATTGTTTTTCGATAAAAAGCAAAAAAATGAGGGTGAAAAACGTACTTGTAAGAATTGTTTTTTACTTGTGTTAAATAACTGTTTAACAGTTGACTAAATTGATTTAACAATTATTTTTGCAGCGCCTCAAATAATATTTTATGAAAAAACTCATACTCTCGTTCGTTTTTCTTTGTGTTTATTTTGTTGCATCAGCACAGGTAGGAATTGGGACAACTTCACCAGACCCGTCAAGTATTTTAGATTTATCGTCAAGCGCTAAAGGATTCATCGCTCCTCGAATAAGTTTAAACTCGGTTTCAAATAACAGCATTGATGGTGTAAATATCAATGCCAATGGTTTGATGATCTACAACACAAATGCTTCAGTAACTGGAGGAAACGGTGTTGGCTATTATTACTGGAATGGAAGTACGTGGACGGCGATGAAAGCTGCAGCATCTTCAGGTAACAATTGGGCGTTAACAGGGAATAGTGGTACAAATTCTTCAACAAATTTTTTAGGTACTACCGATGGGCAGCCGCTGAATTTTAGAGTTAATAATGTAGGAATTGGTCGATTTGCGACTAATGGAGCAGTGAATCTTGGGTATTCTTCAAGCGCTACAGGGCAGCGTGCTTTCGCTATTGGTGAAAGTGCAAATGCTGGTGGAGATGGTGCTTTTGCAGTAGGAGAAGGAGCTCAGGCAAAAACAGGTTATACCTTAGCTCTTGGAGGTTATGCCGCAGCGGAATCTGATCAAGCTATTGCCATAGGTAATTCTAGCAATGCTAATGAAGTAGAAAGTACTGCATTAGGCTATTACGCTTCTGCAACCGCAACAAGAGCCATTGCAATAGGACGGAGTAGTCAGGCAGACGCAGAACAGGCAATAGTTTTTGGCGCATATTCTTCAGGATTAGGTCTTAACAATATCACGGTAGGGGCGAATGCATATAGTCAAGGAAGTAATTCAATTGCTTTAGGTCCACTTACAGATGCTACTTCAGATAATACGATAGCTGCAGGTAATGAAGCCCAAGCTACAGGAGGAGGGGCTCTGGCAATAGGTCTTCGTGCTAACGCTAATGGACCTAATGGGATTACTATAGGTAACGATACTTCCACAAATAATACTAATGGTCTAGCACTAGGAAATCAAGCTAGTGCTCAAGGTGATGGCTCAACAGCTTTAGGAGTAGAAAGTTCTACTTTGGCCCTATCAGCGATCGCCATTGGAAATCAAGCGACATCGCAGTCAAACCATACCATCAGTATTGGTACCCAGGCTGACGCATCAGGAAATGAATCTTTAGCCGTAGGTTACCAAGCTAAAACAACAAATGCAAGTGGCATTGCGATGGGTAATAAGGCACAATCAAAATCAGATAATGCCATCGCAATAGGTACTAGTGCGGTTGCAGGGGGTGTTAATTCGGTAGCAATTGGAAATGGGGTTAATATTTCTAATGGTAACACTATTGCGTTGGGTGATGAAACAGGTAATATCAGAGTAGGTATCGGTACTAATTCTCCTTCTAGAAATTTACACATAAATGGAAATGTTCGAATTGTTGACGGCACTCAAAGTGCGGGGAGGGTATTAACTTCTGACGCTAATGGTAATGCAAGTTGGCAATCTATATCTGGTATTCCACAAATTGTTGCTGCAGGATTAGTTCAAGCAAATGGAACAGCCATAAAAATTACTGGAGCAACGGTGACAAGACTTAATTTAGGAGACTATCAAGTTACATTTACATCTGCAAGAGCTTCTGCCAATTATGTAATTAATTTAGCAAATATTGATTGCGGAGGTAATTGTGGCGGTACATCTTATGATGATCCCGGTATCACGTATTATGATCGTGAAACTACAGGTTTTAAAGTCAATATAGGGGACAGTGATAATGGTAATACACAAAAAGCGGATATAGATCTAGAATTCACATTTTCTGTCATTGATTTTTAAAACTACAATTGCACACCCTTTTTAACTGTCGTACCTTTATACTTCTTAAACAGAAATCAGTATTATGAGTACATACGACGTTGTGGTCATTGGTTCCGGTCCCGGAGGTTATGTGGCTGCCATTCGCTGTGCCCAGTTGGGTCTTAAAACAGCAATCATTGAGAAATATGCAACTATGGGCGGTACCTGCCTAAATGTAGGTTGTATTCCATCTAAAGCCTTGTTAGATTCTTCGCACCATTATGAGGATGCGGTTAAACATTTTGAAGAGCACGGGATCGAGATTCCGGGCGAGGTAAAGATCAATTTAGAGAAAATGATGGGGCGTAAAGCTTCCGTAGTGGAGCAAACTACTAAGGGAATCGAGTTTTTGATGAGCAAGAACAAGATCGATACCTATCAGGGTGTAGGTAGTTTTAAGGATAAAACCCATATTCATATCGCAGTAGCGGAAGGGGATGATGTGGAGATTGAAGCAAAATATACCATCATCGCGACCGGAAGTAAACCTGCAAGTCTTCCGTTTATAAATATTGACAAAGAACGTATCATCACGTCAACCGAAGCCTTAAAACTTAAAGAAATACCGAAACACCTTATCGTTATTGGCGGTGGTGTAATTGGCCTTGAATTGGGCCAAGT
>CEVM01101532.1_pt1 | contig 12246 bp, 11 predicted proteins | sample 531481 | NCBI WGS metagenome assembly CEVM01 (sample SAMEA2623649, study PRJEB7988) | marine metagenome | biome: marine biome (ENVO:00000447); feature: mesopelagic zone (ENVO:00000213) & marine oxygen minimum zone (ENVO:01000065); material: "saline water (ENVO:00002010), including plankton...
GGAATTTATACCCAAAACGAAAATGTAGTGTATATGCGTGAGGATTGCCACGTATGCATTTCAGAGGGCTTTGAAGCATTGACCAGAATTAGGGTTTCCACCGCAACCCATTCCATTGTCGCAAGCCTTAACGTTATAAACTCAGATATCCTGCTACCTAATGAAATAGGTCTATCAGACGCTGCTGCAAAAAAGTTGAATGTTTCCGACAATGACACGTTGTACGTTTCCCATTTGGAACCTATCGAATCGTTAAGCCACGTCAGGGCAAAAATCTATAACCAAAAACTAGATTACAACGCCTACAACCAAATCATAACCGACATCGTTGAAGGCGACTATTCCAATATACACCTTTCAGCATTCATTACTGCCTGTGCGGGAGACCGAATGGATATTGATGAAATATCCGACCTAACAAAAGCTATGATTGCCTCTGGAAAACAATTGAATTGGAATAAAGAAATCGTTGTCGATAAACATTGCATAGGCGGATTACCAGGCAATAGAACAACACCCTTGGTAGTTGCTATAGTTGCTGCGTACGGACTTACAATGCCAAAAACGTCCTCGCGAGCCATTACTTCGCCCGCAGGTACAGCAGATACTATGGAAGTTCTGACCAATGTTACGCTCTCTTCCGAAGAAATAACGGCTGTGGTAGAAAAAGAAGGAGGTTGTTTTGTTTGGGGCGGTACTGCCCAACTAAGTCCCGCAGATGATGTGCTCATTAAAATTGAAAAAGCATTGGATATTGATAGTGAAGGCCAACTCATAGCCTCGGTATTATCTAAAAAGGCAGCAGCAGGTTCTACTCACGTTGTTATTGACATACCTGTGGGTGAAACGGCCAAGGTACGAAGTATGGAAATGGCTAAAAAACTACAAAACCATATGGAAACTGTAGGCAATGCCATTGACCTAAATGTAAAAGTAATCATAACAGATGGCTTGCAGCCTGTAGGTTATGGCATCGGACCAACTTTAGAAGCTATCGATATATTGAATGTGCTAAAAAATGAAGAAAATGCACCCAAAGACCTAAAAGAACGTGTTATGCTGTTGGCTGGAGAACTGTTAGAACTTTCAGGAAAGGTCGAAAAAGGAAAAGGAATGGAAACTGCCAAAGAGATACTTACATCTGGAAAGGCCTACGAAAAATTTCTTGCCATTTGTAAAGCCCAGGGGCGTTTTACACAACCTGTTTTAGCACCTTATAAAACAGAAATCAGAGCGGAGACTTCCGGTATTTTAAAGCGTATTGACAATAGAAAGATAGCGAAGCTCGCAAAACTTTCAGGCGCACCCCAATCTAAATCTGCGGGAATTTTATTGAACGTCCATTTAAATGACAAGGTTGAAAAAGATGGCTTACTATACACGCTTTTTGCAGAATCGCAGGGTGAGCTAAACTATGCTTTAGAATACAAAAATCGCCATAACGATATCATAACCATTAAATAAAAAACAAAATGAAAACTATATTATTCAGCCTTCCGGGAAACGAGGAACTAACAGAACTAATAGCAACAAAAATGGATGCAGAAGTAGGAAAGACCACCTTACGGAAGTTTCCAGACGGCGAATCTTACACACGCATACTGTCTGACGTAAAAGATAAATGTGTGGTCTTGGTCTGTACGCTACACGACCCTGATGAAAAATTATTACCGCTATACTTTTTGAGCCATACGGCAAAATCATTAGGTGCTATGTGCACCTGTTTGGTAGCACCCTACTTGGCGTATATGCGACAAGATAAAATATTTAATGAGGGTGAAGGTGTTACCTCTACGTTCTTCGGAAAGCTGATTTCCGGTTTTGCTGATAGTATTACTACCGTTGACCCTCACCTTCACCGGATACACTCTTTAAGTGAAGTCTACGATATTCCAAACAAAGTAATTCACGCCGCAGATGCTATTTCAGAATGGATAAAAGAGCATATCAAAAATCCAGTATTGATAGGTCCTGATTCGGAAAGTGAGCAATGGGTATCTGAAGTAGCCAAAAATGCAGATGCACCCTTTACAGTATTACAAAAAGTACGTCACGGCGACCGTGATGTAGAAGTTTCCGTCCCTGATATAGACAAATATAAAGATGCCACGCCTGTTTTGGTCGATGATATTATCTCAACCGCTCGTACAATGATTGAAACCGTAGGGCACCTAAAAAAAGCTGGAATGAAACCACCAATATGTGTAGGTATTCACGCTGTTTTTTCAGGCAATGCCTATCAAGACCTAATGGACTCTGGCGTTGAAAAAATAGTGACCTGCAATACCATTCCACATCCTTCAAATGCAATTGATTTAAGTGGTGTAATGGCAAAAGAAGTAAAACAGTTGATGCACCATATATGAAAAAACGAAGCTTCATACTGTTTTTTATACTATCCATATTAACAATGAATGGACAGACCGAAATGCTCATTGGGCAAATTTCAGGCAGAACGGTAGCGCGTGAAAATTTTGATGAAGATAGCGTATTGCTTAACAAGCAGACGTTTGAGGCTGGAGAAATAATGGAAAAAGATGGTTATTATCAAATTGAGGTTGTAACAGAGTTATTTGATAGCGAGAATACCTCTATCGAAAAATACACAACGACCTATCGTTGCAAACCTGCTGAAGCAAGTGTTATGGTAATGGCATTTCCGTTTGCAAAACCAAAATCGAAGGAAACCGAAATCAACACCACTTCAAAAAATTTCAAGGAATTATACGATTTGGATAATCTGGAGGATATTGAACTGGAAATGAGTTTTGATTCGGGCTTGTTGAATTTCTTTGGTTCAAAAAGCACCATAAAGATTTACGACCGACAATTGGACGAAAACAAAAACCGCATTAAATCAAAAATCAACATTAAAGCCTATGCATTGGGTATTCGCATCAAGCAATTTAACTATTCGGTCAACGAAAAATTAAACGAAAATGGCTTGTTAACCTTTCAAAAATTTACCGAAGAAGATGGTAGTTATTTTACAATGAACTATAAATAAATACAAATGAAAAATTACGATACACTTTCAGAAGCAATAAATAATCTTCAACAAAGAGGATACACCTATGACTTCAACTTAAAACCTGAATGTTTGGAGTGTGCTTCACTGAAAATTGAGATACACCCTGAAGATTTTAATGTGGATGAAACCTATCGCTTTGAAGGAATGAGTAGTACCGATGACAATAGCGTTCTATATGCCATTTCAGCAAAAGATGGAATAAAAGGTCTTTTGGTAGATGCCTACGGCATTTATGCCGAAAATATTTCAGAAGCAATGAGAAAAAAATTACGATAACACTTTAACAATACCAATAATGGAAAATCACGAACATCACAGTCACGAAGAAATGGACCATTCCAAAATGGACCATTCGAAAATGAAACACAAAAAAGAAAATCATTCTAAAATGAACCACGGCAAAGACGACCATTCCGGTCATAATCCTGGACACGGTCAAATGGGTCACGACCATCATAAAATGATGATTGCCGATTTCAGGAAACGGTTTTGGGTAACGCTTGTACTTACCATTCCCATATTGTTCTTCTCGCCAATGATACAGGAATTTTTCGGGTATGAATTTTTACTTCCGGGTAATTCGTATGTGCTTTTTGCCCTTTCATCTGTAGTTTATTTTTACGGTGGTTGGCCATTTTTAAAAGGTTTTTGGTCTGAAATAAAAAAAGGAGCACCAGGAATGATGACCCTAATTTCTATGGCTATAAGTGTTGCCTACTTTTATAGCACCGCGACAGTTTTTGGCTTACGTGGAGAGGATTTTTTCTGGGAACTTTCAACACTAATCGCAATTATGCTTTTAGGTCATTGGATAGAAATGAAAAGTGTACTAGGTGCATCAAAAGCTTTACAGCTTTTAGTAAGTATGATGCCCGCTGAAGCTCACAGGGTAAAGGGTGATACCATAGAAGATATTCCCTTGGAAGATTTGTTAAAAGACGATGTGATTTTAGTAAAGCCTGGTGAAAAAGTCCCAGCTGATGGGATTATAGTAGATGGTTCGAGTTACTTAAATGAATCAATGCTTACAGGGGAATCCAAACCTGTAAAAAAAGATGAAAATGATAAAGTAATTGGTGGTTCTGTAAATGGCAATAGCACTTTGAAAGTAAAGGTTGAACATACCGGTAAGGATAGCTATCTCAACAAAGTAATCACAATGGTTGAGGAAGCGCAAAAGACCAAATCTAAAATGCAGAACCTTTCTGATAGGGCTGCAAAATGGTTGACCTACATTGCTTTGGCTATTGGTTTTGGAACATTGGCCGTTTGGCTCATTTTAGGTTTTCCTTTTGTATATGCCTTAGAGAGAATGGTGACGGTTATGGTTATTGCTTGCCCACACGCATTAGGACTTGCCATTCCGTTAGTTGTCGCTATATCTACCGCAGTATCTGCCCAAAATGGCTTATTGATAAGGAATCGAACGGCTTTTGAAGAATCACGTAAAATATCAGCTTTGTTGTTCGATAAAACGGGAACATTGACAAAAGGTGATTTTGGTGTCACAAGAGTTGAATCGGTTAATCAAGAATATACCCCAGAAGAAATCTTAAGGCTTTCAAGCGCCTTGGAACAGAGCTCGGAGCATCCCATTGCCATTGGCATTATAAAAAAGGTGAAAGAAGATAATATTACCATCCCTAAGCCAGAAAACTTTAATGCCATTACTGGTAAGGGGGTAGAGGCCAATGTAGAAGGGAAGCAAGTAAAAGTAGTAAGTCCGGGTTATTTAAGGGACGAAAAAATCAATATACCTGAAGATGCCTATAGTGACGCTGCTGAAACTGTTGTGTTTGTATTAATCGATGGACAGCTAGCAGGATACATTGCTCTTGCTGATGAAATACGACCAGAATCTGCGGAAGCCATAAAAGTCTTTAAAAAGAATAATATCAAAGTTTTGATGGCGACAGGAGATAATGAAAAAACAGCCAAAGCCGTGAGTGACAAACTTGGTTTGGATGGGTATTATGCTGAAGTTCTACCACATCAAAAAGTAGAAATTGTAGAAAAGCTTCAAGTCGAAGGTGAGTTTGTAGCAATGACAGGTGATGGTGTAAACGATGCGCCTGCACTGGCCAGAGCTGATGTTGGTATTGCTGTTGGTTCTGGGACTGATGTAGCAGCCGAAACCGCAGATATTATTCTGGTAAATAGTAATCCTAAGGATATTGCTAATCTAATTCTATTCGGAAAAGCTACCTACAATAAAATGATTCAAAATCTGATTTGGGCGACGGGATATAACGTAGTAGCCATACCCTTAGCTGCCGGTGTATTGTATTCTTCTGGATTTGTTTTGGGACCAGCCGTAGGAGCGGTATTTATGAGCCTTAGTACTATTATTGTCGCCATTAATGCTCAGTTACTGAAACGTAAAATCGGTAAAAAATAATGGAGAAGAAAGAGAAACTCAATAGGATTTTTTTGGTCCTTTTGAGTTTATTCGTAGTAATGTTAGGGTATGGTATTTTACTACCTACCCTTCCTTACTACACTGAACGATTGGCACTTAAAGCCAATCTGGATACCGATTTAATCAATTTTCATATTGGTTTATTAACAAGTATATATCCACTATTTCAGCTGATTTTTGTTGTTGTTTGGGGAAAACTCTCAGATAGGTATGGCCGCAAACCAATAATCATAATTGGTCTTATTGGTTTTGTTATAATGCAGCTACTTACTGGTTTAGCCACTACGCTTACAATGCTGTATATCGCACGTATTTTTGGTGGTATCTTCACTTCTTCTGTAATTCCAGTAAGTAATGCCTATTTAAGTGATATTACATCAAGAAAACGTAGAACCAAGATAATGGCCTGGTCAGGTGTGGCGGTAAGCTCTGGTGTTATTTTCGGGCCTGTACTGGGAGGATTTCTTTCTCAGACTAATCTGCACTTAGATTACTCAATTGGACAGTTGCATTTTGACCGCTTTTCGGTTCCATTTCTATTTGCTGCCTTGTTAGGGGTAATCGTCTTCATTATAGTATTGAAACGACTTAAAAACACAACTAGAATCAGCAAGTTCACAACACAAAAATTGACATTTCGGTTTACCATTAGTAAATATTTTATGGCCCTCTTACTGCTTTCTTTCGTAATACAATTTGTAGTGACACTTTTTGAAACAGTATTTTCTATTTATGGAAAAGATGTATTAGTATTTAGCAGTAGTCAGGTAGGTATAGGATTTATGCTATGCGGACTGGTTATGGCTATTCTACAACCCATTTTTGCCAGTTATGGTGAAAAGTTCCTCTCAACTAAAAAGCAAATAGCATTAGGGTTGTTAATATCCGGAGTAGCCTTAGTCATTTTTCCTTTTTTCACCAATGAATTGGTCGTATATGGACTTATCATCATTTTTGCTGCAGGTGGGGCTATGATTACCCCAAACCTGCTATCGGCTGTTTCCTTGATTTCAAAAGAAGATACTGGCAGAAATATATCGATACAAAGTTCAACAAATAGTATTGGTCAAATTTTAGGTCCAGTATTAGGAACTTGGCTAGTCGCAGGCGGCTTTTTTTATCCATTTATAATTGCTGGAAGCATTGTCTTGGGAGCCATAGGAATTTTAGGCTTTCTCAAACCACCAGATAAATACAAAGAAGACCATAACCATACATTAGTACTGGAGGATTAAACCACAAAACTAAAAGCCCCAAAGATTTTGCATAAAATAATCAATAAAATTTTAAATGACTATAAGAAAGAAATCGAAGTAATCGAAGAATCTAACCTTAACGATTTCAGTAATATTGAGAAAGGGATATACATTTCCAGGACATATCTTCAAAAATTGCGAATATGTGTAAGAGAAAACGATTTTAAGAATCCGCAGGAAGAAATTACCTTTTTTAAAAAGCAAAAGCCCTATGTGTATAGCCGTTTGAAGTTTTATGCTAAACTCCATAGTTTTATGACCCACAGACCTGCTGGGACCATCAAATCTCAGCAAGAGTTTATAGATTTAGAAATAAAGAAGCTTCAAGAAAGCAATAGGCGCAATCTGGAATGTGGTTACTTATAAATTGTTTGATTTCCTGTTCTTTTTTGCGTCGTTTTGCATAGCTGAACATCTTGGTAAAATTGATGCTGTACCTGTCTATGATATTTTCATAGATATGTGCCATTTCGGGACCTTGGTAAAAATGAAAGAGGTTTTCATCTGCAAATAGGTCAACCATTATCTTTTCTAGTGTGGCTATTGCTACAACGTCCTTCTTGTTTTTTATTTTTTGAATGGGTGCCCTGGTCACCAAACGCTTAATAACAACTGGCACATTACTTTCTGAAATATAAAACTGAATTTCCTTCTCATCTGGATTTAGGTAAAAATCCATTCTCAGATTATCAATAAGGTAATAATAGAGTGAGTCTATAAACTCTTTTTCTACCTCGACAATAATTATTTGATTGGAAGTTTGGTGTTGGGTAAACTCATTAAGCCATTGGGTTTCCCAGATTGCATATTTTATATCCTCAAAACGCTCGTTGGTCTTGCGAGCGATTTTATAAATGTTATCAGACAGAACGGCTTTATACTTAGGCTTATAGGAAATAACATATAGCCCACGTCCTATTGTTTTAATGATATCCTTTTTTTTAAGGTCATAGATTCGCCAACCAAACGTATTCTCTTTGAGGTCTGGTTCAAAATCGAGATAAAAGTCATATAGTTCATCCCTATTGAATGAACTGCGGTCCTTAAAGGCTTCTATAAGTCTATTTTCTATAATTTTTGGCATAACTAAAAATCAAAACTTCGCCAAAAATACAAAAAAGTGGTAAATATTTGAAAACAAATTATTGCCACTATCAAAATTAAGTGGTAAAATTTTGATTAATGGTTATTAATGTGATTACTGGTCAGAGTTCAATATTAACAGAAATTCCAAAGATTTTGATTGCATTTTTTCAATAACAACCTTGTCTTTATCGGTCTCAAGCAATGCCCAGTATTTTTGTTCGTTCCAAATATGTTCTCGTTGTAAACCAGAACCCAATTGTGTGATAAAACCCCAAAACCACAAATCATCCCAAATTTCCATTTGCTCAGATGAATAGCTTTGTTGTAAAACGGAATTGATTTTATCAAAATTCCATTTTTCTGATGAATCAAGTTTATAAAAGATTGCTTCAATCACGGCATCCACAGGCAAAAAGAATTTTTCGCTGGAATCTATCTGTTGTGGTGCATCATTCCATATTCGTAATGATTGGTCGTAACTACCACTATGAACGTGGTGGATGGTCTTTGTAAACAATGCAGATGTCTTTTTTCCCCAGCCATCTTGTTTCAACATTGCATTAAACAGCAGTTCGTAATTACATTCTTCACACTCTTTTTCTGTGAGAAACTCAACAAAATTGCGAAAGCCTGTTAAGAGATGCTGGTTGGTATATATCTTTTGAAAAAAATCTGAGAGCCTGTTTATATTTGGTCTGCTTTGGGTATTTACGATATGATGTAGAAGGGAATATACTTTTTCTTGTGTACTGCTATATGGCGACAAAAAACGGTAATATGATTTTGTCTGTACAGTATGGTTAAATTCACGGTTCTTTTCCAAGAATTTGAATAGGCTGTCTAATGATTTAGTTAAAGAGTGTTTCAAACTTAGGGGTATGAATCAAGTTGAACAGTTCCATCGGCACTTACCCAGTAATGACTAATTCCTATTTTGTTTAGTTCTGGAATTATCCCAGCAATTGCACTTCTAATTTGCTCGTCCTCTGGGTGGGCAATGGCTATTGTCGCTTCAGGATGTGCGACTTTGGTTTCGAGGCATTTAATTATAGCTTTTCCCAAATGTGATTTAATTTGGCCTGAATTAAAAAATGGGCGTTTTTTAGTGGGTGAATCGTTATGCGCTTTCGCACCTTTTACTTCTACGAATAGCTTCCTGTTATTTTTTACCGCAACAATATCATAACCTCTGGTTTGTCCCAAGCAGAAACTTTCTATTGCATAGCCTTGTTGTACCAAAAAAGGCATCAATAATTCAATAGTTCTATTTTCAGTAAGCTTTTCCACAACTATAGTCAATAATGTACAATATACTTTATTATTTGTTTTCACCTAAAAGTTGAAAATTAAAAAGAAAAAATCCAGTTTAGATAGGTACTGGATAAACCATTAAATCTATGCCAGGGCATAGACTTCATCAAAGAGTTTCTTGTCCAACCTTTCCTGTTGACCAAAGCTCTTTTTGAGGACATTGTGCAGAACCGAATTGAAAGCATTATAACCCAACCACAAATTAGGTTCCTCGTCAAGCAGTAAGGCTTCATAATTGAGGATTTCTAAAACCTCTCTCGACTTCTTCGATGGGTCGCTGTTCTTGTCGCTACATTCATAGCGGAACAGTTTGGTTCTGTCAAGAATCGCTTTTACAAATTCCTTGGTGTCGATGATTTTAAATTCCTTCATCTTGTCAAATTTCTTTGTGATGGTATAGAACTCATTGTCAAGAAATTTATCGAAAAGATTGTTCAGCCTCGGCATTATAAGGTCTGTATTGTTTCTGCTGTGCTTAATCGAAAACTCGATTTCGGCCTGTGAAACGTGAAGTCCATTGGAACATACTTTTCGATAGAATCCAAAGTGGCCAGAGGTCTTTTCACTACCATCATAGGAATTTTTGAACCGAAGCATTGGTAGTATCAAATCCTCATCATTTTTGACCGTAAACTGACTTTTGTCGTCAATGATAAAGTCAGTAATAAACGACCTATCATTCTTATTGATGGTGCGTTTGTGGTAGTTGAGTCCGGCATCAATCAACATTTCTTCTGCTTTCTTGAAGAACAGTTGGTTCGGGATGTGGCCGTAGCTGTTCGATACCACATTAACAATTTTTCCATTTGAAATGATGACGTTTTCAAGTCCGCGACGAGATTCCATCTGCGTTAAGGTTTTTAAAGATTTCATTTCTGATGGAACAAAAATTTCATCCTGTTGTAAATTTTGTAAATACATAGCTTTTCAATTTTAGGTTAAACATTTTGTGATAGCACAGCGTAATACTCTGGATGCTTTTCTCTGTAGTAGGCCAGATGACTTTCAGCACCTTCAATCCTGTAATTTTCTTTACTAGATTGATAATGTGCCTCGGCTTCTTGCACTGAAATCTTCGCCTTTGTTGATACTTGTTTCATAATGTTGAAATTTTAGTTAAACAATATTTGAGCAGTACCCAAACGGTAGCTAAAATCACAGCTCAAAAGGAAACGGAATAAATGAGAAATGGAATGCGCGCAAGGGCTTTATGCCGTAGTCTTTTGATGGGTGCATTTTACGAGTTTACCTTTGCGCAGGTATTGATTGACACCTTCTTCTAAGTATCCTAAAAAAGAAAAAGGGCCGACACGAATGCCGACCCTTCTTCAAACAACAAAAGCTAATCGTTGAGTTCCTGAATTTTCTTCTCAAGAACTGCGATGCGCTCTTTCAAACGTGCTTCACGCTTGTCTCTTTTCTCAGAATATGCTTTCTCAATTTCAGCAATCTTCGACTTGTAATATCCTTGTATTGCATTATAGAATGATATATTCGTTAGATTGTTGACGTGGTTGCTCTCGCCAAAATGGACTTGTCTCGTGAGGATATAGCGAATCAATTTGTGGAAGACTTCCTTTTTGAATTTCTTCTTGAAATTCTCGACCATTTCAACTTTGGTCATTTTGGACGTGTCGCCCAAGAACTTTGAGAAATACTTTTGCTGGCTCATATAATCTACATTATTTTCAAAAAGCGATATTGAGAACGCTACCATTTCGTCTGTCGAAAGTGTCTTCTTCGTATCGATGTATTTTGTCTCTCGTATCATTTCAACAACTTCTTCAAACTGCTTATTGTTCTCAATATGCTTCTTACGGATTTCCCTTTCATTGATTTTGATGATTTGTTCTTCGGGCGTACAATCTGCCATTTTTCTACTTGCTAATGGTGCTGAATATTCAGTTGATTCGTTTTCTGATTTCTCAATCACTTTTACGAAGGCACTTTTGTGCTGGTATGTTTCAGGATGGAAGACGATACCGTTTACAAAACCATTCTTTTCTGCTGAATTATACGTTTTCAGTTCTTCCTCATATTGCTGGATAGCCTTGTCGAGCTCAGCTTTCAGTTCATCTTCTGAATAATCGTAATGCTGATATTCAATCTTAATGGCTTCGATTGTCGGTTTAGTCGGTTCTTCGATTATTTCTACATCATCCAGCAAATAGACTTTCATACCATTTTTTTCCAACTGTGAAATAATGAGCTGATTATTTTCGTCATCTGCCCAATACTGTCGTATTTCAGGAATGAGCAGTAGGTTTTCTTTCTTGGATTTTTCAATCAAGTTCAAGAACGACTTGCTTTTCTTTGTCTCGAAACAAGCTGATTTTGTACAGACCATTTTACTCTCGCCGAATAGATTACCTTGATTTGCCGCATTGAAAGGACATTCTATACAAGACCCAGCTTTCGGCACCAACTTCTTATCCTTTACATCAAAAGATGCTTTTTCCAAATCGTAGGTTCGGTTATTTATCATTCGGTTTATCTGATGTGCGTTGAATTCTTCGCCCATCGTTTCCAGCATCATCTGTTGTTCCTCTGGTTCAAAAAGCGCAACACCAACGCCCAACGATATGGTCATTTCACCACTGCGCACGAAATGTTTGAAACCGTCAATCAATCCAGCCAACTTCAAACGTTGTCTTATAAAATTGTCCGTTCTTCCCAAGCGTTTAGCGATTTCTGAAGGCGAGTGTTTGTCCCTCAGATAAGCAATCGCTTCGGCCTCTTCGGTAGGCTCTACGTCCTTACGTTGAAGGTTTTCGATGATTTGAACTTCAAGCACTTCGTCGTTTTCATAGCTTCTAACGATACAGGGAATCGTTTTTTTGTTAGCTATCTTGCTTGCGCGAAACCGTCTTTCGCCCATAACGATGATAAAGTCCTTTCCAGATTTGCGAACCGTTATTGGTTGCAATACCCCAAATTCCTTGATGCTATCCGAAAGCTGTTGTAGCTGCTTCTCATCAAAGGTCTTTCTTGGTTGCTTAGGGTCAGGCTTGATTTTGCCAATGGGAATGTTCTCGATTTGAAGTACCGGAACTTTATTTCCTTTAACTTCTTTCTTCGCAGTAGTCGATGTTCCTTTACGCTTTCTTGTGGTACTCGCTTTTGTTGTCATAATACTCAAATTT
>CEVM01013391.1_pt1 | contig 12205 bp, 8 predicted proteins | sample 531481 | NCBI WGS metagenome assembly CEVM01 (sample SAMEA2623649, study PRJEB7988) | marine metagenome | biome: marine biome (ENVO:00000447); feature: mesopelagic zone (ENVO:00000213) & marine oxygen minimum zone (ENVO:01000065); material: "saline water (ENVO:00002010), including plankton...
TACGCCCTAATAATGCTAAAGAGAGATTCCTAGTCTGGTTGCCCGGTCTCTTCCAAGGAACACCGGGGGCGGACTATTCACCCGGAGAAAAGACCAAACAAGGAGAAGAGTAGGGCTTAATTAAACGTTCACTAGCCCTGACCGTATGCTAGTCCTCTGTCCGGCTTTCGCTAACAGGGATGTTCACACTGTGCTCATCCGGCTGTGCGCCACCACTCAACCCAATGTTTGGGTATATCCACGCGACAATGATGGAAATCGGTACTCCAAGAATCAAGCCGATAAGTAATGCACGGGGAAAGAGTTCGGGCAAAGCCAAAATTCTGGATAACACTGATGCGCTCAGGAAAACTATTATTGATCCAACAGCATAGCTTAAAAGAACTATGATGACCCTTCTGATTTTACCCTTACTCACCTTGGTAACTCTGCTAGGAATTTTGCTAAAGTAGATGCAAGTCTCACTTGGTCCTCTATATAAGGAAAATGTCCGCTCTCGAGCACAGCCAGCGAACCTAAGGGAAGCGTATCTGCAAGAGCTCGCGACATCGCTACCGGGGGAATGTCGTAACGACCATGCACAATTAGCGTGGGTACTTCAATCTCAGAAAGTCGGCCCCACCAATCGATTGCATCTAGGTCTTCCCCAAGGAGTCTCGCTACCTCCTGACCATTCTGAGCAGTCCTAACAGAAAGGTTCAACTCTAGCTCATCGACCAAATCTCGGTCCCGGAACATGCTCCTGAAAGATGCACGATAAACTTGGCTAACAGTTGCAGGATCCTGAGCCCGGAACCCTTCGGAAGCCATGAGTTTTTCTACTTCGGTAACATCTTGCACACTCTGAGCAGCAGATTGCCGGGTTGCAGTAGCACCTGAAAATCTCTTACCAGGTTCTACGGGATTCATTAGAACAAGCCCATTCACATTGAGCGGATACTTGCTCGCGTAGCCTAGCGCGATCAGTGCTCCGAACGAGTGTGAAAGCAACGTGATCTTCTCATACTCAAGCGTCTGCCTCAGAACATCGACATCGTCTACAAACGTGTCGAGGCTTATAACATCCGGGGCTAGTGTAGCCTCGGATCGCCCTGTACCTCGTTGGTCGTAGTACACCAGAGTATTTCGGCTAGCAAGGATATCGAGGCCGGGCTGAAGGTAGTTATGGTCCAACCCTGGACCACCATGAATAACAACTATTGGAGAACCGGACCCAATTACTTCATAGAAGATCCGGCCATCCTCCAGGCTGAGAAGTCCTTGCCTGGATGTTTGCGCTGAAAGAGAGATAGCCGAGAAAGTCGCTGCCAGGGATGTCACCCACACCACCCGGGCGACACTTCTCCTGAGAGGTGCAACATTCACAGCGAAACAAGTCACTTCATACCCTAGTCGAACAACGGCATAAAAGTCGTCTGTATTGACTCCGGGCTAAAGCTCGCCGTGGGATCGGGCAACCTACTCCTATCAAGTCGGCATCCCTGCCGGATTCGGAGAAGCAAAAGATGGAACCTGTCCTTGCTCAGGCACACCTCCATCCTGAGTCAATTCAGGTTCCTCAGCATGAAGGAAATGGAGCTTCAAGAAACTCGTCACCTCATCAACCAGAGAGTACATGACCGGAACTAAGATCAGAGTGAGAAATGTGGCAAATAGAATCCCCGCGATGATCGCTACAGCCATAGAACCCCACCAAGCCACCTGTTCTCCTCCCCAATAAAAATCCGGGTCTAGAGACCCGTAGAGTCCGAAGAAGTCAAAGTTCAATCCGATGGCAAGAGGCACCAAACCCAAAGCTGTAGTTAATGCAGTAAGAACAACCGGCCGGAAACGGGTCTTTCCACCCCTCACGAGTGCATCCTGAAGATCCATACCATCGCGCTCTCGCAGGACATCAATGTAGTCGATCAAAATTATTGCGTTGTTTACCACAATCCCGGCAAGTGAGATGATGCCCACACCCGTATTGATAATCCCAAACGGCATCCGGAATATCATAAGTCCGAGCAGCACCCCAATCGTGGACATAATCACTGAAGTCAGGATGATGATGGGCTTAACGATCGAGTTGAACTGGCTAATGAGAATGAACCCTATCAGCATCAAGGCGGTCAGGAACGCACCACTCAGAAATGCTTGCGCTTCATCCTGCTCCTGGGACTGACCGGTGTAACGCATGGTATACCCAGGAGTAAGACGGCTCTCAAATTCGGTAAGTGTTTCTTTTACCTCTTCCATAACCGCATTATTCGTATAGCCAGCTGCCACATCTGACGTGATCGTTGCCATACGTTCCTGATCTTTTCGGCGAATCGCACCTGCCCCACCCTCAACACTCCAGGTCGCCATTGATACGAGCGGGATTTGGATTCCGCCCTCTGCCATCACCGTAAGTTCGCGGAGACCCTCCAACTCATTCCGGTACGGGCCCGCAAGCCTAACTATGATGTCGTATTCGTCATTACCAGTTCGATACTTAGCCGCTTCGGTACCGTTGATGGCACCACGAATCGCATTCCCTACCCTCGAAGTATTCAAGTCGTAGAGAGCCGCCTTCTCTCGATCTATCGCTACAGCTAGCTCTGGGCGTGCTTCGTCAAGGTCACTCTCTAAACCAACCAGTTTTGGATATACCGGAGCACCTTCAAGGATACCCAGTAGTTCATTGGATAACTCCTTGAGTTCATCAAAATTCTCACCGACAATCTCTATATTTACCGGTAATCCCTGGGGCGGACCCTCCACTATCTTATCGACTGTTACCGTAGCACCTGCGATTTCCTTACCAACTGTTGCCTGCATTTCAGCCAAGGTCTCGAAGGCGTCACGTTGTCGATCTTGAAAATCGACTAGGGATACACTTAAACGACCACCCTCCGGCCCTGTTGGACCACCCCCTCTCGGACTCCCGCCCCCTCGACCACCACCACTTCCGGTAACCGATACAACCGACACCCAATCTGAACGCCCACCGACCCCATTGAGTTCTTGTTCGAGTTCACGAACAAATGCGTCCGTTACCTCTGCCCTTGTTCCAACGGGTGTTTCAATCTCAACCACCATTTCCCCGGGAGGCATCGACTCTGGGAAGAACTCCGTACCCAATCCGAATAACCCGTAGCCCACGCCAGTCGCTAGGAAGACAACGAAAGTACCAGCTAACATCTTGGCACGGTGTGACAGCGCCCACCGAAGTTGGCGCTCATACACTCTCATTACGTTCGGTAGGAAGTTGTTCTGGAAACGCCGGGCTAGCCGTTCCAAGATGAAACGGTAAAGGCCCCACAGAGCTACGATCGTGATTGATAGCAGCACAGCAGAGAGCCAATTCACACCAATAAAGATAAACAGTAAGGTTGCCAGGGTCGCACCAATTAATGTCCAACGCATAGCACCCCGCATCCTCCTGCGTGGCACACCATCAAGCTGCATAAACATGGCGCTCAATGTTGGGACGATGACTATAGCTACAAAAAGAGAGCTGGTTAGCGTGATGATCAGTGTCTTAGGGAGGTAGCCCATGAAGTCACCTATCTCACCAGGCCAAAACAGAAGCGGTGTGAAAGCTGCTAGCGTGGTCGCTGTCGCCACGATAATCGGTCCAGCAACCTCCCCGGTTGCCTTCTTCGCAGCCAATGTTCGATCCCACCCTTCTTCCATGAATCGGTAAATATTCTCGACAACCACAATCGCGTTATCGACGAGCATACCCAGGGCAAGGATCAAGCTAAAAAGCACAATCATGTTCATCGAAATGCCCAGGATATTGAGCACCATGAACGAAAGGAACATTGACGCAGGAATTGAGATCGCGACGAATACTGAAGTCCCTGCACCAAGGAAGAAAAGAAGTATAGCTACGATCAAAATGAGCCCGGAAACAATATTGTTTTCAAGGCTGGACACCATCTGATCGATTTCGTTGGACATATCTGAGGTAAGTGTGACCTTGGTCGTGGGTGGAAAGAGTGATTCCATCGCTGCGACCTCAGCTTTCACTCCTTCGGCCGTTTCGATGATGTTCTCACCGGACCGTTTGATAACATCAAGAGTGATGACTGCGACACCATCCATGCGAGCAAAATTCTCTCGCTCAGCAAAACCAAAATCTACAGTTGCCACATCCCTCACGTAGATCGGTCGCCCTTCCTCAATAAGGACGACGATGTCCTCTATTAGAGTGGGTTCATCGAACTCCCCGTCTACACGTATTAAGTATTTAGTATCACCAACATCTATGGAACCGCCTGGAATATTTACGTTCTCATTCCGGATCGCGTCGATTACATCGCTGAGCGCGATGCCATAGAATTGCAGTTTTCCGAGGTCGACATCCACCTTGACTTCTCGTTCCAACCCACCGCGGAGATCCGCTCGCAGAACCGGCGGCAGTGCTTCTAGTCGATCCTGAAGTTCCTCAGCTAATTCCTTCAAACGCACCAGTCCATATTCGCCAGCCAAGTTGACCTGCATAACCGGCATTTCTGAGAAACTGAACTCAAGGATCGAAGGTTCTTCCGCGTCCTGAGGCAAATCTGACTTTGCTAGATCCACCTTCTCTCTAACCTTTTGTAACGCGTCATCCAGATCGATAGATGCCTCAAATTCTGCCACTATGCTTGAATAACCTTCTACCGATGTGGACGTTAATTCTTTGAGTTCGCTGATGGTGGAAAGCTCTTCCTCCAACACCCGAGTCACTTGACTTTCGACGTCACCCGGGGACACACCCCTGTAGACTGTATTGACAGCAAGCATCGATATCGGAATCTGCGGGAAAGACTCTTTGGGATTTGCCTGGTACGATAAGGCACCCATGACACCAATGATGATCAACAATATGACCACAGAAGTTCTGTGCTCGATCGCAAAGCTCGTTGGGAAGAACTCCTTGTATCGTGCTAAGGAGTCAGACCCCAATCTACGCACATCGGGTTCATTCACTCCCGTTCCTTGATGGGTTTTCTTGTCTTCGCGCACGCCTCTACTGCCTCTCTCCGACAATGTTCACCCTGTCACCGTCTGCTACAGATTTTTGACCTACAACGATCAACTGCTCCCCAGGAGCAATACCTGATTCGATGACTACAAGATTACGTCGAGTCGGTCCTAGAATGATTGAGCGGACTTCAGCCACCGTTCCCTCACTTCGCTCAGCTATTACAAACACGACGTAACCATCCTCAACTCGCACGAGCACGTCTTGGGGCACGACAATTGCCTCCTCAACTTCCTGGCGAGTTACCGCCATATTGGCGACCATCTCAGGCTTAATACGTCTACCGGGGTTAGGCACCATGACCTCAATTGGAAACGTCCGATTTCGAGGGTTCACGCTAGAGCCCACATAACGGATCGGAGCAGTAAATCGCTCCCCAGCGAATACATCAAAAGCAAGGGTCGCCTCCGCGCCGACCCGAACGTCCGGGACGTATCTTTCAGGCACACCCGCGACCACCCTTACCGGATCCAGATCAATGAGCCGTCCCACTGATTGTCCCGGAGTTACCATCGATCCGATTTCTACGTGGCGTTCATCCCAAACCCCTGAGAACGGGGCTCGGATCGTTGTTCTAGCTAGCCGTTCCTCAAGACCCTTGAGTGCAGCCATGCTCTGCACCGCACCAAACCGAGCCTCTAGATAGGTGATCTCAGAACCTATCCGGTCTTCTTCCCATAACCGCTTGCGTCGTTCCCAAGTCTGTCCCGCTAGCTCCGCGACAGCGCGAGCCTGCTCCACTTGTGCCGTGAGTATACGATCATCGATCTTGGCAAGTGGCGCGCCACTTTCAACTTGCGCCCCCTTATCAACGAAGACTTCTCGGATCACTCCGCTTTCCTCAGCTGAGACCATCACGTCTTGATTGGCCACAGCTGCAGCTGTCAACCTGATCTCTTCTACAAATTTCTCGGTCTCAACCCGTGATACCTCAACATTGATGATACGAACAAATTCCTCGGAATCCGTTCCATCTATCCCACCTGCCTGAGCAGTTCCACATCCACTAACTGCAAGTGCGGCTATAAGAGATAGCACTCCTCGCTTCCTAGTATCCGAGTTCTTCATGGGAGTTCGTAACCCTCTCCAGCTGTTTGGATTGCGGCTTGATCAACAAATGGAACCAACCCAGTCGCTTCATCTAATTGTGCACGTGCGACCAGGTAATCGAAGACAGCCTGTGCGTAATTGAATTCACTCTGACGCAGCGCGACCTCCGCATCTATAAGCTCAAACTGGCTTCCAAGTCCCTCTCGATACTGTGCGCTTGCTATCTCAAAGCCTCTAGTTGCCTGCTGCACCGCCAGCCTTTGAGCCCGAGCTCGTAACAATGCTTCTACCGACAACTCCAGGAGGCTCTTCACCTGGGCCTGGGCCATATCACGCCCCCGTTGCGACTGGACCTCTGCGGATCGAAGTGCTGCTCGCTTCTGGCCGACTCGAGAGACACGTCTGAAGCCCTGAAACACTGGCAGGCTCACCCTGACGCCAACAATGCGAGAGTATGCCCTCTGCCCGTCACCGCGGGCGAAGAAGTTCGGACTCCCATTGTCCTGAGCATTAATGATATAGTTGCCGAACAGTGTGACCTCGGGGAAGTAGCTTGCTTGCTCTAATCTCACTTCACTCTGCCTTAGATCCCGATTTAACTCCAGTTGCCTCAGGTCGGATCTCAATTCACCTGCCATCCGAAGAGCACGGTCCGATAGTTCTAAATCTCCTGTTTGAAATCCCATGAATTCTAGGATCTCACGGTTATCTGCATCATTATTCTCAAGATTGTCCAAATCCATGTTGGCCAGCGCCCCCCTCACCGTGATCTCCTCTTGGTCGGACACGTCTAGCTCAATTGCCAACTGACGGCGGATTTCACGAATACTATTCTCTGCCCGCCTGAGGTTCGGTTCTAGATTTGCCAGCTCTACCTCAAGCCGCAGTAAATCGTAGTCTGAAGCAAGCCCAGCCTCGTTCCTCACTCTTGTTTCGCGAACAGACTCACGTACTCGTCGTACAGAGTTCTCTGTTAGACGCAACTGTTCACTCGAGAGCAGGAATTGGTAGTAGGATAGCCGCACCCGAGTCGCGACTGCATGAGATTGGCCGCGAACTGCCTCTGATTGGAGTTGCTCAAAGCGAGACGCAGCTCCTACTCCCACGAAAACCGAGGGACGTAGAAGTGGCTGTTCTACAGAGATAGTTGAGGCCCATTGATTGTCAGCCCCAAACCGAACGGGTAGGTAGTCGTCTGGCCCTGCGGTAGGATCGAAGATCGACGCAGGAAGGAAATTGACAGTAGGTGAAATGTTTCTCGAGTAGCTGGCATTCAGATCTACGCTTGGGTAGACCTCACTCCACGCCTCCGAGACACGCTCCTCTGCCTCGGCAAGCCCGAGTCGCGCTGCCACAATATCAGGGTTCGCTCCTAGTGCAGTTCGAACAGCATCCTCAATCCCGAAAACTACCCGGTTGACTTGGGCTTCTACCTCAGTTGAACCCAGTCCAACCCCTAAGACCAAGCATATTGGAACGATACCGGGAACGTTCTTCCAGGATTGTATCCTTATCATTATTTCCTCTTCCTATTCGATCTCACGCCTGAGGCGCTGTTTGATCTTGCATATAGAGTTTCTCCAGTTGAGCCACGAAGTTGGGGGTGGCAAAACCGCTCATCATTCGAGCACCTGATTGCTCGAATAGTGATCGGAATTCCTCTCGGTCCATTGGGAAAATGCCTTGCTGGTAAAGCAGAACCATCCCATGCGCATGAGCCCACATCGTCAACGAGGTTTGGAGTGGATCAGCCTCCTTGAGGATACCGACCTGCATACATTCGCGAACTCGGTCTATCCAAAATTGATGGACTCCCGAGCCCATTGCTTCTATGTCATCCGGAAGCTCTTTCATTCCAAGGCGTTCCGGGCCAGAAAACATGATCTTGTACCAACGGGGGTGTTCAAGTGCAAAATCGAGATACCCTTCACCCGCCTGGAAGAAACGCTCTATCGGTGTGGGCGCCTGTAGCGCCCGGTATACGTATTCCTGGTAAGCATGGTACGCTTCCCTAACGACATCACCGAGTACCTTTTCTTTACCGTCATAGTGTCGGTAAAGGGCCGGAGCGGTAACACCAACATTCTTTGCAAGCTTTCTCATTGAGAAACCGGATAAACCAGTCTCTAAATAGAGTTCACACGCGCAGGCAAGTATCTTGTCTCTTTGGGTTGCCATGTGAACACTGTAAACATAGTTCTCTGATCGGTCAATAAATTAAGGAGAACAGACGCTAACACCGTTTAGTGTAAAAAGGTGCAATGGGAACAACTCACTTACTCGGTACCACGCAGAAAGACCTAGAATGAGGAATTCAGTCCCTTACTTCGACCTTCGCGCTGAGAATAAGGTCATCCTGAGTTATACGGTCCACGATGTCCATTCCCTCAATAACCCATCCGAACACAGTATACCCACCGTCTAAGTGTGGGAGCATTGCATGAGTGATGAAAAATTGCGAACCCTCGGTATCTTTTCCGAGCCTTGCCATACCCACAGACCCTCTTTGGAAAGGTATCCCGTTTAACTCGGTTGTAATCTCAAATCCTGGGCCACCCATACCAGAAAAACCCTCCACGTCCCCTCCCTGAACTACAAAATTCGGGATGACTCTGTGAAAGGCCACACCATCATAACGTCCTTCTTCACTAAGTCGGGCAATCGTTTGAACGGTATGAGGTGCGTGCTCCGTGAACATTCTGATTCTAATTCGTCCCCGAGTCGTCTCAGTCACCAACTCAGGAGCTTCACCAAGCCGTCCCAAGTAGCCCCAGTCGATTCGGGTCGGATCGTAGCTTGGCGGCGCAGGCAATACTTCCGGAGGTAACTCCGAGCCATCATCAAATCTGATATCAACAGTTGAAACCTCTCCCGTCAGTCGTTCGAGTTCCATAGCCGCGATCCGCCTTATTAGACCATTTTGGTGTCCCAGTGCTTCTCGGAGAATCAAGTGAGCATCCGGATCACCCGTGATCGCTATCAAACCCAAGATCTCGATAGCCTCTCGAGGCTCTGACCCAGCGGCAATTTCCCGGTATACATCACCCAGGACTCCAGCACTACCGAACTCACCGAAGAGAGGGTCAGTAAGCATCTCTAACCCAGTCCGGTAGATGCTAGGATCGTCGCTCTGTACCGCACCCGCAAAAATTTCGTAATAGACTCGTCTGAGTTCAGGATTCTGCCTATCCCCAGACCAGCGACTCGCTAAAGCCTCAACCGCGGCAGTGTTGACCTCTGGATAGGAGGACTGAGCTGCCTCGCTGAGCCTCTGGAGTGCCTCTGTCCCCCTGACTTGACTAAGGGCAGCCACGCCTATTTTCCAACCTGCCGAGTCGTCTGAGTCCAGTGCATCCAACCAACTAAATACAAATGGCCCTTCATTCTGTCGGCCTAATAGTCGCAAGAGCGGTTCAGTTACACTTCCACGTCCTAGATCGGAATCAATCCAACTCTTAATACGCGTAATGATTTCAGGAGGGTGGTCCACTCTCGCGATACTACTCGCCGCCCTAGCAGCCACATGCTCGGAAGAGTCTTCAAGACCATTCAACAGAACCTCAAGCACCTCCGGTTGAGATTCTCGCCCAGTGAGCCCTGCTAGCGCTTCAGCCCGCGTGCGCCAGTCCTGAGCTGCACCAGCCCATCGGGTTAGCCGTCCGACATCTGAATCATCTCCTAGCCGACCAAGGGCCACTATAAGATGCATGGCAGCCGGATCGTCTTCCTTAAATAGATCCAGGGCCTCTCGAAGACGTAACACTCTCGATGACCACAGGGATGTGTCTGTTACACGCCCGAAATAGTATGCCGCAGCCACTCTAATATCTGGGTTAGGATCATCTAATTTACTAAATAACAAGTCACGACTGTCCGCATGATCTACGTTGAAGACTGCTCCATTCACTGAGAGCGTAAGGACTCTCAGGGGCTCTTCATCCGTTAGTACATCGGCCGAGAGAAGTGCCTCAGATGCCGAGATAGCCTCGATCTTACCTAGAGCTTCTAGGATTCGATATCTGACGTCACGCTGTGTTTCTCGGGTGAGTGCATCTACCAGGACAGGGACTGCGGACTCGTTGTTGAGCTGGCCAATCGCGAAAGCGATATCCCGTCGTACTGCCGCGTCTTCTTCATTCTGTAATCTGGATGCCAGGATCGAAAATGTGGTGGGCTCCTGAATAGATCCTAGAGCGAACGCCGCTCGAGCTCTCAGAGCAGGGTCCGTTGCCAAAAGTGTTTCAGCTAGACCCAGCGCGTCTCGGTCTACTTGAAGATCGACAATCGCTTGAAGTCTAGGATTTCGGAGCAATCCATCGCTCGTGCGCACGAATATCACGTCGTCCGCTTCGATTGTCGACGTGCCAATTTGACACCCCAAGCAAGAGCAAAGAGTGACGAAAACCAATGCGACCCGGCACAAGCTGGCCATGCTATACCCGCCTAATCCTTGAGCATTACTTTGACATCTAACTTCGCATCTATCCCTAATCCTAATTAGGGAACCGGCATTCTGTCCCCAGATAGCAGCATTGTCTAGAAACTAGAAGGGCACGAGGTCTAGGTATGCGTCGAACCTTACAGAGGATAGACGGAAGTATCGCAGATTCCAGGACAGGTCCAAATGGATCAACTGATCAAGGATAGACAAACCAGACCCCACGGAAAAAAGAGTTTCATGATCGGCTGTCTCCCCGTCAAAACGGTGGTCATAAGGCACCCAGGCCCCGTCTGTAAAAAGGGAGAGATCACCAATAGAGAAGGATCGAGCGATCTCTCCTCGAACACGCGCAAACCTTGCTCCTCCAAGAACTCGTGGTGGAAAACCGCGCAGTGTGCTTGGTCCACCAAGATACCAACCACGCTGTAGTGGAAGATCACCAACACTTGTGCCGATTCCAGCCTCCAAACTGATCTGCATGTCACGGACGATCGGAATATCAAGGCTACCGAGAAAATTCGCGCGCCCGTATTCCGCTGTCCCTGCCCCACCCTCTAGGGACACCAACATTGCACCGTGAGGGGAAAGGGGGTCTGAGCCCCATTTGGAAACAACCTCTACTGAACTTCCTAGAAACCATCCGGTATCCACTCCTACGTTAGGCCGCCACTCTGACTTTTCATTAATGAGTCCCCAAATAGTGAAGTCCGACTCGATTTTTGCGGGGCGATGATACTCGCCAAACATACGGATCCGAAGAGAGTTCTGTTCCCTTGAGGAATGTGCCCATTCCAGAGACGTGCCAGACCGTCGGTAGTAGTCGCCATCGTCCCGTCCTGCGACAAGAGCAGTTATCGAGTTCCCAAGCCTTAAGTGTCCCGCGCGCTCATCGATGGCAGTCAGTTCATGAAAGCCACTGAATGTGATCCCGTCTTGTAGGGTTTCTCGGGTAAAGTCCAGTCTCACATTTGGCTTCAGGTTCGCTAGCCCGAGGCTAGCCATTCCTGTAACCGAAATTGGACCCAGTGGACTTTGTGGTCGAAATTGGGCTCGAACGCCTGGCGAGAATCCCTCCACTCTGTTGTACCTGAAGAGATCTGGACGTTGGAAAGCCCATCTGATTGTCCTCGGGACACCTGAAATTTCTTCTCCTGAGTACCAGTTCTGGCTGAATGGAACCGTATCCCCAGGAAAATAAATAGGGAGCGTACAGCACAAAATAAACTTCAGTGTCACGGCACTCATCAAGTTCCTCGCGATGCACACATCTAGTTACTATAGAGGTTGCCACGTCACTGCACTTTGATTCGGCTCACTCACCGAAGCAGTGATCTCATCCCTATGATACTAACGTAGACCAGTATCACTTCGAATCACCAAATTGGGAGTTTTCAGTAAGTGGACGGATTGAACTTTAAGCCCGCACCATTCTGCGCTGCTCGCTGGGCGCACGGATGCCACGCTCAAACCCTCATGGCCAGAATATTGAGACCTCCGAATGGCCCACCGTATCGTCGCGAACGGCTGGATACACCTGATGGAGATTTCCTCGACTTGGATTGGGGACCAGAGCCTTCGTCGGACTCACCAATCGCACTAGTACTTCATGGCCTCGAGGGTTCTAGCTCCAGGCGGTACGTCCGGAATATCTGCGGGGAGCTTTTCGTTCAGGGTATTTGGCCGGTCGCTCTGAATTTCAGAGGCTGTAGCGGAGA
>CEVM01056740.1_pt1 | contig 12194 bp, 12 predicted proteins | sample 531481 | NCBI WGS metagenome assembly CEVM01 (sample SAMEA2623649, study PRJEB7988) | marine metagenome | biome: marine biome (ENVO:00000447); feature: mesopelagic zone (ENVO:00000213) & marine oxygen minimum zone (ENVO:01000065); material: "saline water (ENVO:00002010), including plankton...
CGCATATCCGTTGCCCCGCAGGCCGGATACACCCGCACCCCGGTTCCCGGCCCGATCATGCGGCATCCACCGCGCGGATCAGGCGAGACAGCGCCCCATCGTCGATGTTGCTCTCGAACCGAAGCACACGGCCCTTCGCAAGCCGCAACTCAACCCAGACCACTGGAGTGGTGGCCGGGGTTTGATCCTCCACCACGGTCAACTCCATCGCGGGCACCATGCCGGCGGGCAGGAACAACGCGCCCGCATCAGGAGACCACAGACCCTTGCGCTTCAGTTCGTGGCGCCACGCGTAGATCTGCTGCCGCGTCACATCGTGCCGGTGCGCCACCTGAGTCACCGTCGCGCCGTCGATCCCCACCGCGCTCACGATCGCCAGCTTTACCTCATCGTCCCAACGTCGACGGCGCTCAACACCCAGAACCTCGCCCCGCATAGCCCCTCCGCACACAAGAGACGTCGTTAGCGACGTCGCTATGCACGTGTCTTACGCCCTCACGCCGAAATCTGGCAGGCGGTGACAACCGGGTGCTTACCGCACATCGCGCGTCTCGGCCTGATCAAGGATCGCACCGCCTGCCGCAACCGTCTTCAGGCGGCGCGCAACAAGGTCGTCCTGGCGCAGCTGCGTGCGCGTCTGCGGCAGGTCGAACGTCAGATCGAGCAGATCGACGCCGAACTCGCGCGCCTCGTCGCGGAGCTGCTCGCCCATCGCTTCGTGATCCTGATGTCGATCCCCGGCATCGGCCCCGTCGCGGCGATCGCCATGCTCGTTGAGATGCCCGAGCTGGGCTCGATGGATGGCAAGGAAGCCGCCAGCCTCGCCGGGCTTGCCCCGATCACCCGCGAGTCGGGCAGGTGGAAGGGGCAGTCGCGGATTGGCGGTGGGCGACGCGGTCTGCGCCGGGCGCTCTACATGCCGGCCCTCGTCGCCACCCGGCACAACCGGCAGCTCGGCCAGACCTATCAGGCGCTCTGCAGCGCGGGAAAGCCGGCGAAAGTCGCGCTCACCGCCGTCATGCGCAAGCTCCTGATCCTCGCAAACGCCCTGATCAGGGATGACCGAAAATGGGCCGAAACCGCCCCTTGATCAAATCGGATAAATTCTGCATCAATCCGCGGCGGCGGGCGGCTGCGGGATTTCGGCGGCCGGTGCCTGGCCATCGCCCTGCGCTGACGGCAACGGCACCTGTCCGGCACCGTCGCCCAGCCTCTCGTCCAGCCGCAACACCAGATCGGCGGTAATGTCGATGGCGTCGAGCGAGACGAAGACGGTGCGGCGGTCCAGAACGGCCACCGCGCGGCGATCCTGCATCATCTCGCCCATGACCGGCAGCGCGGCGCGATAGAAGGCGCTGCGATCCGCCTCGGCCCAATCGTTCAGCGCCTGCACCGCCTGTGCGCGTTCGCGCCGGACCCGCGTGGCGCGTTCGTCGAACGCCTCGGCCTGCTTGCGAAACTCGGCCGGATCCAGCGTTTCGCGACGGCTGGTCAACGCCGCCTCTTCATCGGATAACTGCGCGGCCAGCCTTTCGTTCTCGGCGGCGATCTTGCCGCCCTCCTCTTCCAGGACGGATTGCGTGCGACGGCCCCAGGCCGAGCCGGTGAACAAGGTGTTCTGATCCACGGTCAGGATCGGCGCAGCCACCATCTGCGGCGAATCCGGCGGCGTCTCGATGGTGCGCGTCGGCATCCCGCCTTCCGCACCGGCCCCGTCGGCCGGGGCGATCCGGTCCACGGGTGCGATGGGCTGGGCGGGCACGGAGGGCGCCGGATCCTGCGCTGATGCGCCCCCGGCCCATGCCATGCCCAGAAACAGGGCCGCCAGCAGGACGACAGGGCGCGCCCGTCCCCGCATCAGAACCGGGTCGAGATGGTCAGGTCGAAATTCTGATCCTTGTCGTAATCCTCTTTGCGAACCGCCTTGGAGAAGTTGAACCGCAAGGGGCCGATCGGGGTGGTCCAGAAGACAGAGGCGCCGATGGCGGCGCGAACCCGCATACTGTCGTCGACTTCGGACCCGTCGCTGCCGGTCCTTGTGTCCAGCCCCCAGACCGAGCCGATATCGGCAAAAAGGCCGCCCGTGATGCCGTATTCCTCGGGCAGGCCCAGCGGGAACTGCGCTTCGGCGCGCGCGGCCCAGTAATACTTGCCGCCGAGCGCGTCCTGATTCGGGGCCGACAGGTCACGCGGACCGATGCCGTTCGGCTCGAAGCCGCGCACCTTGCCGCCGCCGCGGAACCGGTCCAGAATCCAGGACGAGTAATCGCCATAGCTGTAGACACCGCCGGCCTCGATCTCGGCGCGGAGGGTGACCTCCTCGCGCCAGGCATTGCTTTCCACACCGGCCAGCGCGGTGCTGGTGACCGTCTTCACGTCGCCGCCCAGCCCCGCGAAATCCTGCGAGAACCGAAGCTTGTAGCTTGTCAGGGGATCAAGACCGGCCACCCGCGTATCCCACAGGTAGGTGTAGCCCGCCGCTGAACTCAGACGCGTGCCCTGTTCGTCCTGAAGAATGACGGAACTGTCGTCGCTGACATTGTTCAGACGGTTCTGTTCCAGTCGATACCGCAGTTCCAGCCGGCCATTGGCCGAAATCGGAAACTCGATCGACGGCTGGACCGAGATCGTGCGGGTGTCGTAGTCCGAATTCAGGTTGCTGGTTTCGTTATAGCGCGCGGTGAAGCCGAATTTCAGATCGCGACCCAGGAAATAGGGTTCGACGAAGTTGATCAGACCCTCGCGGTCGCCCGACGCGGTGGAAATGGTCAGGCCCAGCGTCTGCCCGCGACCCAGGAAGTTGGTCTCGTTCAGCGAGGCGTTGAGGCCGAAGCCGGAATTGACACCGTAGGATGCGCCGAAGGACAGAGAGCCAGTGGGCTGTTCCTCGACATTCACATCCACGATCACCTGTTCGGCGCTGCTGCCCTGCCGGCTGTTGACCTGCGCATCCGAGAAATAGCCAAGCGCGCGGATGCGTTCGGCGGCATTGCGGATCTCGCGCGGGTTGAACGGATCGCCCTCGACCGTGGTGAATTGCCGCCGGATCACCCGGTCCAGCGTGGTCGTGTTGCCCTCGATGTCGATGCGTTCCACGAAGATGCGCGGGCCGCGCGTCAGCGCAAAGGTCAGATCCAGCGTCTGCGTCTGCGGATTGCGCGTCACCCGCGGCTCGATATTGACGAAGTTCAGCCCCTGCTGGATCGCCACCGTTTCCATCCGCCGGATGGTGTTGTCGATGGCGGCGGGGTTGTAGACATCGCCGCCGCCGACACGGTTCTGCGCCGCAAAGGGTGCGGCATCAACGCCTGCGATCTCGGAGATCGTGCTTACGTTGCGGAACCGGTAGCGCGGGCCTTCCTGGATGTTGAAGGTGATGTAGAAGGCATCGCGTTCGCGGGCGATTTCCGGCGCGACGCCCTGCACCTTGAAATCGGCATAACCGCGCGAGCGGTAGAAATCGGTCAGAAGCTGTTCGTCCAGCGGAATCCGTTCCGGCGCAAAGGTATCGGCGCGGATGAAGGTGCGCAGGATACCCGCCTGCTTGGTTTCCAGCACCTGCCGCAAGCGACGGTCCGAAAAGGCGCGATTGCCGGTAAAGCTGATGCGCTCGATCTCGGTGACGTCGCCTTCGCGGATCTCGAAGACCAGATCGACGCGGTTGCCGCTGCGCCGGATGATGCGCGGATCGACGCGGGCGGCCAGACGGCCCCGGCTGGCATAGGCCTGCGCGATGTTCTGCGCGTCCTGGATGGCCTGGCTGGGCTGATAGACCCGGCGCGACTGGCTTTGCGCGATCTGGGCCAGTTCGTCATCCTTGAGGCGGCGGTTGCCCTCGAAGCTGATCTGGTTGATTGTCGGATATTCCGAAACGGTGATGATCAGGGTGCCGCCCTGCGGAACGATCTCGACCGTCTCGAACAGACCGGAATTCTGCAACCGTTGCAGCGCATCGTTCAACTCGCCGGCCGAGACGTTCTGGCCGCGCGCGATATTGGCATAGGACAGGACCGTGGCCGGTTCGATCCGCTGCGTGCCCTGAATTCGCACGTCGTTGAAGACATAGGCCACAGCCGCATTGGGCACCAGTGCCGCCGGTGTCGCGATCGTCAAGGCCGTGACCAGCGCAACCGCGCCCTTGCCCAGTTTCCGTGTCATTGCCGCCCCTCTATGTTCCAGCCTGCGGACGCGCCTTTTCTGGCGCCTTCTTTCTGTTGCGTGTTTTCACGCCCTCTTGGCCAAATCTTGTGCCCGAAACGCCCGGCCCTGTCAAAAGCGCATCGCGCCCTAGGGGCAGAAAAGATCGTTCGTGAGGCCGAAAATCATCAGCGCCAGCACCGCCGCCATGCCCGCCGCCGTCAGCAGGTTCAGCGCCCGGTCCGAGGGTGGGCGTCCGGTGAGGGCCTCCCACGCATAGAACATCAGGTGCCCGCCATCCAGGACCGGGATCGGCAGCAGGTTCAGAAACCCGATCGCCGCCGACAGGACCGCGATCCACCACAGGAAACTGGCGCCGCCGGCGCTGGCCGCCTGGCCGGTGCTTTCGGCGATGCTGATCGCGCCGCCCAGATTGCAGCCGCCGATCTGGCCCGAGATCATCGCCCACAGCCCCGCCAGCGATGACACGATGATCCCCCAGGTCTGCATCACCCCCAGCCACAGCGATTCCAGCGGGCCCGCGCGACGCATCGCTGGTTCGAAGAAACCGCCGCCACCGGTGACGCCGATCAACCAGCGCCGTTCGTATCCGCCGCCCGCAGAGGGCAGATCCTGCATCCGCGGAATCAGCGTATAGCTGGCGGTGCCCTGGCCGGACCGCCAGACCTGCAACTGGATCGGATCGCCCTCGGCAGCCTCGACCGCCTCGCGCATCTGGGTAAAGCGGGTGATCGGCTTGCCCTCGATGCTGATCACCACGTCACCGGCCATCAGCCCGGCATCGGCTGCGGCGCCGCGCGGGGCGACGCCGCTGATCCGCGCCGGCATCGGATCCGGGCCGGTCACCGTCACCTCGGCGCCGTCGCGGATCACGGTCCAGTCCTGCTGCGGCGCGATGGGCAGGTCCTGCGCCGCCTGGCCCAGATCGGCCCAGGTCTCGACCGGCTGGCCACCCAGGGCGACGATGCGGTCGCCGGGGCGCAAGCCGTTCATCACGCCCGGCGGCACCTCGCTGACGGCACCGACCTCGACCCGATCGGCAGGCAGGCCCTGAAACAGCGCGAATCCGCCGAAGATCAGGATCGACAGGACAAAGTTGAAGACCGGTCCGGCCAGAAGCGTCGAAAACCGCGCCCAGAGCGGCGCACCCGACAGCGTCTGCCGCCGCAAGGCCGGATCGACCCGCGACCCGGAACCGGCGCTGGCCGCATTCTCGTCGCCCAGAAAGCGGACATAGCCTCCCAGCGGAATCGCCGCGACCTGCCAGACGGTGCCGTGACGATCCCGGCGCGCGATCAGGCGCGGTCCGAAGCCGACCGAAAAGACCTCGGCCCTGATTCCCGACAGCCGGCCGATGATGTAATGGCCGTATTCATGGACCGTCACGATCACCACCAGTGCGACCACGAAAGCCGCCAGCGTCCACAAGGTGCCCCCGAATAAGGGGATCAGATCGGTCATGCGGCGGCCCTTCCTCTTGCCTCGCGGTCCCAGTCGAGGACCGTTTCCAGATCGGCGGCATCATCGCCGAAACCGGCGCGCCCCGACAGCGCCTCCAAGGTCATTTCCACGCGAGGCGCCATTTGCGTGAATCCGATGCGCCCGGCGATGAAATCGTCCAGCGCCTGCTCCTTGGCGGCATTGAACACCGCCCCCGCCATACCGCCCGCCGACATCACCTCGCGCGCCAGGCGCAGCGCGGGCCAGCGCGTCTCGTCGGGTTCGCGGAAGGTCAGGCTTCCGATCCGCGCCAGATCCAGCGCGGCAACCGGCAGCGGTGCACGGTCGGGCCAGTTCAGCGCATAGCCGATCGCGTGTCGCATGTCGGGCGCCCCCAGATGCGCGATCGTGCCGCCATCGACATGGCTGACCATGGCGTGAACGATCGATTCCGGATGGACCAGCACCTTGATCCGATCTGGTCCAAGACCGAAAAATTCTTTCGCCTCTATGACTTCCATCGCCTTGTTGAACATGCTTGCGCTGTCGATGGTGATCCGCTGGCCCATGGCCCAATTGGGATGGGTCGAGGCCTGAGCCACCGTCGCGGCCGCCAGCCGTTCCAGTGGCCAGTCCCGGAAGGCGCCGCCCGAGGCGGTGATGGTCACAACCTCGACATGCTCAAGGTTTTCCGATCCAAGAGCCTGAAAAATGGCAGAATGTTCGGAATCGACCGGCAGGATTCTCGCTCCGCTTCGGGTCGCCGTGCGGTGGATCAGCGGGCCGGCACAAACCAGCGATTCCTTGTTGGCCAGGGCCAGAATCCCGCCCTGAGCCAATGCCGTCAGGCCCGGCACCAGCCCGGCCGCGCCGATGATCGCCGACAGGATCCAGTCGGCGGGGCGCGCGGCGGCCTCGGCCAGCGCCCGCGCGCCCGCCGCCGTCTGAATCCCGCTGCCCGCAAGCGCGTCGCGCAGATCGTCCAGCAGATCCTCGTGCGCGGTCACGGCGATCTCGGCCCGCAACTCGCGCGCCATGCGCGCGAGGCGCGCGATGTTGCGCCCGCCGGTCAGCGCGACGACGTGATAGGCCTCGGCCCCGCCGGCGCGCCGGATCAGATCAACACCGTTGCAGCCGACCGAGCCGGTCGCCCCGAAGATCGAAATGCGTCGCATGGGTCAGGTCACCGCCGGCAGGCTGTTCAGAAGCCCGATCAGCATGGCCGCCAGAACCGCGCCTGTCACTGCGTCGAAACGATCCATGAAGCCGCCGTGACCCGGAATCAGGTTCGAACTGTCCTTGACCCCGGCGCGTCGCTTCAGCCAGCTTTCGGCGATATCGCCCATTTGCCCGGCGAAACAGACCAGCGGAGAAACCCATAGCAAGGTCGCGTCGCCGCGCCCCGAAAGCCAGATCAGCGCACCCAGAACGACCGCGCCGATCCAGCCCGCGATCGTGCCCGACCAGGTTTTCTTCGGGCTCAGAGACGGCCAGAATTTCGGCCCGCCCAGAATGCGGCCGAAAAAATAACCCGCCGTGTCCGAAACGATCACGATGCCCATCAGCCACATCACGAATCCCAGACCGAATTCCTCGCGGAACGAGACCAGACCATAGGCCACCAGCAGGATCGCGATGCCGAAGATCGCATAGGTCGGCCGGTCGCGACGCGCGGCGCCGGGAAGCCCGGCAAGAAGAGGCAGCAGCAAGGCCAGCGATGCGAAGGGGGAAAAGGCAACAAGGGCGATGAACTGGGCCAGCCCGGCGATCACCGCCAGCGACACGGGGCGCCAGCGGCCGAAGGCGGTCAGGTGCATCTCGGGGTGGCGCCAGCCCGTCATCGCCGCCAGTTCCCAGAACGTGATGGCCGAGATCAGTGACATGCCCAGCCGCAACCAGACACCCTGCGCCACGGCCAACATCACGCCGATCCCCAGCAGCACAGCGGTCGAGGCGATACGGCGCGACAGGTCAGCCCATTTGCCCTTCGCGGCGGGCAGCCCGGGCCTTGTCCCCGCGCCCGGACTCATACGCCCCCGAAACGGCGGTCGCGCAGGCCGAACCGGTCCAGAATCGCGGCCAGATGGTCGGGCGAGAAATCGGGCCACAATGTCGGCGTGAATTCATATTCCGAATAGGCTGCCTGCCATGGCAGGAAATTCGAGGTCCGCGTCTCGCCACTGGTGCGGATGACCAGATCGGGATCGGGATGGCCGGCCGTGTCCAGACAGGCATGAAGATCGTTTTCCGTCGGCTCGGCGACCTCGCCCTGGGCAACCTTGCAGGCCAGCTTGGTGGCCGCGCGCAGCAATTCGTCGCGCCCCCCGTAATTGATCGCCACGGTCAGGTTCAGCCGCGTGTTGCCCGCCGTCCGTGCCTCGATCGAGGACATCAGCGCCTGCAACTTGCCGTCCAGCCGATCCCGGCCGCCGATGAAGCGCAGCCGCACGCCCTCGGCCGACATGCCTTCGGCCTCACGCTCGATATAGCGGCGGAAGATCTTCATCAGACCCAGCACCTCCTCGGTCGAGCGTTTCCAGTTCTCGGTCGAGAAGGCATAGACGGTCAGCCAGTTCACGCCCAGATCCGGGCAGGCGCGGACGATTTGCTTGACGCGCTCGGCCCCGCGCCGGTGCCCGACCAGGCGCGGCCAGCCGCGATCGGTCGCCCAGCGGCCGTTTCCGTCCATGATGATGGCGACATGACGCGGTCTCTGACTGGATCCGCCCGTGTTCAATGCCTGTGCTGTATCCGCGGCCATGTCCCGTGCCTCAGACCTGCATGATCTCGGCCTGCTTGGCCTCCAGCGCCTCGTCCACCTGGCCGATCATCTTGTCGGTCAGCTCCTGCACCGCGGTTTCCCAGAACTTCTGATCATCCTCGGGCATTCCCTCGGCCTTGCCCTTCTTGACCTGATCCATGCCGTCGCGGCGCACGTTGCGGATCGCGACGCGCGCGTGTTCGGCATATTGCGCCGCGACCTTGGTCAGTTCCCTGCGCCGCTCCTCGTTCAGTTCCGGGATCGGCAGCATGATGATCGTGCCGTTGGTCTGGGGATTGATGCCGAGACCGCTTTCGCGGATCGCCTTTTCGGCCTTGCCGACCATCGACTTGTCCCAGATGTTGATGGTGACCATCCGCGGCTCGGGGACGTTGACGGTGCCAAGCTGGTTGATCGGCGTCATCTGGCCATAAGCCTCGACCTGCACCGGCTCGACCATCGAAGCCGAGGCGCGACCGGTCCGCAGGCTGCCGAATTCGTGGCGCAGCGAATCCATCGCGCCCTTCATCCTCCGTTCCAGGTCGTCGATGTCGATTTCGATATCCTCTGCCATGTGGCACTGCCTCTGCGTAGAATTTTCACCGCTTGTAACCGCATTGCCGGGCCTTGGCAAAGCATTTGCCCGAAGGTCAGGCGGCATCGCGCCGGCGACCGGCCAGCCCGCGGGCGACCTTTTCGACCCCGCCGCCGGCCGCCGCCGGATCGCGGCTCAGGGGAAATTGCACATCGCCGCGATCCACATGCCGGGGGGTCAGCTATGAACGCGGGTATAGGTGCCGCGACCTTCCAGGATCGCCCTGAAGCCACCAGGCTCGTCCAGCGAGAAGACGACGATCGGCAGCCGGTTGTCGCGGGCCAGCGCGATGGCCGAGGCATCCATCACGCCCAGATGCTTTTGCAGCACCTCGTCGTAGCTGACCTCGCCATAGCGTTTGGCATCGGGGAATTTCTTCGGATCCTTGTCATAGACGCCATCCACCTTGGTGCCCTTGAAGATCGCCTCGCAATTCATCTCGTTGGCGCGCAGGGTCGCGGCGGTGTCGGTGGTGAAATAGGGATTGCCGGTGCCGGCGGCAAAGATCACGACGCGGCCCTTTTCCAGATGTCGGATGGCACGCCTGCGGATATAGGGTTCGCAGACTTCGTCCATGCGGATGGCGCTGATGACGCGGCAATGCAGGCCCTTGGCTTCCAGCGCCGATTGCATGGCCAGCGCATTCATCACCGTGGCCAGCATCCCCATGTAATCGGCGGTCGTCCGCTCCATCCCCTGCGCGCTGCCTTGCAGGCCGCGGAAGATGTTGCCGCCGCCGATGACCATGCAGACCTCGACGCCCATCTTCTGAACCGATTCGACCTCGTTGGCGATACGCGCGACGGTCGGCGGGTTCAGACCGAAGCCCTGGTCGCCCATCAGCGCCTCGCCCGAGATCTTCAGCATCACGCGGCCATACTGCGCGGGCGCTGCGCCCTTCTCTTCGGTCATGTCCGATCCTTCCTGAATGCGGCTGCTACTGGGCTGATAGCGCGGCCGATAATGGGGCTGATGGGGCGGGTCGCTTTCATCGCCGCGCAAAATGTCGCAAAAGGCGGGCGTGTTCAACCGGCCAAGGACCGCCCGGCGATGTCCCGCCTTGATCAGATCGACGCCGAGCGCCACCTGCTGATCGCGGGGCCGACCGCCAGCGGCAAATCCGCGCTTGCGCTGCAGGTGGCCGAGCGGCAGGGCGGGCTGATCGTCAATGCGGATGCGATGCAGGTCTGGTCCTGCTGGCGCGTTCTGACGGCGCGCCCCTCGGCCGCCGACGAGGCCGCGGCACTCCATGCGCTTTATGGTCATGTCACGCCGGATCGCAGCTATTCGGTCGGCGACTGGCTGAAGGATGTCGGCCGGCTGACGGACCGCAGGCTGATCGTCGTCGGCGGAACCGGGCTTTACCTGACGGCCCTGACGCGGGGTCTGGCCTATGTGCCCCCCGTCCCGCCTGAAATCAGGTTCGAGGGCGATGCCCTGGTGGCAGGCAAGGAAGGACTTGCGCGGATGATCGCGGGGCTGGATGCGCGGACCCGCGACCGGATCGACCTGCGCAATCCGGCCCGTGTCCAGCGCGCCTGGGAGGTCTGGCGCGCGACTGGTCGCGGGCTTGCGGAATGGCAGGCCGATACGCCGCCGCCCCTGATCACGCCCGCGCGCAGCCAGCGCCTTGTCGTCACCGCCGATCGCGACTGGCTGGCGGACCGGATCGCGCGGCGCTTCGATCTGATGATGGAACAGGGTGCCCTGGACGAGGTGCGCGCCATGCTGCCGCTGTGGGACATGTCCCGGCAATGGGCCCGCGCCATCGGCGCGCCGGAACTGGCGGCCAGCCTGCGCGGCGAAACCGATCGGGCCGAGGCCGTGCAGCGCGCGGTGATCGCCACCCGCCAATATGCCAAGTCGCAGCGCATCTGGTTTCGCAGTCGAATGCATGACTGGCAACCGTGGCCCGCCGGAGAATCCCCTTGATATCGCTTGAATTGTATCGAACCGAGGATTGAAAACGCCACGAAAACAGGCCATTCTACCTATGGTTGTTTACTCTTGGTGAGGTCTGTCGGTGAATCTGTCCCAAGCCGGCGAAACGGTTCGCTTTCCCTTCACGTCCCCCGGCTTCAAAGGCGTCGCGGCGTTTCCCGCCACGCCTGCACCGATCGAGGATTCCGATGCCCCCCGGCGCCGGCGGCAGGGGGGATGGCAGGCCGGGCGCCGGCCGGCCGCGCATCGCCCGCTGAAACTGCTGCCGCTGGCCAGCTTCGTCTGGGGCAGCGATGGCACCCCGCCGCGCCCGCAGATCCGCAGCGATCACGTGATCCTGTGGGTGATGTCGGGACGGGTGCGGCTGCGCTTTCCGGCACGGGACCAGACGCTTGGGGCGGGCGATCTGCACTATATCCCCGCCGGAACCGCCTTCGCGGCCCTGCCCGGCCCGGACGACCAGGGTCATGTCGCCATCCTTCCGCGCGGCCTTGCCGAACTGGCCTGGCCCTGCCTGCCCACGGCGACGCTGGCCACCGAGATCGCCCTGGAGGGGCCACGATTGCTGACCATTCTGCGCGACCTCGCCGCCGCGACCGGCCCCGATGCCGGCGGGGTCGGGCTGCTGGCACGCTGCATCGCCGGGCTACCGCCTCGGGTCAGACGCGACAGCCACGCCGATGCGCTTGCATGCTCGCGGCCCGACATGTCGCTGATCGCCCGTTTCCGGGACCTGGTGCTGAGCCGGATGGGCAGCGACCAGTCCACCATCGCCGAGCTTGCGCGCGATCTGCATTGCAGCACCGGAGCACTGGATCGGGCCTGCCAGGCGACGCAGGGCTGTCGCGCCATCGACTTTGTCAACCGCCTGCGGCTGGAGCGCGCGTTCCAGGCCTTGCGCGACGGCCAGGAAAGCCCGGTCCGGATCGCCGAGCGCCTGGGCTATGTCAGCCATGCCCATTTCGCCCGCGCCTGCGTCGCCGCAACCGGCCGCACGCCCGAAATCTTCCGCGCTCAGTCCGGCTGATCGCCGCTTTCGGCATTTTCCCCGCCCCGGCCGCGAAAGCCGGTCGCGACCACGAATTTCTCGGATGAATCACTGCGGCTGGCCGGCGGCTTGACGTTGGCGACCTTGGAAAAGCTGCGCTTCAGCAAAGCCTGCATTTCGGATTCCGCACCGCCTGCCAGCACCTTGGCCACGAAGGTTCCGCCGGGTTCAAGGATGTCCAGCGCCAGTTGCGCGGCGGCTTCCACCAGCGCGACGATGCGCAGATGATCGGTGCCCTTGTGCCCCGACGC
>CEVM01126481.1_pt1 | contig 12125 bp, 17 predicted proteins | sample 531481 | NCBI WGS metagenome assembly CEVM01 (sample SAMEA2623649, study PRJEB7988) | marine metagenome | biome: marine biome (ENVO:00000447); feature: mesopelagic zone (ENVO:00000213) & marine oxygen minimum zone (ENVO:01000065); material: "saline water (ENVO:00002010), including plankton...
GCTTCAGATGATTTCAAAGATCCAATGGCAGCAATTTTTTGATTAAGAATGCCTACGTCAGCTTTGAAAGCTGATTTACCAGTACCATCAACAATCTTGCCGTTTATTATAAGTGTGTCAAACTGCATAATTTTTTCCTTTCATCATTATCGCTTAACTCTTTTTAGTCAATAAATTATTATTGAAACTCAAATGTTAAATTATAATATAGCCCACTGTCTCAAAATCTCGTATCAAGATTAAGTAGATATTTCAATCAAATATGCTAAAGATATTAAGTAACAAAGTTTCAGGATAAATAATGAATGAATTTAAAATAGCAAGAGACTTGGGTGCAAACTGGTTAGAATCCCAAATAAAAAACAATGGGATTATCGGTGATTCATCAGCTGGAGTAACTGCATACTATAAAGTTCCTGCAGCTCTGCAGGTTTGTGGGAAAACACAACAAGCAAACAGAATGATAGATTGGATTAGGGATTTTGGGTTAGAAACAAATGGTGATTTTGGACCAAGACCAAAAGATGAACTAAAAAACTATTGGTATACCTATTACAACAGCTGGGTTGTTGTAGGTGCTCAAAGATTGGGACAGTTTGACGTTGCACAGAAGGGAATGAATTTCATTAAGAGATTTTGGGATAATGAAAGTGGTGGTTTTTTTTCAGATGTTGAAAAAAAAGATAAAAACACTTACCAAGACTTATGGGTAGTTGCGGGAAACGGAATTGCTGCTATATATACAGGAGAATTAGAAATTGCAAAATCGGTTGGTAATTGGATGCAAAAACTTATGGACTTACAACCAGAGTATCCTGAAAAACTATATTCAGTATTTAATAAATCAGAAGGACTAATTACAGAATTCAAAGATGATGATATTAGATTTGTTATGTCTGCAAATGCAGAAAGGGATCAATTCTTTTTTCATCCTGGAATAGCAGCGGGGTTTCTTTCTAGATTGTATCTCCATACTAATGAAAAAAAATGGCTTGAATTAGCAAAGCTATACATGTTAATCGCAGAAAAATCTAGTGATTATTTGTGGCATACCTTGAGAGCGGGTAAAGTAGCTTGGGGTAATGCACTTCTTTATAGAATCACAAAAGAAAAAAAATACTATGATATGGCAATAAGAGCAGGTCAAAATATAATTTCTCAACAAACAAAATCTGGGCATTGGGAAATGTCTAACATAGATGCCACTGCAGAATTGGTATATTGGTTAGACGAAGTTTACCAAGTCACTAAACACTGACAAAATAATTTCAAAAAACACTAAAGGAAACAGATTTGGTAGACGTATTATTAATTGGAGGCAAAGGGACTATTGGTTCAGGGTTAAGAACTTATTTACCTAAAATTGACAGTGATTATAAAGTTTCATCAGTTGATCTACCAAATGTAAGAGATAAATCAAAAGATCCTTCTGCTAATGATTTTTTTATTGATGTTGATGTTTCTTCTGATGAATCAGGGTTAAAAAAATCACTAAAAGGCAGAGATTTAATAGTATATCTGGCAAGAACTGATCCTCTGGGAGCAATGAATCAAATGACTGACCTCGTCTTTAACTCTATATTAGCTACATGCCCAGAAGCTCTTGTCATTGGTTCTAGTTCAGTACATGCAACAGGGGGAGCTTATTTCCCCTTTACAAAAGAACCATATTCGACCATCGCTCAAAGAAAGTTCAAAAACTTAAAAGAATGGCCAAAACCTCTTTCTGTTCTTACTGAACCCTGTCCAACAGGTGATTATGGATTAGAAAAGGCCTATGTAGAATCTTGGTGTAGTAGATTGGGTGCCATTGGGAAAAATGCAGTCGCCGCAAGATGGGGTGGAATCAATGAAAATAATGGAAAAAAAGAAGAAGTAGCATACTTTACTGTATGGTGCCATCAAGAAGATTCAGCTAGATTTGTTGATGCTTGTTATAAAACTTTCGTCAAAGGAAAACTAAGAGCAGGTGCTCATTACTATGTTATATCAAATAATAAATATAATATTTTTGATATAGAAACAACTAGAAAAGAAATAGGATATAAGCCTCACCACGATGCTGAGTCACTTTATGGAAATGATTAATATTTAACGACTATCTTGAACTCTTTACTTAAATTAATCACTTCATAATTTTCTATGATATTTATATAATCTAAAGAAATAACAAAGGATCTTTTATGGAAAATAATATTTTTGGGAAAACAGATGTCAAAGTTAGTAAAATTGGATTAGGATTAGCTCAAGTAGGTTTCCAACTTGGATATTCAGGTTTCAAAGAAGCTGATAAAATTTTGAATTTTAGCTTAGATAATGGTATAAATTTTCTAGATACTGCATCTATGTATGTTGATAGTGAAGCAATAGTTGGAAAATCTGTAAGTCATAGAAGAGAGGAATATTTTTTGGCTACAAAGGCAGGTACAGGCAGTACTACTTCTCCCGATTCTGAATGGACGTATAAAAAAATTAAACAATCAGTTGAGAACAGTTTGAAAAACCTTCAAACAGATTGTATTGATTTAGTACAACTCCATTCTTGCGATACGCATATATTAAATAAAGGTGATGTAATTAGGGCTCTACAAGATTCTAAAATAGAGGGAAAAACTAGATTCATTGGTTATTCAGGAGACAATGAAGGTGCTGATTGGGCAGTAAAATCTAATCTTTTTGATACCTTACAAACCAGCTATAGTATAGCTGATCAAAGGGCTAGAACTAAAAATGTTTTATCTGAAGCAACTGAAAGAAAGTTGGGCATAATTGCGAAAAGGCCAATTGGAAATGCTGCACTATTGGGAGTGAAACACCATATTAATAACACATCTTATGAATTCTTCAAGGCAAGTGCCTATGATGAATATTTCAAACGATTATTGGATATAACAAAAAACAACAATATAGATATAAATGAAATAGATCCTATAGAGTTATCTATGGCTTTTTCTTTATATAGAAAAGAGATTCATGTATTAATTATCGGTTCAAAAAATTTATCTCACGTTGAAGAAAATCTAAATATTATGAGAAAAAAAATAGACAATTTTAAGGATATAATTAGAAATTTTGAAATAACATTTGAAAAACTGGATAAAAACTGGAGACAATTAACTTAATTTTTTTTCTTTCTTATAGAATTTTCGAAGTTTAAGACTAATAAAATAGTAAATAATATTATAAAATAAAGATACAAAGCTGCTTAATAGCTAAGCTTTGTCTAAAAACGTTATAAAAATACACTAAAAAGTTCTCAAAAAAATGTTCTAATAGTTAAGTATTTAAATAAAAAGGATTATAAATGGATATATATGTAGGTAATTTACCATGGAGTATGGATGATGATGGACTTAAACAATTGTTCGAAGAACATGGTGAAGTTTCAAGTGCAAAAATAATAAAAGATAGAGAAACTAACAGGTCTAGAGGCTTTGGTTTTGTTTCAATGGATGATGATGCTGCAGATGCTGCTATCTCTTCTTTAGATGGTTCTGAAATTGATGGCAGAAACCTAAAGGTTAACAAATCTAAGGGAAAATCCTAACCCAAACATCTTACGTCTACCCATTGTTCCACAATGGTATTTTTTTAGACATAGTCAAGAAATCACTAAGTATTAGATAGACTTTGTTTTTAAATAAGTAGAATATCAAGTAATGTATCTTCTCATTTCGTATGATAGACATTAAGACGTATTAACGTACCCTTTTTTCTATCATACTACTGGACTCTTTATTTCTTTTTTTGAAATTCTGTAATCACAGTATATTACTTGGTTATTCTACAGTTACAGTTTTTGCTAAATTTTTAGGCCTATCTGGATCTAATCCCGATTTCACTGCTGATAAAAATGATAATTTTTGCAATGGTAAAACAGCTAAAATTGGAAATAGATATGGATTGTCACTTTCTATTAAAAAATTATATTTAGAAAGTTCTATAATTTCGTCATTAGCACTATAACTGATTGTTATAATATCAGCATTTCTTGAATTTATTTCTCTTAAAGTATTTATAGATTTTTTTATATTATCATCAGGTCCAATTACAGAAAACACTAACGATTTTCTTTCCAATAATGCATTAGGACCATGTTTTAATTCTCCTTCTACAAAAGCATGGGAATTGATTTTTGATATTTCTTGAAATTTTAAAGAACCTTCTCTTACAATTGGATAAGTAAGATTTTTACCAATCAAGAAGACATTTTTACTGTTTGAAATATATTCTGAAACATCCTGATAATTATAATCACAACAAGCCAATACTTTAGATATGTTTTCATTTAATGTCGTAAAAGCTTTAAGCAATTTTACTATTTCCTTAGAGTTAATATTCAATAAATTAGCTATTTGTATACACAAAGAGAGGCAAATTATCAACGTTGAAGAAAAAGTTTTGGTAGCTGCTACAGATATTTCCTTACCTGTTTCAAGTAAAAGATATGAATCTGATATTTTAGCTGCTTTGCTATTAGCTTCTTCCACAATTGCGATTACATTGACTCCTTGATTCTTACAGTTTTTTATTGCTTCAATGGTGTCTGCCGTTTCACCTGATTGTGTAATGGCAAAAAGAGTGGTCTCTTTAGGATCAATAATTTTTTTGTTCTTTAGTTCAGATGAATATTCTAATTTTGATTCTATATTTAATATTTCTTCAAATAATAATGACCCATAATGAGCAGCATTATATGACGAACCCATCCCTGAAAAAATAAATTTTCTAGAATTAAGTAATTTATGTTTGTTGATTTCAGGGAATTTGTCTTCGATATTTTGGAATATTCTTTTATTGATTAAATTGCTAAGAATTGTATTTTGCTCAAAAATTTCTTTTTCTAATATAAAATTCGTTTCGAAGTTCCCATTCAAATCTTTTTGGACCTTGGGTTTTTTTGAAACATTGATTTTTTTAGGAATCCTAGAAGAATTAAGATCATTTATTATCTTAACAGAATTTTTTGAAATTACTATTAGTTCATCTTTATCAGTAAAATTAATAAAATCTGAAAATGATTCAAGAGCATAGGAGTCACTACTTATGAATTTATTATATTTATTTTCTCCAATAATCAATCCTCCAGAAGAATCAGAGCTAAATGCATAAATTTTATCAGGAAATGTTTTAGACATTAATGCGACGGAATTTATACCTTCCAGCATTTTCAAAGTTGATAATAATGCTTTTTCTATATCCAACTTACAATTAAGTTTCAAGTCAATTAGGTGAGCTATTATTTCAGAATCCGTTTGTGATTGAATAGGCACATTATTTCTTAACAGAAACTTTTTCAAATCATCATAATTTTCAACAATCCCATTGTGAACTAAGGAAACTGACTTAGTATAAGAAAGGTGTGGATGTGTGTTTTCATTATTTACTATACCATGGGTAGCCCATCTAGTATGACCAATTCCAAGATTTCCAGAAATTTTACTTGAATTAACCAATTTTTCTAGAACAGCTACAGGATAATTTGAGTTTGATGATTTTAGTATTTCAAAACTAGAATCACTTTTCTGTATACATAAACCAGCTGAATCATATCCTCTATATTCAAGACGCTTTAATCCATCTATTAAAAAAGAAGACACATTGTTATTTCCTACACAGCCAAAAATTCCACACATTTAAAATTCCTTAAAAAAAATTTCAATACTTAAGTTAATTTTTCCATAGCTCAGTAAATTTAGAATCCAGATTTTCCAAGTTTTTGATTAATTGTTATTATTATAATTCAAATCAATTTGGGACATCTCTATTTTACTATCATCTATTGGCTTAATTAATTCTCTTACTGATTGAAAGTTATTATTTGAATCAAGCCATTTAGTTTCATTCCCTTCATCTAATATCACTGGCATTCTATCATGTATCTTAGACAAAGTATTATTTGCTTCGATCGTAATGATTGTAAACGTTAGAACAGATTGAAAGTTATCATCCATCCAAATTGAATATAAACCACAATAATTCATAAGTGGATTATCTTTAGAATGTATGAAATAAGGTTTTTTAGATTTGCTATCCCATTCATAAAATCCATTAGAAATAACAAGACATCTTTGAGTATCAACAAGATCTTTAAATGATGCTTTATCTAATAATGTTTCACCTCTAGCATTAATCAATTTACTTGCAAAAGTACTATCTTTTGCCCAATGTGGTATCAATCCCCATTTCATATTGATTACATCTTTTTCGAGGAATATAGGTAACTCCATAGTTGGTGCAAAATTAGTTACCTTTTGAAAAGGTTGTACATTGTGATTAGGGAATCGGTGTATCAATTCTTTATCATCTATATCTACTGAAAATCTTCCACACATATATTCTTCCTTTTTTTAGTAAACAATTCTTATAGAATTAAATTATAATTCTGAGACAAATATTATTATCTTTTTTGTTTTATTGTATTATTTGTTTACCTATGAATAAGAAAAAACAAACAACCTTTTGCTGTATCAATCATTCTTATAAACCATATCTAAGACTAACATTAGAACCTGCAAACAATGAATAATATAGTATTGCACTATATTATTCATCCCAGGAAAAATTATCTGTGTGGTTTATAAAACTGTTCAAGACGATAATCGATCGATTAGACAAACATAGAAAATTCTGAAGTAATTAACTATGAAGTCTATTATATCTTCTTTAGGTCTTGAAAAAGATCAAGTCATGACAGAAGGAGAACCGATTGAATTGATATACATACTATCTAAAAAATATCTAATTGATTTCACCTATAATATAGTTACCATCAGTCCAAGTAGGCTCTGATTCTAAATGATTCATCATATTCAAAAATGATTCATTTTGTTTTGGGCTATTTGCATTTGCCAAATGAGCTTCTTTATTTTCAAAAATTGCTATTCCAATCCAATCTTTTTTTTCATCAGGTTCCATAAGAAACCATGCAACCATACCTTTGGGACTGTCCCCCGCTTCCATCAATTTTAATAATTTATCTTCATGCCCTCTTTTAACTGTAAGGTTAAATATAGTTCCATACATAAAAAATCTCCTCTATTATGTTTGTGTATCATTATTGATTTTTCAAAAGAATACAGAGATTAGTTTGAGAATTCAAGATGATATTTTATATATAATAATTCATATATATAGTTAAAAATAAAACAATTATGAATGATTCAGTAAATATATTTTCAGTGACAGGAATGACTTGTGACGGATGTGCACAAACAATAAAGACTAAACTTGAATTGGAATCCGAAATATCAAAAGCTGAGATCAGTTTTAGCTCAACCAAACTTATAATTCATTCATCAAAAAAATACAAAAGTGAAGAATTAAATAAAATCATTAAATCAGTAGGAAATTATACTTTTGATATTGAGAAAAATGTAAATTCACTAACTTCATTATTTGTTTATTTTAGAACATATAAACCAATTTTTATATCTTTATTTTTTGTAGTGATTTTATCAATTGTCTCCTCATTTAATGAACTTTTTAACATAAAGGATTTTTTAAGATTTTTCATGGGGTATTTTTTTATAATTTTTTCCTTTCTTAAATTACATAACGTTAGACAATTTGCTGTATCTTTTTCAAATTATGATCCTATAACAAAAAAAATTCCTAATTTCGGTAGAATTTATCCTTTCATTGAATTGATTTTAGGAACATTGTTCTTGTTGAACTTTTTTACATTATTTATCAATTTTGCAACCATTGTAATTTTGTTACCTCAAACATATGGTATCTACAATAAGTTAATGAAAAAAGAAAAAATTCTTTGTGCTTGTTTGGGAACATCTTTTGAAATTCCTTTATCAAAGTTAACAATAATAGAAAATTTAACTATGTGTTCCATGGCAACAATTATGATAGTAATCTATTTTAATTCGAGTCTATAGAAATATTATTTTATAGTTTGAAAATATTATAATAAAGGAATTTATGAAAAAGAAAAAAGAGTATCAATTTGAAACTGATGATATAAAAATCTTATTTGAATTCAAAGGAAACCATCGAATAAAAGAATGGGACAAAATTATAGATGAAATGAATCATTTAGTTATGGTTGTTTGCTATCTGCATGCAGGTCAAGAACCTTTGTAAATTTAAATCAACAAATATCAATCTTTTTGTCAATTATTTATTTTCATAAAACATTGACAAAAAAAAAGATATAAAGTAAAAACATGTTAATGAGAAAGAATTTTACATTAATCAATTGTTGTTGTAGCGATACTTATCTGTAAGGTTTTTTAAATTATAAAAAAACATAAAAGCCTTTGTTCAAAGGCTTTTTTTAAAATGAAAACAAATCCAAAAATTAAAATAAAAAAAATAAACCATGTTGGGATATCAATTAATAATCGAACAAAGTCACTCAGCTTATACAAAGACTTATTAGGATTAGAAGTTATTCCTTCTATGATAGATCAAGAAAATATTATTTGGACAAAAACACGTGATGGCACCATGGTACATTTAGTTGAACCTAATGATGAAAACGGTATAATACTCCCAGATTTCCATGTTGCTTTTGAAGTAGAAAATTTTGAAGAAACTTTGGAAGTTTTAAAAGAATCAGATTGGGAAATAGTTATTGGTCCTGGAGAAAGAATGGATGGGCAGAAATTTGTTTATATTTTGGATGATGATAACAATATGCTTGAATTTACCACAAATAATTACATAAAACATGCAGATAGAATAACAGATGAATTAGGTTATTCTAAAAATAAAGATATCTAAATAACAAATTGTCCATACTTGCATATGCATAAAATGTAATCGCTAACTTTGTATTTGCAATGCTTGCAAAACATTACTTAAAAGGTTATTCTAAATGTTGGAGGACGATTTAATGACAAAAGAAACTGATTTTACGACTGAACGAGATTCAAGTTTTGGTTATTTAGTCGAACAGGTGGTGCGCAAATTTGAAGATAATGCAAAATTTGAGTTAAGTGCTATTGGTTTAAATTATAAGTTTTATTTACCACTACTAGCCCTTCTCGTTGAGGATGGTGTAAATCAGCGTCAATTGGGGTTAAAACTCAATTTTCCTGAGTACTTTACTAGTAGAAATATTGATGCAATGGTAAAAGCGGGCTTTGCAGAACGTCGTCCTGATCCAAATAGTCGCAGGTCTGTTCTTGTGTTTCTGACGAAAGCTGGACGTGCAAAAGCAGAATGTCTGCCTGGGCTTGCTAGAAGGTTAAATGAAGAAGTTCTAGCTGAACTTACTAAGGACGAACAACAAAAAGTTGTAAAGCTTCTTAAGAAGGTGGCAGGCATAACATAATATAAGTCAGCGAAATTATATTAAGTTATGAAAACTAAAAAAATTGTCTTTTATGACCACAATTGTAAAATTTGTACATGTTTTTCAACTTGGGTTAAGAGCAGAACTAATTATTGGGTTTTCTTTCCAAATGATCCGGATACGGTTAATTCATCAGAGTTGGATATAGATGAAAAAACAGCAAAAGAAAAAATCATTTGTTTTGATGATAAAAAGTATTTAGGCGGAATAGCAATATTGAAAATTTATACTAAATGTGGAGGAGTTTTAGGCACTTTTGCTTCTCTATTATTTAGGATTAAACTTTTCTATCCTTTGTATGCTATTGGATATTTTTTATTTTCTAAGAATAGATCAAAATTTTCATTCATGGTTAGATTTATAGATTGCTAAATTTTGACTTTAAGTTATATAAATATTACCTTTATAGGATATTGGACTTAGGAATAATTTTATCCTCCTGCCATTGAAGGAACTATATCAATTACACTATCAGATTTAACCTTAGTGTTTAATCCATCGGAAAATCTTATATCTTCTCCGTTAATATATATATTAATGAATTTATTAACTTCTCCCTCTTTATCTATTAATCGATTTTTAATTCCACGAAATTTTTCATCTAAATTATTCAAACATTCTATCAAGGTGCTTCCATTTATTAGCTCGGAAGTTGAATTAGTGATTGATCGTAAAGGTGTGGGAATATTAATTGTTACACTCACTATATTTCTCCTAATTACTTGTAGCTAAAAGATGTTCTAAGTTTTTTTCATTCACATCTATATCAATTGTTTTTACATTTTTTGCTATAACATCTGGAGTTTTTAGGCCATTCCCAGTTATTAAACAAACGGTAGTTTCTTTGCTCTCTAATTTTTTTTGTTTTGATAACTTTATTAAAGAAGCTATAACAACCCCACCTGCTGATTCCGTAAATATCCCCTCTGTTGATGCTAATAGTTCAATACCTTCGATTATCTCTTGATCATTTACCGAAGTTCCAGTACCGTTGGTTTCATAAACTAGCTCTACTGAATTAAGCCCGTCCGCTGGATTTCCTATTGCAATAGATTTAGCAATGGTATCAGGAATTACTGGTTCAACAAAATTATTTTCTTTATCAATTGCATTAACTATAGGTGAACAACCCGAAGCTTGTGCAATATGCATACGTGTTTTTATATTTTCTATAAATCCCAAATCCTTAAACTCATTTATTCCTTTCCAAATCTTAGTGAAAAGAGAACCTGATCCACCAGGGCAGATTATATGATCAGGAGAATCCCATCCTAATTGTTCAACAATTTCATAACCCAAAGTTTTACTTCCTTCTGAATAGAAAGGTCTCATGTTTACATTTGCAAAAGCCCAGTCCTTTTTTTCCTCAGAAAGTAATGTACAAAACCTGTTTACATCATCATAAGTTCCGTCAATAGTAACAATTTTTGGACCATAAACACTTGCGGATATAATCTTTTCTTTTTCTAAGTCTTTTGGGATAAACACTACGGTATCTAATCCACCTTTGGCTCCATGTGCCGCTACGGAACCTGCCAAATTTCCTGTAGAAGCACAAGCTAATGTTGTCAATTCAAACTCTAAAGCTTTATTAGATGCAATAGAAACAACTCTATCTTTAAAAGAAAATGTTGGATTAACAGAATCATTCTTAATCCAAAGGTTGTCTAATCCAAGAAAATCACCTAAATTCTTTGCTTTAATAAGAGGTGTAAACCCAGGTTGTAAGTCAATTTGATAATCTGTGTCTAAAGGTAATAAATCAACATATCTCCAAAGTGAATCAGGACCATTTAAAATTTTTTTTATACTTGTATTTTTCCTTATTAATTCCCAATCATATTTTACTTCCAATGGACCAAAGCACATATCACAGACATACTTTGGCGCCTTATCATATTCTGCATTACATCCTTTACATTTTAATGCTTCAACTTTCATAGTCACTCCTTAAAAAAAAAATCCCCTTTACGGGGATTATCACAAATTTATTTAAGCACAACAAACTAGATAATTCCCTCCTGGGTCATCATCATCATCATCATCATGTTGTTGTTTACATAATTTTTCATACGATTTAGTGTAACATAACAAATCTTTATATCAAATATCGTACTTGAGATTTCTCTAATTTAATTACCAAAACAAACTGGATGATCAAGAAAAGCTCTTAGTCTAATTTCATTACAAAATTTCTATCATTATCAATTTTGTATTACTAAGAAGAAGAAAATTTGAAGGAACTAAAATAAAAACAATTTAAAGACTTTCTAAACTTTCAAAATATCGTACATTTAGTATTTTTCTTGTGAGTTGTTTTTTTGTACAATTTATTTGGTACATTTTTAATTACTTTATATAAGAGAAAGGAAATGTCATGAAGAATAAATCTTTTTATTACCTCATGGTATCTGCTTCTATTGTTCCATTTTTAGTTTCTTTATACTTTTGGTTTTTTACAACAGGAAATGAAATGGAAGCTATATTTGTTGGTATTTGGGTTCCATCAATATTAAGTTTTGCAACTTTACTTCAGGTTTCGAAAAAATGACTTTAATTAACGATACGATAATAATTGTGGCTTTTATAGTGGTGGCAATTCTATTTGGAGGAGCTATATATACAGTATTAGAACTAGGAAAAACAGAGCAAGGAGCTCTGAATAAAACTAAAAAATAAGGTGTATTATACCCATTAATATAGTCGCAAATAATACTAAAATCCCAACTAATTTATAATTATTTTCATCAGTCATTACTATATTTTAGCTTTTTAAAAAACATAATGTTTTTTATTAAATTAGAGTTATGAT
>CEVM01121499.1_pt1 | contig 12117 bp, 6 predicted proteins | sample 531481 | NCBI WGS metagenome assembly CEVM01 (sample SAMEA2623649, study PRJEB7988) | marine metagenome | biome: marine biome (ENVO:00000447); feature: mesopelagic zone (ENVO:00000213) & marine oxygen minimum zone (ENVO:01000065); material: "saline water (ENVO:00002010), including plankton...
GGATCTCGCAGAGCGTCTGACCGAGGAGGCGATGACCATCCGTCGCTAGGCGGGGTCTCAAGGCGAGGAGCGCGGGGGGGACGATCAGCCAATCTTCTCGTTTACCTCACCACGGGAAGCCAGCCACATAGTGTGCTCTCGGCTGATTGCCTCTTCCGCGTCTGCGACGGACTCTGGCCATTCGCTCGCATCGGCGGCGAGCAACGATGTCATCTGCTTCTCAAGCTCGGCAGCGGTCAGTGCATATGCCGCGCGAAGTGTGACGTGTTGCTTGAGTGCCAGCCAGGCCGCGCCCGCACCTATCGCTGCCGCGAGGATCCCGGCGAGATCGAACGTCCAGCCGCCGAAGAGACGTCCAGCCGCGAGTGCCACCGCGATAGCTTCGGCGCTCAGTAGAAGCGTTCGCCACCATGCCGCCGCTCGGCGGTTCGCCTTCGCCTTCCGTGTGTACCAATCGCGCTGTGCCTCCGTCCTATCGCGCAAGTAGACCGAGCGACGAGTGTCAAGATCGGACGTCCTTAGCGCGTCCATCGCGACGGTCGGCGAACTACCGTCACCCGTTGGCACGGACACTGCCTGCGCCACTTGCTGGGCGACCTGGCTCACGCGAGACCTGAAGAGGGTCCTCGCCTCACTCGGTTCAAGCGAGAGGAAGAACGGATCGGCGCCGACGGCATAGCGCCAGCTGAGCGTCTTCACAGACTCCGCGCCGGCCCTAGCCTGGTACCAGTCCCGCTCGGGTCGAACGAGTGTGATGTAGATCTCTGACCCCAGCGCGAGAACGAACCCGAGTAGCGCCACCGCGGCCCACACGTCGACCTTCCCGACGAAGAGCGAGTAGGACGCTCCGAGCGCAGCGATGACCGTGCCCCCGAGACGAAGACGACTGCTCCATAGCGTGGCCTTTTGCGCGGAACCCGAAGCCTCGTCAGCTGAGGCAAAGAAGGGTGGCAGATCGGAGTCAACGAGGCGGATCATGGCGTCACGCGTTCCGCATCCGCAGTGCTCGCGTGTTGTTGACCTTGTCAGCGTGTGAGGTCCGACGATTGAACGCGTCATCGATCATTCCTGCAAGGCTTGCAGCGGAAGTAGGGTACTTCATCCATCGCGCGTAGCCGTTCTCGCCATCAATGTTGTCGCTGACGCGCACGGGAGGCTGACGCCCCGGGGTCTGCGACACGGAGGGCAGAGTTATCGCGACGAGACCGTTACGTGAACTCGTTGCGGTATTTCGAAGGGAGGCGGCGATCTCCCAATCGACGAAACGACGCCCCCAGGTTTGTGCGCCGACCAATACGAGCGTCACGCTGCTGTCCCGTAGGTAGAGCTCGCGGATACGACGCTTGATGTAGTCGGCGTCAGTGCTGTTGATGACGTCTCCAGCCATCGATGCGCCGATTCCCCGCGAGATGAGCACGTCGTGGTCGTGGTCAAAGTGGTCGATGAAGGCCGCCACTTCAGCTTCGTCCGCATGGTGATATGACACGAACGTCTTGTGTCGCGTCTTGAGTCTTAGCAGGCTCGTCATGAATGTCCTCCTTTGGGACTTAGCAAACTGTTTCTGAGTGCGTCTACGCAGTCCACGGCTAGGCGCTCTCGAAGCCGGAGCTGGGGTCGAACTTGAGCACGCGCGCGTTCTCGGAGATCGTGCGCACCTCGCCCTCGTCGAAGCCGTCGCTCTTGCTGGCCTGGATGTCGATGGTGATCTCGAGCTTTGCGCCGGCGCCGGCGAGGCGATCGATGATTTCGCGAGTCACGTTTCCGATGTCGCGCGAGTACCGGTCGGGATCGACCTTCACGGAGCCGAAGTAGCGGCTTGGACGTCGCGGCGCGAAGCTCTCCTCCCTCGATGCCTCCTCGTCTGCTTCGTCAGCGATCAAGACGATGTCCACCGGGCCGACCTCGGCGACGCCCTCCTCTGCTGCGCGCCGGGCGGCTTCTCGAGCGGCGACGATTCGATCGTCCGACGCTTGCTCGTCAGCTTTGTTCCAGTCCACCAGGAGCGTGCTGTCGGTGACCTGGATCGCGGTGTTGTGCGCCGGCGGCACGATCAGGCCCCGGTAGCGACCGGCCTCGGTGTCCTTCGCCGTCGCGATCGCGAACTTCTCGCCGTCGACGAGGACGGAGTTCAGCGATCGTTCGATCGCGGAGTCCAGCGTCTCCCTCCTGACGAGGCGCGGCAGGTAGACATACCGGGTGAAGTAGCCCCACAATTCGCCGACGCTGATCTCGCCTCTATCGCGCCACAGTTGTCCGAGCTCCTGGTGCAGTGTGGCACCGAGTATTGGCGCACCAAGCTCGGTGACGAGCTGGTCGTCGCGCGACAGCTTCGCGGCGACGCGCTCGGCGAGGGATCGGCCGCCCGAGTCGGGTACCTTGTCCGTGATCAGCTCGAATGGCTTGGTCGCGTCGAGCTGTTCGGGGTAGACCGCCCACACGAAGGTGTCGCGGATGCGGTCCGAGACGGTCCGGTCTAGGCGCGTGACCCAGTCGTCGGTCTGCTTGCGCTGCTGCACCGACAGGTTGAGGCTCTCGCTGGTCGCCTGCACGCGCTTCCACGCGAGGTAGCTGCGCGCGGCGGCCTCCAGGCTTTCCAGCTCGCTCTTGTCAGCGACGAGGAAGACGAGAGTGTTGCGGTGCACACGCTGGCTGGCGCCCTTGGTCTCGATCGCGTCGCGCACCCATTGGTGGGCTGAGGAGTCGGCGCCGTCCGACTTCCGCCGCGAGTGGCGCGGGTGAACGATTACCAGTCGCGCGTCCTCGAGGTCGGGGATGTCAGCGCTGGATGCCGGTGCAACGTGCACCCGATCGAAGACGCCGCGCACCCGTTCCTCGCTGCGAAGTCGCTCGGCGATCTCGTTCCACACGGTCTCGACGTCCTCGCGGAGTCGCTCGGCGTAGTCGTTCGCGGTCTTCGTCACCGAGGGCTGGGTGTCGAACCAGTAGTGGCCCTGCTCCTCGTAGAAATACGTCGACCGCTGCGCGAGCAGTTCGATCGCACTGCCGAAGTTGCCGAGCGTGTCACCTGGAGCCGCGGTTCCAAGCCAGACATACTGCTTGTCCAGGCCCTTCCGCGATGCCTTGATCCGCGGAGCGGCACCCATGAAGATCGTTCGCGCGATGCGCTGGGTCACGAACCGCTGCCCCAAGTTGGGACGATCCAGGTCGATCTGCTGCGCCATGGATCCCGGGCCGTCGATGTCCGAGTCGATGATCGGCTTCCACTGGTCCTCGAGGTACTGGGTGAGGTCGGTGTTGACGGTCGTCGCCTCCAGCGGCACGTTGCCGGGGAGGATCAGCGGGGAGGTGTCGTTGGATGCCCACAGCTCGTGCACGATCGAGGACACGAGCTTGAGCACGCCGCGGGTGCGCTGGAACCGCTCCAGCGTCGACCAATCCTCGTATAGGCGGTCCAGCAACTCGGGGTGCAGCGGGTAGGACGCCCGGATGCGCTGCTCGTAGTCGTCGCTCGGGGCCGCGGCATCCCGGGGGAATAGGGCGGTGTTGCTCCGATAAAGAGTGACGAAGCTGCGCGCTACCGCGGAGATCGTGGTCAGGCCCTCAGCGTTCGGCGCCTGGAACAGCCGGCGGCGGACGATCTCGAACGATTCGTCCTTGCTTGACGGGCGCCACTGGTCGGCGACCCGGCGGATCACGTTCTGCAGACGTTCCAGCGCGAGCTGGCCGTTGGCGCCGCCAATCTCGATGTCGCTTCCGCTGCCCGCGTCACCGGTATCGGATGCGGGGATCGAGACGACGAGCATCGCGCCAGGCACCGAACGCACGACCTCCGTCAACGACTGCGCGAACGTGAACTGCGTCTCGAACGAACCAGACGGAAGCTCCTTGTCCGTGACCAACTGCCGCGCGTACGCGACCCACTCGTCGATCAGAATTAGCGCCGGCGAGTACTTCGCGATCAGCGTCCGCAAGGCCTCGCCCGGGTTCGTCCCGGCTCGGTCGTCCTCAGCGATCAGGTCGTACGCTTCGCGGCCACCCAGCTGCCATGCAAGCTCGCCCCAGAGCGTGCGGACCTCAGTCCCGTCGTCTTTGATGAGCGGCGATCCCGCCTTGAGGTACGTGCCGACGAGCGCGACGCGCTTCACTCCCAGCGCCGCTAGATCCGGGTTCCCGGTCTCGGCGATGAGTTCCTGCAACTCCTGAGGAAAGTCCTTCGGGGGCGTGCCGCTGAACAGGTGGTACAGAGCGAGCATCGAGTGCGTCTTGCCGCCACCGAAGTTGGTCTGCAGGTTGACGACTGGGCTCGCATTGCCGTCCCCGCCGCCGACGCGTCGGAGTGCACGCGCCAGCAGATCCCGCAGACCTTCCGTGAGGTACGTGCGGGTGAAGAACTCGACCGGGTCGCCGTATTCGGGGCTCGTCGCCTGACCCGTTCGCACGAGATGCAGGTCGGCAGCGAACTCGGATGCCGTGAACTCGCCGCGTGCCACATCATCGTGCGGGCGGATTACTTCGCGCCAAGGCCGCAGTCCCGAACCTGGGTCGAGGGTCACCGTCGTCCGCTTGACCTGCTTGCGCGTCTGATCCTCGAAGACCGTGCGCTGTAGGTCGACCCGGAGCTTGCGGACGTCCTCGGCGGAGTCGACCGCGCCAACGGCGTGGAGCAGTCGCTCGATCGTGTCGAGCGCGCGCGCCGCGTCATCAGAACTGAACGGCTCGTTGTGTGCCCACAGATTGCGCGTCTCGCGCAGTTCGGAGCCGAACCCCTGCTGTGCACGCGACAGCACGTCCTTGAACCGGTAGCCCTGCTCGGTGATCGCGCGAAGCTGCACCTGCACATCGTGCTTAGTCAGTGTTCGGGCCGGACCACCCCGGCGCTGCGCGTCCTCTTGCGCCCACGCGGCAGGCCAGTCGGGCGTGCCGTAGGCGGCGGTCATCACCTCGTCGACCGAATCGAGCAGACCCTCCGACAGAAGGTCGAAGGCCTTGCCCACGCGGTCTCGGTTGTTCACTGCCATCGCTGATCAGTCCTCGTCCCCATCGAAGTCGAACGCTTGTTGCATCGCACGCGGAACTCCCGCGTGCTTGCGTGCCTGCTCATTCACGTCACCCCAGGCGCTCACGAGGCCGTTGAAGAGCATCGCGTCGCGCGTGTCGCGCTTCTTCTCTGCCTCGTGGAACAGAAGGAACCCGAGTTCCTTGACCGCGTCGAGATTGACCCGGGTCTGAACGGCAGGAAGTAGAGCGGCGACCTCGTCTGCGCCGTCCTTCGCCATCACCGCAGCGAGGCGTACGGTCGCTTCCCAGACACTCACGCTCTCGTCTGATGTCACGTCCCAAGCGCCTTCGAGTTGGCTCGGTGCGAGCAAGCGTGCTTTGCCGCCCTTCGCCTCGAAGATTCCGCCACGTTCGAGTGCGCCGATCGACGTGTCAGAAGAGCGGGCCAACTGGTCCGCGATGCCAGAGCTGTCCTGCTCCCATCCGAACTGGCGATACCACTTGACGGCGAACCGTGTGTCGGGATCAAAGTCTGATTCCTGCTCGCCGATGACTTCGTCAAGGGTGGCGTTGATTGCCAGCAAGGCATCTTTCACACTCATATCCGACCCATCTGCCTCACGCACGCGGGCGTATCGCGAGAAGACTGAGATACCAGGCCCGATAGCCGCCTGCGCGAGGTCCACAGGTGCGATCGCACCCAGCATCAGCGTTCGGAGCGCCTCGGGAAGCTCAGCCTTGAGCGCAGCCAAGAAGGCTCGGCGGGTGGTCGTCACAGCCTCCGACGAGCGGGGGCGGCAAGCGAGCACGATTGACGACGCCAGCGCGTTGCTTGCGACTTCTCGCATGCGCCCACCGCGTTCGCTCCGTACGGGCCAGGTACCCGTGATCTCCCATCCAGCATTCACGAGACCATCGAGCAATGTGTGCCAGCCCGTGTTCCCGTTCGAGTCCTGTTGCTTGTACGCGTAGTACACCGTTATCGGGATGTCTGCCGAAGACAGGCCGTCTGCACGGATTCGTTCGAAGACTCGGTTGAAGCCATCGATGAAGAACTTCTCGGCGCCCGCTCTCCCATGGTGCCTGTGGGGATTTGCGACGAGCTCTTCGGACTTTGGCGTGAGTAGTGTGCCGAATAGGTCGGGATAGACATCAAAGAGTGTCTCGCGGAGCCAAACGTAGAACAGGTCGGACAGATCCGCATAGCCGACTGTGTCGTAGTACGGGGGGTCGGTTGAGATCGAAGAAACTCGCGGGTAGCCCGACTGGGAGGCGTCCCGCATCTCAGCAGTGCCGTTGATGCCGGTGGGCAGCTTCTCCAGCGCCTTCGAAACTGGGTTCAAAGCCGCATCCCATCCTCCCGAGGAAGTTGAGAAGACGTTTGCCTCCGCGAAGTCCCATGCCATTGTGATGGCGAGCATCGAGAAGGAACTGCCCACGAGCTCATTCTTTGGCTGTGACATCCAGCGGCAGAGTGAGTTGTTGTACTCTGCCATCTTGCTAACGGCCAGGCCGAGGTACGCACTCACTGCTTCCGAGTAAGCCAGCGCGCCGGTGCCCCCAATGGCTAGGTGGTCACCTCGATCCATGCCAGCCAGCAGCGCGTCGTCAAGAATCGACGCGCGGGCTTCACGGACGAGATCCGAGAAGGTCGTCAGTGCAACAAGTTGCCGATTCGTGAAGAGGTCGGACCAACGGTTCATGCCGTAGTTCTGCACGCTCACGCCGAGTCCGGCCTCAGGGGTCGACTGCTCAGGGGCGGACACTGGTCGCGCAACATCTGCGAGGGCTTCCGCGGCTTCGTCCGGTGAAAGGTATAGGCGACCTCGCACGTCCTTCGCGATGACGGCCAGCATGCGGTGCTCCATGCGCCCCGCTCGTGCTTCACCGCGGATGTAGTCGAGCGAGATGGCGGACTTGTCCGTAACCGAGATAGCACCGCTCCGCCCCACCGTCCCATCGGCAGTGCCCGTTGGACCTTGATCGTCGTGCTCGACACGGTAGCGAAGCTGTCCGCCATCGAGCACAGGTCGCACCCAAGCCTCCTTGCCCTTCTTCTTGGCGAGCCACCATGAGTTCACCAACGGAGCCTCGACTGGGTTGGCAGGGTTGGGGCTCTTAACGACGCGGGCCCACTTCCATGCGATTAGCTCGTGTTCCTCACCATCCGGGCCAACAACGTTGGGGTACAGATGTCCGATTCGTTTGAAGGCCTCGTCACGGACCCACTTGCCGTAGCGGCGAACATCTTCCGCGAGGCCCTCGGCGCCGTGCCACGGCGTCACGCGCGCGGCCGCGTCGGGTGACACGGGCGGGCGGTCCGAAAACCTCGCAGGTATGTCTATCTGTGCCCTATTGATCAGCACCGAAACGGGGTTGAGGTCGCCGGCAAAGGACGGCAAGCCTAGCCGTGCCGCTTCCAGGGGAATCGACCCGCCACCCGCGAATGGGTCGAGGATCGACGGAAGTTCGCCGCCGTTGGAGTTTCGAATCTCCGCGCGTGCTTCGTCTAGAAGGCGCGTGTTGGTCGTGTTCTCCCACACGACGAGTTGTTCGATCAGTTTGTGGAGGCGTTGCCGCTCGTCGTCCTGAGCCTCTCTCGAGGGGAATCGGTCGGGGTGTGAAGACGGATCGTCGACTAACTGGGCGAAGAGTATGGCGCGCGCAGTCGCGAGTGGCTTCCGCGACCACCACAGGTGCATGGTCGACGGCAGCCCTTGTCTTAGCGACTTCTCGCGCCCGCTCGCGTCGTTGATGGCCTCGAGAGGAAGCGAGACCTCGACGAGTTTCCTTCTTGGGGTGGTGTTCACTGATGCGTCTCTCGTAGATCGTGTGGTCGTAGCGCTGTCCTGTTCATTGCGCAGGTCCTCCGCGGTCCCAGTAATTGCGCCACTCCTCGTTGTACGACCGAGTTGTCGCGGACGGCTCGATATGGGCGAACGCGTCGAGCACGTACCGGAGCTGGTCCCGCTTCTCGCCGTCTGGCGACACGAGGACAAGGGCGAGTCGATGACGGTCGCCCTGCGTCTGGGCAAACGTGACCTCGTTCGTCGTGATGGTGAAGGTGTCAGACCCCTCGATCCGCCCCTTCACCTCGATGTAGTGGATGCGTCCCTCGGCATCGAAAGATTGGATGTCGTATCCGGGGTTGTTCGTGGGCATCTCGTGTGGCGTGCGGCCGAGTGCGCGTTCGGTGGCGAGGACGGCCTCGACGGCTCGGCGTTCGACGAGCTCGGTGTTGCGCGCGAAGGTCTGGGGCGCCGCGGCATCCTCATCGCCAATCGACAACCGTTGGCTCGGCACGACGAGCGCTGATCCGCGCACGACCGCGGGAAGTGCGACGAGTTCCGTGCTTTCGTCGAGAGCGCGGAGCCGCTTGTCGAGCCGTTCGTCGAGCTGGCGTGCCCGCTGGAGCGCGACGTCGGCTCGGATGCGGCCGATGGTTCCTGCGCGTTCAAGTGCTTCGAGGCGGTTGTGCTCGCGGTCCCAATGGTTGATCTCAGCGAGGAGGCGTTCCTTGACCTGAACCCGGGTGCGGTCGACGTCGACGGCGATGCGCGCAGCGAGTTCGTCCATGCGGGGTGCGAGTCCGTCGCGGTACGCCCACGTGCGGATCGAGCGTTCATGGTCGCTCTTCGCCCACTCATCCGCGAGAACCTCGGCGATTGCCGCAGCCTCACCAGCGTGTGGTGCGTCGTAATCGAGGTAGGGCGGGGCCGCGGCGAGGGTGACTGTGCCTGCTGTGTCGAGGACGGGGTAGTCAAAGTGGTGCGACACGGTGTCGGCGTCGGGGGTGGCGTTCTGGATGCGTTGCTCGACCGCGTACAACAGCGCAGTGTGCTCGGATTGCTGTTCGCGTCGATCGACGAACACCGTCCCGCGCTTGAGTACCGGCCCCAGGTCTTCGATGGTGAGCTCGATGACCGCTTGCAGCAGAGGGTGGCCGGGGGCGAGGAGTGCCGCCTGCGTCTGATTCTCGGGACGCACGTGTGCGGTCTCGAACGTGGCTCGTTCGTACCGTTCCGGCACGGGGGCCCACCGGTTGAGCCTGCGTGCTGTGTCGATGACGCGCTGCGGCACGCGGGTGATCTCGTATCGGCCCTTCTCGCGCCGGCGGATGCGGCCGCCGAGGCGTTCGAAGGCGGGGAGGAAGAACGCCGCGATGTACCCGGGCTGCAGGCGTCGCTCGCGGGCCTTCTCCATCCGTCCGCGGATCTCTTCGAGGTTGAGCGCGGAGTACATCTCGGGGTGCAGTGCTCGTTCGGCGACCATGGTGTCGAGCCCGTGGGCGACGCTCGCGTCGATGACGCGGTCGAGCTCGGCCTTGCGTTCGGGTTCGTCGCCGTACCGGATCGCCTCGATCAGCAGTTCACGGAGCGACTTCTCCTGGAAGGCATCCGCGTCGCCGAGCACGTTGAAGAGGTTGCCGTTGTATGCGATCGACATCTGGTCGATCTTCGACAGCAACCGTGTGAACACGTCCCCTTCGCGGGTGTCCTTCGCGACCATATTCCACAGGTGGCACACCTCGCGCTGGCCGATGCGGTGGATGCGGCCGAAGCGCTGTTCGATCCGGTTCGGGTTCCACGGCAGGTCGTAATTGACCATGAGGTGCGCGCGCTGCAGATTGAGGCCTTCGCCTGCGGCATCCGTCGCCAGGAGCACGACGGTGTTGCGGTCGTAGGTGAACTGCTCGCGTGCTGCTTTGCGGTCTTCGCGGCGGGTGCCGCCGTGAATCGTGATGACCGACTCCGGGCGACCCAGTTGGGTCGTGATCTTCGTGCGCAGGTAGTCGAGGGTGTCCTTGTGCTCGGTGAAGATGATGATCTTGCGCGGTTCGCCCGAGTCGTCGTGGACGAGGAGCTGCTCGTCGAGGATGGTGCGGAGCTGCACCCACTTCTTGTCATCGTCGAGCAGCCTTACGCGGCGTGCGACGCGAATGAGGTCTTCGAGGATCGCTATCTCTGTTCGGAGTTCGCCGATCGACTCGGCGGCGGTGGCGAGGTCGACGACCTGGTCGACGCGGGCCTCGAACTGCGCTCGTTCTTCTTCGGAGACCTCTTCATCGAGGTCGTCGAACTCGTCGGGGTCGAAGTTCGGCGCTGAACTCGATGCGTCCTCGAAGTCGAGTGCGACACGGCCGGTCGACCACTCGTCGATCGTTGCCGTGATGGAGGTGCTGTAGCGGGCCTCGTCGGTCGCGCGTTGCCATTCTCGCAGGCGCGTCTCGAGTCGGACTTGGCGTCGCTCTAGCGATCGGAGGATGGCTTCGGGGCTCGAGGCGAGGCGTCGTTGCAGAACGGTGAGCGCAAATCCCACGTTGTTGCCACGCTTCTTGTCACCAGCTTGCGCGAGGCGTTCCGCGCGCCCCATCTCGGTGCGGACGTAGCCGGTCACCAGCTCGTAGAGCTCGCGCTCGGGGTCGCTCAGCTCGTACTCGACGGTGTACGCGCGACGCTCGGGGAACAGCGGTTTGCCCTCGAAAGTGAGGAGCTCTTCCTTCACCATGCGCCGCATCAGGCCGCGGGTGTCAGTGCGGTGCACCCCGGCGCGGAACTGGCCCTCGAACCGGTCGCGATCCAGCAGCGACATGAACAGCTGGAAGTCCTCCTCCTTGCCCGCGTGCGGGGTCGCAGTCATGAGGAGGAAGTTGTGCGCGGTCTCGGCGAGCAGCCGGCCCAGCCGGAACCGCTTCGTCTCGTCGACCTGACCAGCCCACGACGAGTAGTGCGCCGACATGCGATGCGCCTCGTCGACGACGACAGCGTCCCAGGTCACGTCGGCGAGCTGCTCGATCAGGTCATCGCTGCGCGACAGCTGGTCCATCCGTGCGATGAGGAACGGGTGCTCGGCGAACACGTTGCGACCCTGCGCGTCGTCGACCATCTGACGGTTGAAGATCTCGAAGGAGAGGTCGAACTTCTGCGAAAGCTCTTCCCGCCACTGCTCGACAAGACCGCCGGGGGCGACGATCAGCGCTCGTTCGCAGTCGGCGCGGAGGATGAGCTCCTTGAGGTACAGCCCGGCCATGATCGTCTTGCCCGCACCGGGATCGTCCGCGAGCAGGAACCGCAACGGGATCCGCGGGAGGAGTTCCTCGTACACCGCACGGATCTGATGCGGCAACGGATCGACGTCCGAGCTGTTCACCGCCGCCATGGGGTCGTAGAGCGCGGCGTACTTGATGCGCAGCGCTTCGGCCGCAAGCCGGAACTCGTCGGGGTCGCCGTCGAACGCGGGGGCGTTGCCCATCTCCGTGACAAGTTCGAGCTTGCCGGCATCTGCATCGGTGATCATGCGTTCGCCGGTGCGGCCGGTGTCATCGCGGAAGAAGATCTCGACGAGTGCATCGTCCAGGGGCGTCACGCCGACGAGCGTCACCGGCTGCCCGGGCAGGACGCCGCGCAGGCGTTGCCCGGCGCGCAACGAGGCGAGCGTCACCGCAGGTGCGTCCACGTGGTTCCTCCCCTGGAAAATGGCAAGTCGATCAGGATACGTCGGGCCGCCGACATCGCGGCTGGCCGGGTCAGTCCGGCGATCCGGCATCCCCCTTGCGCACCCAGTCGTCGACCTCGCTCGCCTGGAACTTCCACAGCCGCCCGACCTTGTGCGCAGGCATCCCCTTGTCGGAGATCCAGGCGTAGATCGTGTCTTTGGTCACGCCCAAGTGCTCAGCGATGTCGTCGGCAGAGAGCCACGGCTCTGACATACACGCCCCCATGCGGATTGAGCCGGATTTTTCCGGGTATGGCCGATCCTATCTGGACGCCTTCTGCCGATGTGAGTTCACCGGGGCCACTTGACGTACTCAACCGTCTGTCCATGCTCCTGCGCGATGGAAACGAAATCATCAGGATTCGCCGCGCGGATGGTGAGCGGCTCGTCGGGCGACTCGTGCCGAAAGAGCTGTCCCAGCTCAAGTTGGACGTCGAGGATTCCGAGTGCACCAGGAGTAGGGTCGTTGCCGACAAGGACCAACCATTCCGGACCACCGATGACGAGCCCGCGATCCGGAACGAAGCGGAAGCCTTGTTCGGTCGTGCCGACGCGGAGCGTGATCCCGCCGACCGTCGAGACGGGACGGAAAGAGGTCAACGCCTGCATCGCCGCCATTGCTCGGAAGGGGACGTCGTCGGCGGCCGAGGTGTTCGCCCACTC
>CEVM01075739.1_pt1 | contig 12099 bp, 9 predicted proteins | sample 531481 | NCBI WGS metagenome assembly CEVM01 (sample SAMEA2623649, study PRJEB7988) | marine metagenome | biome: marine biome (ENVO:00000447); feature: mesopelagic zone (ENVO:00000213) & marine oxygen minimum zone (ENVO:01000065); material: "saline water (ENVO:00002010), including plankton...
AAATTTCTTACAGACACATCCTGGGGTAGGCTGCTCGTGGCGGAGAAATGGTAAGGGCCTTGGCGGGAACGGGAAAAATCCGGCTTGCAAAGCCAGCAGTCTTGGCCGCCGCGGGTGCTATCTCGGGGCTTCTGTTTGTTGACCTATGTGATGCAATATTTGGTTGCGGTTGCTTTTCTCTTTGGAGCGGAGCTGCCGAGGCCTGCAACATCCACCACGCTGCCCCTCCACATTGTCCTTGGTGTGCACATCCCGGATGGGGTGGGGCGGTGGCGTTCTTTTCGGTGACGGTATCGCAGGCCGTGGCCGTCTTCTGGCCGGCGACCATCAACCTTGGTGTCCGGATCGCGTTGGCGCTTACAGCATTCCCGGTTGTTGGGGGAGGAGTCGGCCTCATCCAGGGGCTGTTTATTGGCTACTGGAGCTGAGGCGTACGTAGACCGAGAGAGTCGAGCACGCGGCTTGGTTTAGTTCTCGTTCGACTCCTGGCTCGCGAGGTTCAGCAGCCAGTAGGCGACACCTGCCAACACTACTAAACCAGGCCAACCACCTAGTGGTGCGGTAGAGAACACCTCGAACATATCGCCTGAAAATACCGATGAGACCTGCCCAAGAACGATTGGCAGTGCCAGCAAGATACCAATAAGCGCCTCACCTGTAATCAACCCTGAGGCAAAGAGCAATCCGGTTTGTGCCGGCTGGCGGCTCCCGAGTCGGCGGGAGGCGATCCAAGCAATGACGCCACCAATGAAAATTGAACTGGAGAGCTCGATCGGTAGATAGATGCCGACTGCTACTGCCAAAACTGGCGTTCGAAACTCGGCACCGCGTGCCTCGAGCGTTTTGTCGAGGATGATCAGAAGTACGGCGATCACACCACCGATTTGCACCATCGTCCACGGTAGACCGCTACCAAAAACTCCCGTCGCCACGCTAGCCATTAGAGTTGCTTGTGGCGCTGCCAGGCCATCAGCGGTGCCGATGCCGTAACGTTCCTGCAGCAGGAACAACACAGGGCTCATCACGAACGCGGCCGCGATAACCCCGACGAACTCAGCTACTTGTTGCCTCCACGGTGTGGCGCCGAGGATGTACCCTGCCTTGAGGTCCTGCATCGTGTCGCCGGAGATAGCCGCCGCACAAGCGACCACTGCGCCGACGAAGATCGCCGCGGCGGGACCGACGGCACTGTCTGTACCTAGTAGTGCCAATAGAAGGAGAGACGTAAACAGCAAGGTGGCGATTGTGACCCCGGAGATCGGATTGTTTGACGAGCCCACCAGACCAGCCATATAGCCAGCGACCGCAGCGAAGAAAAACCCGGCGATCAGCATTATGGCGGCCATTATGAGTGATACGGCAACCTGCTGGACGATGATCTGATAGACAGCGAAGATCGGGATTACCGACAGCCCCGTACACACCAAGACCCACTTCATGTTCATATCAAGCTCGGTGCGTGGGAGCGATCCTGCGTCTGGGTTGGAAGAGCTATATGCTGCAAAGCCCGATGCAATGCCCCGCTTCACGGGACCTAGAAGGTTGATCAGTGCCCATAAACCGCCGACGACCATGGCACCCACGCCTAGATAGCGAATCTGTGTATTCCATACGTTCCCAGCTGCAGCAATAGCGTCCGTAGTACCGTCGGGTAGGCCGTTCATGCCAACGTAGATCGGAATGGCGATCAACCACGCGATGACACCACCGGTGAACACCAACGTGGCGATGTTCAGGCCGACTATGTACCCGACCGAAATCAGAGCTGGCGACAGGTTGATGCCCATCACCCAGATCGTCCCGAATGCGCTGCCACCCACTTCTAGAGTACCGCTCCATAGCTTCATGCCGGCTTCGGCGAACTTAGTGCCGCCTCCCACGAGTCCAGCTGTTGCCAATGCCCGGATGCTGCGCCTTTGCATCTGTTCACTACCACCAATTGAGGCCAACTCTGGGTGTTGTTCCTGCATCTTTCCGCTTGCGTCACGAACAGCACCACCCGTTTTGAGGACCTCGGCCGTGGCGATGCCCTCTGGGAAAAGAAGCTTTGCTTCAACGACTAAGGCTCGGCGCAGGGGAATGGTGAACAGCACTCCGACAATGCCCCCTACCGCCGCGATTGCGGTTACCTGCCAGTAATCGAAAGTCTCCCACCAGCCGATAAGAACTAGTGCCGGGATGGTAAAGATCACACCCGCGGCGAGCGATTCGCCGGCAGACGCCGATGTTTGTACTAGGTTGTTCTCGAGAATGTTCGACTGCTTGAAGGCGCGGAGGACGGCCATCGACATGACTGCTGCGGGGATCGAGGCCGATACCGTCATTCCAGCAAAGAGACCAAGGTAAGCGTTGGCACCAGACAGTACGACGGAAAGCAATATGCCAAGGAAGATAGCCTTGACCGTCAGTTCCGGGAGAGAGGTGGATGCCGGGATGACCGGTTGGTCGTCAGGGGGTAAGAATCTCGCTTTTAACGGCGCGGTGGTTATGTCCCGTGGGTCGTCGGATGTTGGTTGTGGCACGTACACGTCTCCTTGGTCAAAGAAAACCCCGACATACTGCGTCGCCGGGACGCTAGCTAATGATAGCGAAAGGTGTCAAGTGCCAGAGCGTTCGGGGCACGGTACTTACACCGAGGTTGTGGTATCGGCGAGCTACGAAAGTTCGTCGAAGATCGCCTGCAGAGCGTCGCGGAGCTTGGCGTCGAGGCGAAAGATGCCTGGCGTGCCATCAACGGCACCGTAGGTTTGAGCCTTCGGGGCAAACGCGGGAATCTCCTCGAGTTCTTCTGCGGGAACTTCGCTCCCAATGCTCACATGGGCGACGTCCCCTTCGCCAGCGAAGGCGCGCACGCTCATGGCTGGTGCATCGAGGCCGAATGAAGCCAGGTTCGCAGTGTCATTACCCTCCGGTTCAGCCGCGATGCCTTCCATGCGCAGATAATTAAGACTCCAGAGCATGTCGTCCACCACCTTGGTCAGGTTGGTGGCAGCGATCGGGCCACTCAGATTCCAGTTGTTTTCTTCGTCCTTAGTAAGCGTATAAGTCCGGGCCCCATCGGATACCTCGATGCGGGAAACGTCTGATCTCGCGAATGAAACGAGTGTCTTGGAGCGAAGAGCGAATAGGTCGACAGTGATATCGGAGAAATCGTCGCTTGCTACGACGTAGACGGTTGGTTCGTTCTCTAGCGTGATGTAACGGCCGGCAGTTGACTTTGGTTCCTCGATGTCGTCGCCCTCTACCGCTGGGCCCGATTCCGTTGGCTCGATTTGAGTCTCGTTACCGATCAGCATAGTAATAGTTTCTGCGGGTTGATCGGTGCTCATGTCCTGGCTAGGGAGCGGCTCGAGGTTGAACACCACCCGGGCATAAGGTGTGGAGAAACCGAAACGCGTTGCACTGGCTGTGGCGGAGGCAAAATCTGCCGCCTTCATGGCAAGCGTGGCAGTTAGTAACGAAGATACGGTGGAAGTGTCACCTTCGAGAAAGCGAGGGCTGACGATCTTCCAATCGATGCCATCTTTTGTGAGACGAACAGCTTTCTCGCCGATTTCGACCTGGATACCGTTGACTCGGTCACGGGCAAATTCGGCGACGGTTCGGTTGCGCAACGCGGTGATCGAATCGGGAGCCTCGTCGAAAAGTGCAGTCGGGACGACGAACACGGCCCCACTACCAATTCGACGGGCGTAGTAACCAGCAGGCTCTTCGGATTCGTTGCCGATCTCCAGACCTATGGTGCTGTCGTCGTTAGTCCAGATGCGGACCGTGAGTTGAGGGGTGTCGAGCCCGTAGATGGAGAGATCCTCGTCCTCAATAGATTCCGATGGGTAGGCAAGAGCCTCGTCGTTACGCAACTGGGTTAGGTAGGCACCGATCGCGTCGGCGTCGGCACGGGCTTCAATGGGGTCATCTAGCTTCCAGCGGGCGATGCCGTCACTGAGGGCCGGCTGTCGTTGCATTGAAGCTTCGAGATTGGCTGTAGTTAGCTCCAGCCGAGTGACCTCTTGTTCATCAAAGGCCATGATGCTGCGGTTGCGTAGATCAAACAGACTTTTGTTGACGGCGTCCTCGAGGCCGGCGGCTGTTGTGTAGACGGCCTTGCCTTCTCCATGGCGAACAAACAGGTTGGAACCAACCGGCGTGCCATCTCCCAGCGCAAGCGAATGCGCACTGCCATCATCGAGTTCAATGGTTACCTCGACCTCGGGATCCGCGAGGCCGAAACGACCTAGGTCGTCAGGGGTTTCGGCAATGAGACGGTCGTAGTCAGTAGTTTGCAGGCGGTTGACTATGTTATCGACAGCGCTTTCGTTGGCTTCCAGGTCCAATGGTGCGGTGATGCGCCAGGTGGAATCGATGCGTTGGAGTGAAATGCTTGCGTCAGCTGTCTTGATGTTCAGTCCGGTGACGCTTTCAGACTCAAAGCTCAACAGGCGATTGGCAACACGTTCGACCTCTGCGTGTTCCTCCACGCCGCGAATTTCGAGGAAGTACACTGCCACCGCAAGTAATACGGCGGCGAAGGCCATTATCAAGGTGTTCTTGGTTCGCATGCCGGTTCTGTTGATGTGGGTTTCGGTAGGTTTGCCTGCTAACGTCGTCTACGCCACCAGATCATCAAGCCGGAGAGCAGCACTAGCTCCGGCAGGAGCAATACGGTGGCATAGAAGACACCCCAGCCCTGTGTGTCGGTAAGCGTTATACGCGATGCGCGGCGTGCGCGCGGCCGGATGGTAATGGTGCTCTCATTGCCGCCAGTCAACCAGCCAACCATATTCAGCGCTAAGTCCTCGTTATACATCACCGTTAAACGGCTGTTGCTAAGCCAGTCAGCGTCGCCGACGACGACAATTCGCCCCTCAAGATCGGTGGGAGCAGTAGCGTCAGCTCCAGCTTCGGTTATTTCCTGCGACTCGGACTCGTTAATGTCACTGGCAATATTGGTGCCTTCAGTTTCGTCTTGTATTTCGGCTCCTCCGGGACCTTCATTCGTGCTGGGTGCAGTCTCGATAGCCGGCATTGTCCAATTTAAGATACTCGGTCCTAAGGTTGTGGCCACCGCGATTGAAACTGGGCCCTCGACGTCCCCTTCCGGATCCACCTCGCCGGTCTCGAACACTAGGTCGACATTAGACTCCGCCCATGAGTTGCTACTCGTGCTAGCCAGCGTACTTGCAGTAATTCCGTCAGGAAGTTCCTCGGCTGGCTCTATCGATCGGACGATGCGAAAAACGGTGTTTTGATTGAACAGCTCAGTGATCGGATGAAAACCATAGTCCGAAACAACGGGTTCGACGCCAGCCGAAGGACCGGCAAGCAACTGCACCACAACGTCGATCACCACGTTGTCGCCAACGACGATGCCGCGTTCAGCCAGTAAGGGAACGAGTTCATCACTCCGTTGTGGTTCAAGTAGAAACCAAGCACGACCGCCGCGGTCGAGGTAACGACCCAGTGATCCGATCTCGTTTTCGAGAAACGGTCTCTGCGGTGAAGCTACGACCAACAACGATGCGTCAGCTGGAACATCTGGAACCGTGGCAAGAAGGAGCGGGACAACTTCGGCCCCCTCGTTCTCCAGTGAAGCTGCTAGCTGCCCAAGCCCATCAGGCGTCTCCCTTGCCGTGATATCAGGCTCGCCATGGCCGGTGACAAAATAGATACGCTTCGTTTCGGCGCCAGTGATACGGACAAGGGCATTGGTGAGCACCTCTTCCGATAAATCGGTGACGCGCGTCGAGTTATCACCGTACACAACAACCAGAGTGCCGTACTCGGTTACTTCGTGTTGTTGTGCCATTTCCGGGCGCTGATTGGGGTCGACCATCTCGTACGAGAAGCGATCCGAGCCCGCTGTGTACGTATCGAGCAAATTTTCTGCCGCCTGGCCCTCGTTCTCACGGAAAAATGCCAAGACGTGAATGTCGTTTGCGAGCCCTTCAAGCAGTAAGGCGGTCTGCGGTGCTATCGAAAAAATACTTTGTTCCGAAGCATCGTAGCGATACTCGTTTCGTGCTCCCATGAAGTTCAGCAGCACGATTACCGCCAGCGTTAGACCTGTGTAAACGAAGGTATTGGTAGCGTATTGAGTCCGCCTCCCAGTGACGGATTCGCGCAAGTTTTCGCCGTGGGTAAACAAGTACAGCGCTAGCATCGACGTTCCACTGATCAAATGAGCCAGCACGTACATCGAGTTCCAGATGCCAGATGCCATCCCCGCTAGGATGCCGAAAAGCAGGAAGATGAGGCCGAACATCCCGAACGATCGATACGAAGTCATTCGTGCCTACCTCCAGCGCAGGGATTCGAGAGATCGTTGGCTCAGAAAAAGCGCGAACGCGATTACGCTGAGAAAGTAGATTACGTCGCTGCTGACCACGAGTCCCGCGGTCATTGGCTGGAAATGCTCGATTAGCGACAGGTAGCCTAGTACCGCTCCAGCGGTTTCACCCACTGTGCTTGCCGGCCAGCCAATCGCAAAAAATAGAAGCAAAATGACGAATGCAGAGACCGCTGCAACGATCTGGTTGCTGGTTAGGGTTGAGGTGAACAGGCCAAGGGCTATAAACGACAGGCCGACAAGCAATAGGCCGAGATAGCCGGTGACGATTGTTCCCACCTCCGGATCGCCAAAGTACAGCAATATGCCCGCATAAACGAGCGTGCAACCTAACAACACGAGATAGAAAATGCCGGCACCCAGGAACTTACCGAGAGTGATTTCGAGGGTCTCGATTGGTGAAGTTAGCAAGAGTTCGTCAGTGCAGTTCGCTCGCTCCTCGGCGAAGAGTCGCATGGTGATCAGTGGCATCATGATGAGCAAGATGATCACCATGTTTTGCAGTAGTGGCGCCATCACCATGTCGTTGAGGTTCATTTGCTCCAGCATCTGCGGTTGCTGGAATTGAGCGTACATTGCCACCATCTGCGAGAATTGTGTTAGGTAGACCCAGAAGAACCAGCCGCAAAGGAGAAGGAACCCAGCAAGAACGACATAGGCGACAGGAGACACGAAATAGCTTCTCAACTCCCTGTAAGCAATGGCCCAAACGTTCGTCATTCTGTCCCCCCAGTCTCACTGTCGTGCATCATGTCAGAGACACCGGAGGTATCCTCTCCAGCTTCGACTTCAGTCGAGTTGCTCGGCACCGTTGGATCGACCGCGTTCAACTCTACGGCCTCGTCCGCCGTGACCTTAAGGAAAAAGGCTTCTAGGTCTTCTGTGGCACCCCCCATCCCAAGGTCCTCTTCGGCGACTATTTGTCCCTGCGCGATGATCACTACCTTGTCGCACAATTGCGTAACCTCGGGGAGGATATGTGTTGACAAAATCACTGTTCGATCTTCGGCCAGACCGCGGACTAGGTTGCGGATCTCGATGATCTGCTTGGGATCGAGACCGATCGTAGGCTCGTCGAGAATCAGAACTTCCGGGTTGTGTACCAAAGCCTGAGCTATGGCGACGCGCTGCTTGTAGCCGCGCGATAACGTGCCAATAGGTTGATTGCCTACATCGAGACTTTGGGTCGCAGCCATGGCGCGTTCGATGGCCTCGGGACGCTCGCGTTTGGTGACACCCTTGATGCGCGAAACGAAGTCCAAGTAGCTACGTGGCGTCATCTCGGGGTAAACGGGCGGTGTCTCTGGCAGGTAGCCAATTCGCCGTCGTACTTCTCGAGACTCCTCGAAAACGTCGTATCCGGCCACTCGGGCGGTGCCGCTGCTAGCTGGCATATAGCCGGTCAGGATGCGCATCGTCGTTGTTTTGCCGGCACCGTTGGGGCCAAGAAACCCGAGTACCTGGCCTGGCTTTGCAGAGAACGTGACGTCCTGAATAGCAGCGAAGCCGCCGTAATATTTTGTCAGACAGTCGACTTCAACCATCGTGAGAAGCTCAACTGGAAGGGAATCGAACCACCGTTGGCTAGAACAGCCGCTGGATGGTGCCAATCAAGAACAAATCTATCTAGTTGCTAGTTGCCGATATCTTTTTCTAGATTGCCTACATCTACAAAATGTTTCCAGCCCATTTTAGCAAAGCTTCCTCAGACCAACAATCATCTAACACTATTGCTTTAAGGTCAGCGTCAGCCTATCGAACTCATCCAATCAACCCGCCACCGATTCTCTCCGGAGACGCAAAGAGTACGAAATTCCAGTTTGGCGACATGCTAGCCTCCTCTTTAATGGTCTATGAATGACAATAGAAAGAAATGGCTGTGACTGGCAGTATGCGCCGGGCACTGTTGCCGGGAGCCGAAGGAATGACGAATCCCACTACTGAAGTACAGCGACGATGCATGTTTGTCCTCGCCTTTGCGCTGGGTCTATTGATTGGGGTTGTATTGACAGGCTCTTCAGAAGCGGCCCAAGTAGAGACGATCCGCACGTCGTACCTGGGACCCGAGGAAGGCGAAACGTTGACCTCTTGGACGGGGCGCTGGCTCGATGGACCCGTGCAGCACATTGCCACAGAGGAGGAGACCGAAATCTATGAGAGCCTTGAGTCAACGACCCAACGGTTGCAGTTCATCCGCTTGTTTTGGGAGAGGCGGGACCCAACCGGTCGTGACGACGAGAACGCTTTCATAGATGAGTTCGTACGCCGTGTCGAGTACGCCAACGAGGAGTTCAGTGAGGGACAGCTGGCATCCAGTGGGGTGCCGGGCTGGCAAACTGCCTTCGGTCGTGTTGTCCTGGTTGTTGGACCGCCAAAACGAACTCAGCGTGAACTCGGGCTCCCTCGATCGGTTTCCCAACGCCCTGTGGTCCTGTGGGGGTACGATGCTCGGTTCCCTGAATGGCCTTCGAACGAGATGCTGATGTTTGTGTTCCAGCGCGGTCGCTGGCGTTTAGCGCCGCCATCGAATTTCGGCGAGCCTTCTAGCGTTTCCTCGACTGTTCGCGACATGGAACGTTTCAACATGTTAAGGGAAATTCCCAACGACTTCCTACGCTTGACCCAAGCGATGAACGAGGAATCGCTGGTGCGCACTGTGAATTACAATGACGTGATTAACGCTATCGAAGCCAACGTGGCGTTTCCCGATGCTGACATCCCGTTTGCTTGGACAACGGAATTTTTATCTGGTAGCGGCGACGAGATCGAAGTGACGTTGACTCTCTCCTGGCGCATGGAGTCGCTCGTATTTCATGTCTTCGAAGACACTTTCGAGACCCGCATGGTAATCCAGGCGGTGCTTTTCAACGACGACAGTGAACCCGTTGCTGAAACCAGCGAGCAGGTGAACTTTGCGGTACCCATCGACGAGTTAGCATCGCGGAGAGATGAGATTGTCGAGCGAGCGCTGAGCTTGTTAGTGAAACCTGGTGTTTATCAACTGCGGGTTGTGCTTGATGATCATTTGCTCGGTTATCGCTCTGTCTACAGCGAAGCGCTGACGGTTCCCGGGTACTGAGAGGATCCGGTTGTTAGCTTGATCGGTCTGCGCGGCTGGCTTGGTCTTGCCGCCGTGCAATCATTTTGAGATCGTCCCAATGCTTCTCGAGAACATCGAGTTCTTCTGCGAAGTCAACGTCGATGGCGGTGCCTCCGTGGGCAAGGGGTACGATGCGAACGCCGTTTTGGGCTCCGAACAGTTTGGTGGCGTACTTCTCAACCTGAGACAGTTTGACTTGACGGCGAAGCCTGTGCATTCCGTGTTTACCGATGGCGCCCCGGCTGCCCGGGTGGCGAGATAGCTTCTCGAATTCCTTGGCGGCGTACAAGCGCACCGCATCGAGCATGGCGCCAGGGGCACTATTTCCTAACAAGTAGAGGGTCCGCCCTAGAAGGCTGATGAAGCGCCCGAAACGCTCAAGCTTTCTTACAGAGTAGACATGGTCGGCGGCTGGGATGCCGGCGATGCGATCAGGGATCATTAGGTTGAGCCCTGTGGCGCGGCCGGCAGCCTCGCGCATCAGCAGGGACGTTCGGTGAAAGTACTTTGAATACTCGAGGTATGACCTGCGGAGAGCTAGCCCGTGAAAAAGATCAGCTTCATGCAGCCGAGGCCCACAGAAGCTCAAGAAATCCTCCAGCGCGTTCGGGGTTGTTAGTGGATGATCACCGAAGACGACGAGTGCCGGTTCGGCTGGTTCCAATGGCACCTTCTCTTTTCCGTGGAGCAAGTTGTTACTTAGCGTCGCCCCCGGGCTTTGGAGCAGTGGCTCGAACTCGTACTTCTTAGGTATCGTCGCTAAGCACTGCTCTGGGCCGAGCACCCAGATGCGTTGCAGACCCGCTCCCAGGATCCAATCCAGCACATACTCGATAACTAGGCGGCCCCGCAGACGGAGGAATGACTTGGCTTCCAACGGCGTTTCTCCGCCCGGATATCGCGAGACTTCGTTTAAATCACCGGACGGAACCTGGTTGGCCCCAGCAAGGACAAGGACTTTGAGATCTTTGTTGAAGGGGGCTGGCAGAGTCATGATGAGAGGATTATAGAACGGCAAGGTCCCTTGCTCGTCCGTATCTCTTGGAACTCCGGACTTGTTGAATTTCCCGCGTCCTTGGGTGTTGTCGTCGATGGCGATACAGTGATCACGAACATGGGAAACGGTAGTTATGTGCTCTGCTGACTAGGCCAAGACAAATGATAAACAATAAGAAGGCACTGACTCGACGTCATTTCATGGGGTTGGCATCGGCGACCGCTGCAGCAGCGTCGATGTCGCCTCTCAGTGTCGCTGAGGGTGCATACCGCCGCACTATGCGCCCGATTGTTACGGGGCCACGTTCCGCCCAATCAGACGATGATTGGCAGGATGTTCTCGCGGCGTTTGACCTTGGCGGACGTGTGACGATGAACACCGCCAACCTGGCGCCCGCATCCGCGCCGGGCCGCGCCGTCTTTACCGAGCTTGCTGCCTCGGTGGATGCTGATCCTTCGTTCCAAAACCGCGGACAATTCGCAGCGTTGCGGCAAGCCTCCAGGGAGCATGTTGCCGCCTACCTTGGTGCCGACCAGGACGAAATCGTGTTCACGCGGAACACAACGGAGAGCAACAATTTCGTCGTCCACGGACTCGACCTCGGACCCGGAGACGAGGTCGTGTTGACTGAGCACAATCATCCAAGCAATCGTGCATCGTGGCAGGTTCGCGCCCGGCGCGAAGGTTTCTCAGTGGTTGAGGTCCCGGTACCTTCGCCCCCCCGTGAGCCACAGGATCTTATGGATGCTCTGGTCGCTGCGACCACACCACGCACCCGGGTAATGGCCTACAGCCACGTGACCAACCTCGGAGGTTGTCGCTATCCAGCGCGCGAGATCAACACTTGGGCGCGTGACCATGGCATCCTGACCTTGGTAGATGGGGCCCAATCGTGCGGTTCGATTTACGTCGATTTACACGACATCGACTGCGATTTTTACACCGCTAGTGGGCACAAGTGGCCGTGCGCGCCGCGGGAAGTTGGAGTTTTATATGTGCGCTCTGGATCGGAAGAGCGCCTTTGGCCCTCAGTAGTCGGCGTAGGCTTCAACGAATCCGGGGCGGGTGGTCGGATGGAGTCGCTTGGTCAGCGTGACGATGCGGCCCTGGCCGCGTTTGGTTCCGCAATGGCGTTTCTTGGGGAAATCGGGAGCAACAACGTCGCGGCCCGGGTGGCAGCGTTGACCGATTGCTTCAAAGAAGAACTCTCTGGTTCATCGAAGGTAACTCTTTATACGCCCATGGACGCAGAGTTTTCTGGAGGCGTTCTCACCTTCCACATTGACGGAGTTGACTCGCGTCGTGGTTTTCAGTGGCTCTATGAGGAACGAAAAATCGTGTGCGCTTCGAGTGGGGTCGAACAGGGGGGGATTCGCTTTTCGCCTCACATTTATACTTCCATGGATGGTTGCCAGCAAGCTCTGAAGGCGGTCAAGGAGCTCATCGACGGTCGTGTTGTCCTTTAGAGCTCCTTAGGAGGCTGATTCGTCTTGGAGGGAGTAGGTAAGAATTTCTCCCTGGAGAGGTGCCCTATCGGTTGCGCTGGGCCAGGAGCTCCCGTGTTTGGCACGGTGCCGATTTACTCTCACAGGCGTCGAAGCTAGAGAACAAGAAAGCAAGTTCCGCTTCAACAAGCGTCGGATCGATACCGCGCCG
>CEVM01000003.1_pt1 | contig 12065 bp, 11 predicted proteins | sample 531481 | NCBI WGS metagenome assembly CEVM01 (sample SAMEA2623649, study PRJEB7988) | marine metagenome | biome: marine biome (ENVO:00000447); feature: mesopelagic zone (ENVO:00000213) & marine oxygen minimum zone (ENVO:01000065); material: "saline water (ENVO:00002010), including plankton...
CCGGCCTGCCGCTACGATGATGGATGGAAATTGTGCTGGTGCGCATAGTTCTGTCGTCAAGATTTCTTGGCCTGGATGGAATCTAATATAGGTCGGGCGGACCGGTTGCTGGCCCCATAGGTGATTGGTAACATTGTATCCAATCGATAATCCTTCCGCCCAGGGTGGCCGTACCCGGCAACGCCCAGGCGGGATCTGAGGCCGTTCATGCAGCTTGGTGCCGATCTGGTGGAAGGCCGCTTCCTAACCCGGTTAAACCGGTTCGCAGCGCTGGTGGATATTGAAGGCGAAGAGGCGATGGTTCATGTCGCCAACTCCGGACGGATGCACGAGTTGTTTGTACCCGGCGTCCGAGTGCTGTTGAAACCCCAGCCAGCCGAACACCGCAAGACAAAATTCGACTTGGCCTTGGTAGACCTGGGTTTCTCCATGTGCTCAGCCGATGCCCGGCTTCCCAATGCTCTGGTAGCCGAGGCTCTAGAATTTAAACGCCTCCCGCAATTTGTCGAGTACCCCCATGTCAGACGTGAAGTCACTTTCGGAGAGAGCCGTCTCGACCTGATGCTGGAAGGTCCCGAGGGCAAATACTACGTGGAAACCAAGTCGGTTACGCTGGTGGTGAACGGCACCGGCCTATTTCCCGACTCGCCCACCATCCGGGGAGCCAAGCACATGAGAAGCCTGGAGCAGGCCGTTGCCATGGGTCACCGAGCGGCCGCGATTTTCGTGATACAGCGTGAGGACGTCCACTCGTTCACCCCCCACGAAACCGCCGACCCGGAGTTCGGTCAGGCGTTCCGCCACGCCCTTTCCGTAGGCGTTGAGGCCTTTGCGTACAAGTGCCGGGTGACCGATGACTCCATCGAATTGGCAGACCTTTTGCCAATGGAACTGTGATTCCTTTGGCGGCGCGGAGAAGAGTTGAAAAGGTTCAACCAGTGAACGAGGAGCAAGCGGCTACAAGGGACCTACCCGCCGTATTAACGGAGGTCTATCAGCGGCTGTTCCAGAGCTATGGACCCCAGGGCTGGTGGCCCGGCGACGGGTCCTTGGACGTGATAATCGGGGCCATCTTGACCCAGGCGGCGGCATGGACCAACGTGGAGATGGCCATAGGCAACCTGAAAGAAGCCGATTGCTGGTCGCTGGAGGCCATAGATAGCCTGACGGAAGATGCTCTCGGCGCAATCATCCGCCCGTCGGGATACTTCAACGCCAAGGCCCGGAAACTCAAAGCCTTCGCCAGCCACCTTCGACTCAACCACGCTGGTGATCTGGACAAGATGCTATCCCAAGACACCGGACCCCTGCGCGACGAGTTGCTCTCCATACACGGCATCGGACCGGAGACCGCCGACGACATCGTCCTTTACGCCGCCGGGAAGCCCTCTTTCGTCATCGACACCTACACCCACCGCATCGTTCAACGCTTAGGAATAAGCGGCGATATCCCGTCCAACAACTATCATCGACTTCAGTCCGTGTTTCATGACAACCTGCCCGCCGACGCTCCCATGTTCAACGAATACCATGCCCTGTTGGACCGCCACGCCAAAGAGGCTTGCGCCAAGAAGCCCAGATGCGAAGGCTGCTGCCTACTCGACATGTGCGATACCGGGAAACAGGCACTAAATACGGGTTGACGCCTAGATTGACGGTCTCTTTGGCCGTTGCTATCATGGCCCTGATTTGGGACCCTTTGCGATGGCTGGTCCCATCCGGTTCTTAGAGTTCCAAAGCTTAACGGGAGGATAGCAACATGCAGGTAGTTAGAGTTTATACCGGGTCCGATGGTGAATCCCATCTGGAGGAGTTGGACCTGGGTTACGAGGAAATCGCGGAAGCAGAACGTACCGCTATGAAAGGGGCCACGGGTATCCAATTCCGGCGGGATCCGGCGGGCAGATTCCAAGACTTCCACGTCGCTCCCCGCCGCCAATTCGTCATCACCCTGGAAGGGCAAGCGGAGATTGGCTTGGGCGACGGCAGCAAGCGCATCTTCAACCCCGGCGACGTGTTGCTGGCCGACGACCTAACCGGCAAAGGCCACACCACCGCTGTTTACGGCAACGTTTCGCGCGTATCTATCGCCATTCCATTGGTTGATTAGTACTGGCCACTGTCCAATCGGAGCGCTTTACCTTATAATTCCAGCCACACTCATTCAGGAAAAGGAGGAAGGCCCATGTTCAAGACTACCGGAATCGACCACGTAGCCGTAAACACCAACGACATGGAAGCAACACTCCAGTTCTATTGTGGCATTCTCGGGATGAGATTGGCCCGTACCTCACGCACCGGGGACGGACGCAGGCACTACAACGTGGAGATTGGCGGCGGCAACGCCTTCGCCTTCTTCGACGGAGCCGAGCGGCCAGATGAGGCAACGCCCCAATACCTGAACCACTTCGCCCTGCCCGTGGCGACCGAGGCCGAGTTTGACGAAGCCTACCAGCGTCTGAAGAACAACGGGGTAGAGGTGACCGAAATCATCGAGCGGGAGTACGGTAAGACCTACTACTTCCACGATCCCAACGGAATCCGGCTACAGATCGAGTACCAGTCAGCCGGTTGGAACGAAGACTTAACCGGAGACCCGGACCCAGTGCCCATGGTCAAGAAGCTAGCGGGCCAGGGTTAGCCGAAATCCCCCAGCCCTCCTTTCGTAAAGGGGGGCCTTTTTGCGCGAGGTGATTTGGGTTATCCCGGCTTTGAGATTATTAGGAGCAAAAAATGCCGACGGCGAAGCTGGATAAAACTCTGGAGATGTACTACGAAGATGACGATTACACCGATCCCTGGCGTACGCCGGAGGCGGTGGTTTTGCATCACGGTAACGCGAAAAGCTCCCGGTTGTGGTACGCCTGGGTGCCTCTTCTAGCCCGCCAGTACCGGGTGGTGCGGCTGGACGCCCGGGGCTTCGGCCGCTCCAGCGTCCCTCCGGAAGGGTACGATTGGTCGCTGAGCAACTTCAGCACCGACCTGTTGCGCCTACTGGACCGGCTTGGTCTGGAGAAGATTCACTTGGTTGGCGAAACGGTGGGCGGCACTATCTCCCTTCAGTTCGCCCACGAGCACCCGGACCGGCTCCATTCCCTAACCGTCTGCACATCACCCTACAAGTTCGCCGGTGTCGCGACGTACCTGGAATACTACAAACTGGTGCAGGACGAAGGGGTAGCCGCTTGGGCAAAGAAGACCGGAGAGCGGCGCGTAGATCCCAGCGCCGACCCCGCCCATCACCAGTGGTACATCGACCAGATGTCCCAGACTTCCCAGAGGGTGGTGCTAGAAACTCTGGCCTACCTGTCGACTCAAGACTTGTCGGATATTCTGCCCAAGATCGACATCCCCACCCTGATCCTGGTCGCCGAAACCAGCACCGGCAACACGCCGGACCGTACACAGGGCATGGCAAACCTTCTGCCCAATAGCACCCTGGTGGAGATTCCTGGCACCAGCGGCTACGTCCAACACTCCGCCCCGGACAAGTGCGTCACGGCCTGGCGGGAGTTTATCGGCAAGCTAAGTCACGTATAGTGCGGTCAGCGGTCAGCTATCAGCGGTCAGGAGCCCGAATCTGGAGAACAGACATGGCCGCGTGGGGGCTGACTGCTGATAGCTCTAAAACAACGATTTAGACTGTCCGCCGTCCACGTTGATGCAGGTGCCGGTGACCAGGTCTGCCCGGTCCGAGGACAGGAAGGCGACCATCTCTCCGATGGGTTCCGGCCAGCCAAATTTGCCCGCGGGCAAGTTGCGGGTTATGAACTCGGCAACTACTTCCGGAGTGTTGTTCTGTTGGAACCGGTCCCAAGAGCTTCCGGGGAAGTCGATGGACCCGGGGGCGATGGAGTTTACCCGCACGTTGGTCGGCGCCAGTTGTAATGCCAGGTGCTTCGATAGAGCAATGAGCGCAGCCTTGGACGCCATGTAATCGACGCTGCCGCCGTGCTCCCGGCCATAGATCGACGATATGTTGACGATGCGGCCCCAGTTCTGGTCCTTCATATGAGGAAGCACCAAGGCAATCATCCGGTAAGCACTGTATAGGTTCAGTTCCAGACCCTCTTTGAATAGCTCCAGACTGGTCTCCTCAAATATAGTGCCCTTGCGGCCTCCCACGTTGTTAACCAGGATGTCGGGTTGCCCCAAGTTATCGATAGTTTCCTGGTAAAAGCGGGCGGCATCCTCTTCTGATGTAACGTCGGCTGCGGTACCGTAAACCTGGTATCCCAGATTAGTTAATTCAGCAACCGTAGTGCCCAGTTGTTCCTGGCTCCGGGCGCAGATCGATACCTTGCAGCCTTCCCTCGCCAGCGAAAGAGCCGCTTGTCTGCCCAGCCCCCGGCTGCCCCCGGTTATCATCGCTACCTTGCCCTCTATCCCCAGATCCATGGTTACCTCCTGTAAAACGCCGCCGATTTATTTCCCGATAATAGCCTCAAGATTATAGCTTCCTGCGTCTCACGGCGCACCTGGTTATCCGGTCAGCAGCTCCGGCCATAGTCTATAATTGACCGGCGCGCGAGGCTGGCTGGGAGGCGATCTATGTTAGCCCTGGAAGGTATCAAGGTTCTGGATTTCTGCCGCAACACCCCCGGCATGTTTTGCACCATGGTGCTGGGAGATCTGGGGGCCGACGTTCTAATGGTGGAGCGACCCATGACCGGCGACCGGGCGGAATATGAAGAGTCCCTCTTCGGCGTTAAAAGCCTGGAGGACGAACAGCGCCGCGCCGCCTACAACGCTTTGCAGCGGAACAAGCAAAGCATCGCCCTGAACCTTAAAGAGCCCGAGGCGAGGGATGTGTTCTACCGGCTGGCCGAATCGGCGGATGTTGTGGTCGAAGGCTTCCGGCCGGGAGTGGTCGACCGGTTAGGCGTTGGTTATCAAAAAATCTCTGAGATTAACCCGCGAATCGTCTACTGCTCCATCTCCGGCTACGGCCAGGACGGCCCCTATGCCAACATGGTGGGGCATGACATAAACTACATCTCCCTGGCAGGGGCGCTGGGGTTGATCGGCCACTCCGAGGACCAAAAACCGGCGATTCCCCTAAACCTGCTGGCCGACTACGCCGGTGGGGGACTCTGCGGCGCAGTTGCTGTTCTGGCGGCCCTGCTGGCCCGGCAAAAAACCGGGCGGGGCCAATACCTGGACATCGCGATGACCGAGGGTGTTCTTTACATGCTGGCCGGCATGATTTCCGACTTGTTGGCCCAAGGCACTGTCCCAGGCCGGGGGACGACCACGCTGAACGGGAGCGCTCCATACTACAACGTGTACGAAACCAAGGACGGCAAGCACTTCACCATCGCCGCCATCGAACCCTGGTTCTGGCGCAACCTCTGCACCGCCTTGGGCCGCGAAGACTTGGCCGATAGCCGCGCTGCCGATGGAGATAAAAAGCAGGAAATCACCGACTTTCTGGAGCAGACTTTCCGAACCAAAACTCGTGACGAATGGTTCGATTTCTTGCAAGACAAAGACATCTCCGTCGGCAAGGTCTACTCCCTGGACGAGGTCCTGTCCGACCCCCAGTTGGCCCATCGGGGCATGTTGATTGAAGTAGAAACTCCCAATATACCGGAAGGCGTGGTGAAGCAGGTGGGCATACCGATCCATATGTCGGAAACGCCGGGACGCGTCCGCCACGCCGGGTCCGTCACCGGCCAACACACAGCCGAGGTGCTGGCAGGACTAGACTACACCACCGCCGATATTGAAGACCTTGTACGCCGCGCCGTGGTGCAGTAGGCGAATGAAGTACCAGCGAACTCTCCTCTATCGTGCTTAGCACCTCATCCCAGAGTGTCCTTGCAAGTAGGACCAGCGACTTCATCCTCCGTCACTCCGGTTGGTTCATCGGAACCGTGCTGGCGCTGACGGTCCTCTTTGCTCTGCCCATCGTCTTCATGGCGCCACCCGGCCCGGCATCGCAAGACCCCGGCGGTCCGGTGTTCGACCTGCTGGAGACCGTCAATCAGCGATTCCCTCCCCGGATCCACGTCACCACCTTCATCGTTGAAGACCCGCAGGGAGACATCCTGCGCCAACAGCCGCTGTGGGAGCTTTACCAGAACGAAAGGAAGCTACGCGCATCGGACCTGGGTAGTTTGTTGTATTCCGGCTACGATGCGGACCGCGAACGCCAGATCCTGGGCATCTACACCATCGCCGACGCAGTGCAGAACCTATTTCTGCTAGACCCGAGCACCGCTACTTCTCTGAAAACAGCCACCGATGACCAGGTGAAGGCAGCTATATCCCGCATCCTGGATAGCCCAACGGGAAGGCCCCTGCGAGGTTCCCTGTCCAAAGACGCCTCGTTCCAGACCAAGATTGTCGACGGCCAAGAGATAAATTCTTGGAGTTCGGCAGCCTTCTCCGCCTTCGTCGCCTCGGACAACGAGATGCTAGGTGGCGGCCCATTGACCATCAGCCTGACCGGCGACGACGTCACTCTCGGCAAGGAGCGGTTCAACCGGAGGGTACGGGAGATTCTTCAGACAGAACAGTCCAGCTACCAGCTATGGGGCGTGGCACTGGACGTAAACCTGGTGTCCCAAGAACAGGGTAAGACAGCCATTCCGTTCATCGCCGCGACGGTGGTCCTGGTCTTGGTGGTGGTGGGTGTCACCCTGCGGTCTTTGGGTATCGCAGGTCTTGCGTTCCTGGGCTTATTGATGCTGTTCGTATGGCTGAAAGGACTGACTATCTTGGTAGGTTTGGGTTCATCCTTGATTCTCGACCTGATTGTCCCCATAGCCATGATTTCACTGGGAGTCGACTTCCTGATTCATGCGGTAGCCCGGTATAGAGAAGAAACGCGCCGCGTCGCTGAGCCGTCTCTGGCCTTGCGGGCTGGCTTCACCGGGGTGATCGGGGCGTTGACCCTAGCTATGCTTTCCGATGGCATCGCCTTCCTGGCCAACCTGACATCTGGGATCGAAACCGTCATCGGCTTCGGCATCGGGGCGGGAATAGCGGTTCTATCCAGCTACGTCATAATGGGGATGTTCCTGCCTCTCGTCATTATGCGGCTGGATCAGCGAAGATTAAAGTCGAGCCCGCAACACGGCCGGGCTTTCGGCGATGCTCAAGAGCCGGTATCAGCGGGCAGCACGTCCGCCCCACCGCCAGGGTTGGCTTCGGCTGCCATCGCCGGGGCGGTTCTGGAGATGGCCCGCCACCGCTGGGCCGTGCTGCCCATCGCTGCAGTCCTGACCGCGGCTGCTACGCTGCTGGCCTTCCAATTGGAGCCCAGCCTAGACGTTAAGGACTTCTTCGATTCCGAATCGGACCTGGTAATCGGCCTCGACAAACTGGACCAGCACACCGCTGCGGCGTTATCGGGAGAACCGGCGGTCATTTACATCCGTGGCGACCTGACAACCCCGGAATCTCTAGCAGCTATAAGAGACCTGCTGGACCGGTTGAGCGAAAATAGCAGATTGGGGCAAGCCGAGGACGGGCAGGTTTCCCTCTACGCCAGAACCCTGTTTCAACTTCTGTCTCGAGTAACCGAGAATCCTTACGCCCGCTCCCAGGTGTTAGCCAAGTCCCGGGTAGACATAACCGACGAAAACGGGGATCAGATCCCTGACAGCCCAGGACAGGTACAGGCCGCTTTTGATTACATGGTCCGACATGGGGTTCCCCTCAACGAAAGTACCATGGTCTACGACTCGATCCAGGTACGGGAAACCTTGCACTACGACCCTTCCCAATCCGGAGAGCAGGAAATCATATTGGTGGTAGGAGTTTTAGGGTCCCGGCAACAAGCCAACATCGGGTCCGCCCGGCAGGCCTTGGAGCAAGATCTGGATCCGATGCGCCAAGTTCCCAGCATCAGCTTTGTCGGACTGACCGGCTCGCCCTTCACCCGAGAAGCCACGCTGCAAGCGACCACCAGGGCCTTGAACGTTTCTCTCCCGGTGGCAGTGGCCGCATGCTTGATACTGCTGGCCTTTTGGATGCGTTCGGTTACCTTGGCGGTGGTCACCATCATCCCCATTGGCCTAGTGGTTTCCTGGCTGTACGCCTTCATGTACGTCGCCGGTTACAGCCTTAACTTCGTCACCGCCACCATCGCCGCCGTGTCCATCGGGGTGGGTATCGACTACTCGATCCACATGACCCAACGCTTCCGGGAAGAGCTTGGCCGCGGACAGGGTGCGGAGGAGGCGCTGCGGGCTGCGGCGTCGGGAACCGGGGTTGCCTTGGCCGGGTCGGCGGGATCCAGTGTCATCGGATTCGCCGTCATGGCCTTCGCTCCCATGCCCCTGTTTTCCGCCTATGGCGTGATAACTGCCGCCATGATATTCATGGCCGCCGCCGCTGCTCTATTCGTATTGCCTTCTCTACTCTTACTGACCCACCGGGAACCTAAGCGGTCATCCTGAATTCCCTCTACGACGGCTTCCGCCTCCGCCGAACGGATGTCCCATGCTATAATATTTCCGCCCACTGGAACCTCCATGGGGAAGTTTGACGCTTAAATTCCGCCGCATGGCATCCGGCTTGCGGCGAGACTACCAACGCGAAGGGAGCAGCAACGATGATTAAGCGATTCTCGGTCTTGTACGTAGGCCAGATCGACCTGGAAAACCCCGGTGTAGACGGCACCCCCGCCGACGAACGGCGATACCCGAACGAGAAGCTTATCGAGGCCTACGGCAATGCGGAGAACCTGGCAAAGCATATGGACGAGCTTGGCTATTACTGCATGTGGACCGCCGAGCACCACTTCCAGCGGGAGGGTTACGAGGTTTTCCCCAATCTGATATTACAGGGCGTTCATCTGGCAGGCATTACCAAACAGCTCAAGTTTGGCAGCGGCTTCAACGTCGTGCCCAACTGGCACCCCATCCGTCTGGCCGAGGACTACGCCATGGCCGACATCATGACCAAAGGCAGGTTGATTTTCGGAGTTGGAAGAGGGTATCAGTCCCGAGAGGTTGAAACCTTCGGATCCCCAGTCATCGATAACGATGCCAACAAGGAGCTTTTCGAAGAGCAGATGGAGATTATCTTCAAATGCTTCAACGAAGATTCCTTCACCCACGAAGGGAAGCATTATTCCCTCCCGGCTCACGTGCCTTTCCGGGGTTACGAAGTGCAGGACATCACCATGGTGCCCAAGCCAATCAACACGCCGGTGGAGATTTGGCAGCCCGTCGCCAGCGGCCGAACCCTTGAGTACATCGCCAGAAAGGGAATCAAGGGTGTGGTCGCTCTAACCGGCGACGTGCTGGTCAATCAACTCTTCAACACCTACAAGGACTTTGCGGCGGAAGAAGGCCGAAATCTCTCGTTGGGACAGGACATGGCTCTAGGCATCGGATTTTGTCTGGGGGACAGCGAGCGGGAAGCGATGGACAAAGTCCGGCCCTACCACGATGAACGATACAAGTGGTTCGCGCCCTTCGGCTTCGTCCGCTACACCGACTCAGAAGGCCGCGCCTGGGGCACCCCGGGCGCGCCATCCCGAGCGCCGACCATCGAAGAGGGAATCGAGCAGAAGGTCTGGTACTGCGGAGAGCCGGAAGGATGTATCAAGTTCCTCCATGAGATGGAAGAGCGGTATCCGGGGCTGGAGGACGTCATCCTCCAATGGCCCGAGGCCATGCCCTGGGAGATGTACAAAGACCAACTGAGCCGCTTCGCCAAGGATGTCATGCCGGAGTTCACGAAGCAGGCATAGTCGAGAATCGTCTTTAATGGGGTCTTGGGCGAACTGCTCGAGACCCCAGGCCTATTCCTCCACCGGAGCATCCATGCCCAACATAAGGCAGGGCTCCCCCCATTGCTCAACGTTGGCCGGGTCCCATTCCCCTTGGGAATCTACTGGCCGCAACCTGATACCGTCGTCACCACCATAGATGAGCAGAACCGTGCCATCCCCGGAGTCTTCCGACAACGCCGCATAAGCCGGGCACTGACCGGCTTCACTCCAACCCGTCACTTCACACCAGATGTCCACGTCCATACGATCGGCGGTGAAAACCCGGCGGATCGGGCGTGGCTCGGACAGCAGGTCGAACACCCGGTTCAAGTCCATCGGGCTGTTCTCTCCAGCAACCACCTCAACCTCAAACAGCATGTTTCGCTCCTGTCCTCCAAGTCTATATATCGCCGGATCCCCGATGGACCGTGTGCATCTGAGACTTCGGAATTTTAGCACAGTCGTGGAAATATGCCCGAACTAAGCCCCCATATGTAAGCGCACCTTCGTCCGCTTTTCCGGTAAACTTAACACCCTATCGGGTGGACAGGCATCTTATCTATATCGGTCGAGCATTCGTATGCTGTCGCAGGTTTTGCCCGTTCCAAGAGCATTGAAATATAACCGTAGACCGGATGACACACACCTTTTCGGCCGATGCCGAAAATAGGAGGCGTGGACCATGGCTACCGCTAAGAAATTGACTCCCTTTGAGGAAGTGAACCTCTTTTTCGACCAAGCCGCCGAACGGCTGGGGCTGGCCGAAGGGCGCCGGGAGATGCTGCGAAGACCTTGGCGCGAGCTTCAGGTCCAGGTGCCGGTGCGAATGGACGATGGCCACATCAACGTTTACAACGGTTTCCGCATCCAGCACAACGGCGCTCGTGGACCGTACAAAGGCGGCGTACGGTACCATCCTGAAGCGGACCAAGATGAGGTCAGAGCATTAGCCGCCCTCATGACTTGGAAGACCGCCCTGATGAACCTGCCTTTCGGCGGCGCAAAGGGGGGCGTTCAGGTTGACCCTACTGAACTCAGCAACGAAGAATTGAACCGCCTCACCCGCCGTTACACGATAAATATCGTGCACCTGTTGGCCCCTAACCGGGACATACCGGCCCCCGACATGGGCACCAACTCTCAGACCATGGCCTGGATGATGGACGCTTACGGCCAAATCCACGGACATTCGCCCGCTTGCGTAACCGGAAAACCCGTGGAGATTGGCGGCTCACTCGGAAGAGAGGCCGCTACCGGCCGAGGTGTCTCCTACCTGATTAGCCAGGCGGCAAACGACATGGGTATGAACCCTGACGGAGCTCGCATCGTGATTCAGGGTTTCGGAAACGTGGGTACGTGGACCGCCAAGTTGCTACAGGAGTATGGGTGCAAGGTGGTTGGAGTGAGCGGGGTTCAGGGCGGAGTATACAACTCCAACGGACTCGACATAGCGGCATTACTAGAACATCAAAATCAGTCTGGGGTGGTTCCCGGGTTCGCCGGGGGAGATATCATAACCAATGCCGAGCTATTGGAATTGGAATGTGATGTTCTGGTACCCGCCGCCATCGGCAACGTGGTAACAGCGGAGAACGCACCTAAGCTGAAAACCAAGTTGATCGTAGAAGCAGCCAACCATCCTCTAACCCCGGAAGCCGACGACATATTGGCTGAACGGGGGATCCGGGTCATGCCGGACATTCTGGTCAACGCCGGCGGGGTCATCGTCTCCTACTTCGAGTGGACCCAAAACCTGCAGGAGTTCCGTTGGGAGGAAAGCCATGTCAACGAAGAGCTGATAAAGATTATGGCGCGGGCCTACGGCGAAGTACGGGAGAAGGCCCAGACCGAAGGCATCACCCACCGCCAAGCGGCATTTCATATCGGCGTGGAGCGGGTCGCCCGGGCCGTTGAACTGCGAGGCTTCGTATAGGCTTGCATAACCGCCGATTGACACCGGTATCAGCCCGCCGCTAACATACCTCCAACCCAGTTCGCCGGGATACAAGCCGCACAGACAGGCAGTCCAGAACGAAACTGCTCTTCAGCGTCGGCGATGGGAAACAGGAGGTAGAACGTGGCGACAGGAATAAGAACTTATAGGCCTTTAATCACCGGAACCACTCACATGGTGTCGACCGGTCACTACCTGGCCACGGCGGCGGGATACCGCATCCTGGAACAGGGTGGCAACGCCACCGACGCCGGAGTGGCTGCGGGTATCGTCATCAACGTCGTTCTGCCCCAGTACACCAGCTTTGGCGGCGTCGCTCCGATAATCATCCACGACGCCCAGAAGCAAGACACCGTGGAGATTAGCGGCTTGGGCCGGTGG